>JGI26437J51864_10000412_pt1 | contig 11297 bp, 8 predicted proteins | sample FrelakmetLWP11LW_FD_51864 | JGI IMG/M metagenome (IMG submission 51864)
CATCAAATCAGCGTCAAGGCCAAAACGTCCGAGGGGATGGGTTTTTGCGGCCGTGAAGAGGGAATGGAAGCGTATGCAGTCGCATCTCTCATCAAGAAGGATTCCGCATGCTAGACGCCAGAGCGTTTCAGGCAGTGAGCAGTAGGCAGTATGGAGTAAGCAGTGAACCCCAAGGATTTTCTTCTGGCTTTTCTGCTCCTTGCTGCTTACTGCATACTCCTTACTGCATACCCATGCATTGAGCCGGGCCTCAGCCTCCGGCACTTTGCATCAAACGAAGTTGAAGTTGGAGAGTTTTTATGACGCTCAAGTTCTTCAACACGGCCACGCGCACCAAAGAAGACTTCATCCCCCTGAGGGAAGGGGAAGTGGGCATGTATGTGTGCGGGGTGACGGTGTATGATCTCTGCCATATCGGCCATGCCCGGTCCGCTATTGTTTTCGACGTGCTGGTGAAATACCTGCGGGCAAGAGGATTCCACGTCACCTATGTCCGGAATTTCACNGATGTGGACGACAAGATCATCGATCGGGCCAAGCAGCTTGGAAAAGATCCCAAGGCGTTGGCCGAGGAGTTCATTCAGGCGTTTTACGACGACATGGGGAAGCTGGGGATCCTCAACGCGGACCAGGAACCCAGGGCGACCGAACACATTCAGGGCATGATCGACATGATCATCGCTCTGATCGACAAGGGGTTTGCCTATGTGGAAGGCACGGACGTCTTCTACTCTGTAGAAAAATTTTCCGGGTACGGAGAGCTGTCGGGTAGGCGCCTGGAGGACATGAAGGCAGGCAGCAGGATTGCTGTGGATGAAAGAAAGCGTCACCCCATGGACTTCGTTCTCTGGAAAGGGGCAAAGCCCGGCGAACCTCAGTGGTCCAGCCCATGGGGACCGGGCAGGCCCGGGTGGCACATGGAGTGTTCCGTGATGAGCGGGCACTTCCTGGGTTCTTCCTTTGACATTCACGGCGGCGGCGAGGATCTTCTTTTTCCTCACCATGAAAACGAGAGAGCTCAGTCCATTGCCGCCAACGGCGGCCGGTTTGCCAGGTACTGGGTCCACAACGGATTCGTCACCGTGGAATCCGAGAAGATGTCCAAGTCTCTGGGGAACTTTCTGACCATCCGTGATGCTCTTCAAATGTACCATCCCGAGGTTCTGCGGGTTTTCCTACTTTCAAAGCACTACCGAAGCCCCCTCGACTTCTCGAAGAGCGCTGTTCTGGGCCTCCAGACCGGCCTCGTGCGTATGTACAGGACCCTGCAGAGGCTGGACCAGCTGGTCGGTCCTGACAAGGACAAGCGGGCAGGCCCTCTCCCCTCCTCGCTCGCGGCTCCTGAAAAAGATTCCTTCCTGGACCAGTTCGTGCAGACCATGGACGACGATTTGAACACGGCCAACGCGATCGCCCTGCTCTTCGAAAAAGTGAAAGAAATGAACAAGATCATGGACTCTCCCCTTGATGACTCCAGCAAGGCCAGGCTGTCTCTGGAGCGACGGCCCCTCTACACCGCCGCTTCGGTTCTGGGCTTTCTTCATGAAGAACCGGAGGTTTTCTTTGAAGCCCTGGCAGCCTCNACCCAGACCGCAGACTCCGGAGAGGTTGAAAAACTCATTGAAGAAAGAAAGTCGGCAAGGAAAAACAAGGACTGGGCCAGAGCGGATGCCATTCGCCGGCAGCTCAAGGACATGGGGATTGTTCTCGAGGACGGCCCAAAGGGAACGACCTGGCGATATGACGTTTAAGTAAGCAGTAAACAGTAGGCAGTAAGCAGTGGAAAACAAAAACGCAGGTAACGAACAAAGGGCCTCTTCACAAGAAGTTGTTGCTGCCTACTGCTTACTGCATACTGCTCACTCGCTCGCTTCCCATGAGTACAGCTGTTCTATCCCGTAAAGATATGACTAGCTTCAAACTGGTTTCCGACTTACAGCCTTGCGGCGATCAACCCGGCGCTGTCGAAGACCTGGTGGAGGCTCTGCACAAGGGGCTGAGGCACATGGTCCTCCTCGGCGTCACGGGCTCGGGCAAGACCTTCACCATGGCGCACACCATCGCACGCGTACAAAAGCCCACCTTGATCATGGCCCCCAACAAGACCCTGGCAGCCCAACTGTATGGTGAGTTGAAAAGACTCTTCCCCCATAACGCCGTGGAGTACTTTGTCAGCTACTATGACTACTATCAGCCGGAAGCCTACATCCCCCAGTCCGACACCTATATTGCCAAGGACTCCCACATCAATGAACAGATCGACAAAATGAGGCACTCGGCCACCCGTTCTCTGCTGGACAGGGACGATGTGATCATCGTGGCGAGCGTCTCCTGCATTTACGGCCTCGGTTCACCTGAGGCCTATCACGGCATGCTTCTCACCGTCGAGAGAGGCGTTAGCCTGCCCAGGGAAGACGTTCTGAAAAAGCTGGTAGAGATCCAGTACGAGCGGGGGGATTACGATTTTGCCAGGGGACACTTCCGTGTTCGAGGCGATGTGGTGGACATTTATCCGGTGCACGAGGAGGAAAGAGCCGTTCGAATCCACTTCTTCGGCGACCTTGTGGAGTCCATTTTTGAGATCGATCCCCTCACGGGCAAAGCGGTCAACGAACTGAATCGGGCGACCGTCTACCCCGCCACCCATTATGTGACGACCGTGGATATAAGGGAAAGGGCCATTCGCCAGATCAATGAGGAACTCAAGGAGAGGATCGAGTTCTTTCGCTCCCAGGACAAGCTGCTCGAGGCCCAGCGCATTGAAGAACGAACTCACTTCGACCTTGAGATGATGATCGAGATGGGGTACTGCCACGGCATCGAAAACTACTCCAGGCACCTCACCGGAAGGGCTCCCGGAGAACCGCCCCCCACCCTGCTCGACTACTTCCCGAAAGATTTCCTGGTCCTTCTCGATGAAAGTCACATCACGGTCCCACAGCTCAACGGCATGTACAACGGGGATCGTTCCAGAAAGGAGACTCTTGTCCAGTACGGTTTTCGACTGCCCTCTGCACTGGACAACAGGCCTCTCAAATTCGAGGAATTCGACCAAAGGGTCAAGCAGGTGATCTATGTGTCGGCGACCCCCGGCCCCTACGAACTGGAGAAGGCCGAACTCGTCACAGAGCAGATCATAAGACCCACAGGGCTCATCGATCCTGAGATCATTGTGCGGCCTGCAGTCAACCAGGTGGACGACCTGCTGGGGTGGATCAAAGGAAGGGTGGCGGCGGGCGAAAGGGTCCTGATCACCACCCTGACCAAAAGCATGGCAGAGGATCTCACCGAATATTATGCCGATTTGGGCGTCAAGGTTCGCTATCTCCACTCCGACATCAAGACCATTGAGAGGATGGAGATCATCCGGGATTTGCGCCTAGGGGTGTTTGATGTCCTGGTGGGGATAAACCTCCTCCGAGAAGGCTTGGACTTGCCCGAAGTGTCCTTGGTGGCCATCCTCGATGCGGACAAGGAAGGTTTCCTCCGTTCGGAAAGGTCCCTCATTCAGACATGCGGCCGTGCAGCCAGAAACATTCGCGGCCAGGTCATTCTGTATGCCGATCAGGTCACGGGATCCATGGCCCGCGCCATTCAAGAGAGCCATCGACGCCGGCAGATACAGTTGGAATACAACGAAAGGCACCACATCACTCCGGCCTCTATTCAGAAAACCGTGGAGGATATTCTCGCTTCTCCCTATGAGGCGGACTATGTCACGGTTCCTGTGACTGCGGAAGCAGAGAGCCCTTACCTGACGGCCGAAGCATTCGATAAAGGAATCAAGAGACTTGAAAAAAAGATGAAAGAAGCGGCAAAGAAAATGGAATTCGAGGAGGCGGCGCGATTGAGGGACGAGATCAAGGGATTGCAGGTCAGGCAGTTGGAGATGATGGGCTAGTTTTTTCACTTCCCTCTTGGAGGCATTTCGGTTTAGAATAATGCTCAATGGATGGTTTCTTCTATGACACCTACAGAAAAGCAAATCAAAGAGAGCACGGATTCCCCTTCGATCAGCAAGGAGCAGAAAAGGATTGCCAAAGAAATCGAGGCGGTTTTTGAGAAATTCTATGGGGGAAAGACGGCCTATTCCAGAGGGCAATTTTACAAAGACGATTTTTTTCTTCGAACAGACTATGCGCTGGTCCTGCTGAACAAGAACAACGAGATCCTGGTGAGTTTCGCCGATCACACCCGACCGAGTTACGCTGCTCTTTTTGCCTTTATGTTGGAGGGCATTGAGGGAGCCAATCTCTTTATCTGTGAAGATTACAGAACGGATGAGGATGGAAGCATGGTCTGTGATGAAGAGGATGGAAGCACGACCGCAGCCATCATCTGGGATCAGAAAGAACGCTATTACACCATGCTCAAGCGAAAAGTTGAACACATCGTGATTCGAAGAACCCGAAAACCCCCTTCAAAATAGTTCTCTTTCGATTTTCAGCCCTCCAAATTCCAACCTGCACCCTTCATCTTTTGCCTCATTTTATAAACTCTTAGGAGTGGCGAGGGCTTTCTAAGAATACCGAAGCTGGGTCAGAATTGACAATTTTTGTCTTTTTGCTTCCTGAAGGTCTCCAATCTATAGGGCTTTCTTTTTGCCCTTCCACAATATCTTGTCATTTCATGAATGGAACAAGTTTTGCTTCCTTATTTCTCGAGTAATCGGGGCTAGTTAGGTAAAACTAGCCGATTCGCTTTTCTGAAGGGCCAAATTCGATACAAGCGCGCTCTCTCGTGCGCAGGTGAAAGGCATCGGAGCTGCAGATCAATGGCTTCTTCCGTGCCNTNCCTGGTTGCATGAAAGGGCTGGCCGCTGTCACAACCCTCACGACGGAATCTGGAATCGGAACTGAAGGGATCNAAGACAAAGCATGGCAAAGAACCTGAGCTCTTTCCTGCAGTGGCAACCGAACGTCTCTTTAATTCAGAAAATGGGATGGCCCATGGCGTTCAGGTACGTCTCCTTCCTGGGAAGCCTTTACTATTTCTTTCGTGCCAAAGAAAAACGAAAGATCATTGACGCCATTCAGGACGCCTTTGCAGACACCAAGCACTCGCAAGAAATCAGAACGATCACAAGAGACGTGTTCAGGGGCATCCTGCATCACTATTGTGAAAAGCTTTTCAACGCCTATGAATCGGTTCCAAACCTCAAAGCTTTTTTTGACCAAAGCATCGAGGCTCCTTCTCTCCACAAAATCGAGGATGCCTTGAAGCAGAAGAAAGGGATCTTGTTTGTCACCGGCCACTTCGGAGGAATCGAATACATTCCCATCTTTCTTTCGCTCCACGGATATCCCATAACGGTGATCATCAAGTGCGCTACGGATCAGTTAAAAGAGAGGCTTCATGCAAGAGCGAGAGAACTGGCGATTAGGGTGATCGATGCGGATCAGGAGAATGTGCTGGGCGCCGTCATCCGGGACCTCAGAGAGAACAGGGTGGTTTTCATCGAGTGTGATGAAATCGAAGAATGGAAGCCGTCCAAAACGGAAAAGATGTCCTTTCTCGGGAGGAGAATCGGTGTGGACAAAACGATCAATCTCCTCCAGCGCCGGTCCGACGCCCAGGTCGTCTTCGGCCTTCTCCACAGAGTGTCCCTTGAAAAGTACTCTTTCATTATCCGGAACTCTCAGGATGTCATGGGAAAGGGGTCTGTTTCCGTATCTTCCATCGGCGCAGGCCTGCTGAAGGTGTTTGAACATTATGTTTGGCACTACCCTGACCGATGGTATCAGTGGAAAAAATTCTCGGAATTCGGTGTGTCTTTTGAAACATCTCTCCAACCGGCTCAATCCCCGAACCTGTCCCTGTTCCAGAACGCTCCCTCCTCTCGAGGGGTGTGAAGTTTTTTTCTCTTTAAGAGCAGAAGAATTCCCATTTTGGGATAATTATTTCTCATCCCTTTTTCATGGTCTCGTGGTCGAAGTCTTCTAACTGTCTAAAGACGTTGAGATTGTCACTTGGTTGGACTGCCTGGCAGGTATTTTGCACTCTTAAAAGAGTGGAGAACGGGAGGCTGTCCATGACCGACTTGACCCTCGGCCATCTTAAGTCGCTTTCGAAGCAGGAACTCAGCCGGATGCTCAAGCAGGAGGGGTTCGAAATGCTCGGAAGCCACACTGAGCCTTTGGCCGCTGCTCCAACCCGTTCCTTTGAGGGACGGCTGCGCCGCTTGATTTCCTCCGGTCTGAAAATCCCCTTGTCCTTGCAGAGAAGGTTTTTCCGCAACTTCGCCTGACCTCTTGCTACCCGCTGCATAGGGTTCCCCTTTAACTTTCCAACACCCCTCCCGCGAGGCCTCGCCTTGCCATGCCCACCCCCCCATGCTATAGGGTCAAGAGAAAAACTGTGAAAGGGACAGGAATGACCGAAGAGATTCTCTGGAAGCGGACCCACTGCTCGCGAATGGATCACGGCGGATGCAGCCTCCTCGTCGGTGTGCGAGGAAACCGGATTGTTGAGATCAAAGGAGATCCTGAAGGGTTTCTGAACAAAGGCTATGCCTGCCCAAAAGGACTGGCCTCTGCGGAACGCTTGACCCACCCGGGCCGGCTTCTCCATCCCATGCAAAGAAAAGGCCCGCGAGGACAAGGGGCTTGGGAAATAATCTCCTGGCCCGAGGCCATACAAATTATGGCCAGCCGCTTGGATGACATCAGGAAGGCCTCGGGGGCGAAGGCGGTCGCTTTCTGCCAGGGAATGCCCAAAGGCCTCGAGCTCTTTGGGCTGGTGCGGTTGGCCAATCTCTTCGGATCACCCAACGTGGTCGGCGTTCAGGACGTCTGCCATGCGCCCCGCGAAGTGTCAGGGGTTCATACCTGCGGGTTTTACCCTGTCGCAGACCTTCACCATCCGAGCAAACTGGTGGTGTTGTGGGCAAGCAACCCGCTGAGCACCAATGAAGAAGGCCAGATTTGCAGCCTGCTTCTGAAGCGGATCAGGGAAGGAACCGAGCTGATCGTCATCGACCCGCGAAAAACAGATCTCGCTGAAAAAGCGAAAATCTGGATCCAGCCGAGGCCGGGCACGGATCACGTCCTGGCTCTCGCTTTTCTGAACGTCATTCTTGAAGAAGGGCTTTTTGACAGGGACTTCGTCAACCAGTGGACGCACGGATTCGACAACCTCTCCGCTCATGTGAAACCCGCCTCACCCGAGAACACGGCTGACATCACCTGGGTGCCCCCGCTCACGGTTCGCGAAGCGGCACGGTGCTATGCCACGGCCCGCCCTGCAGCGATCCAGTGGGGAAACCCTCTGGAACAAACAATTCACGCCTTCGATGCGGCCAGAGCCCTTCTCTGCCTCATGGCTGTATGCGGCAACCTGGATGTCGCAGGCGGCAACATCCACCCTGAGGACCCGAACATCCTGGGGCTCGGAGCCTTTGTGAGATCTGATCTTCTCCCCTCCAAGCCGAAAGAGATGATCCATGCCTTTCACAGGACCATTCCCAAGCTCATGACCGTGCCCTCGGCTTACTTCAGGAAAGCCGTTCTCGAGGAGACGCCCTATCCGATCAAAGGAGTTTACATTCAAGGCACCAATCCTCTGTTGGCCTATGCGGACACCCGCATGACTTTTGCGGCTCTCATGAAGCTTGATTTTATCGTGGTCTCCGAGATTTTCATGACACCCACCGCGGCCTTGGCCGACATCGTGCTTCCGGCTGCAACGAGCTTCGAGTTTGATGACATCGGCCATTACGGCCTCGGCCACGGCTTTCTGCTCGCCCGGCCAAAGGTGGTCGACCCCCCTGAGGAGTGCTGGCCGGATCTGAAAATCCTCAATGAGTTGGGCAAGGCCCTGACTCCGCGAGAGCACTGGCATGAGGACTGGAGAGCTCTGCTGGGGGCGGTGCTGAAGCCCAGCGGCCTTTCATACAGGCAGTTCGCGGAGCAAGGATATCTTCAGGGGCCGGCGCGTTCCCGGAAATACCTTTCCAAAGGATTCAACACTCCCACAAGGAAAGTGGAACTCTACTTGAGCCAGGCGGAAAAATTCGGGCTTTCCCCTTTACCCCAATTCACCGGTTTTCCCTGTGAAGAAGACCCGGATTACCCCCTGGTGCTCACGAGCTGCAAAAGCCGCTTCTACCTCCACTCCTCCTACCGGTGGCTCCAAAGCCTGCGGAAGCACAGGCCTCACCCCAAGACCGAAATCCATCCCGACACAGCAGCCGGGCAGGGGATCTCCGACGGCGACGAAATCGTGATCGAGACAAAAGCAGGCTCTATCACACAAGTGGCTCACGTCACGGACCGGATTCACCCGCAAGTCGTCAATGCAGCCTATGGGTGGTGGTTCCCGGAAGCCGGGGTAGGATCGCTTTACGACTGGCAGAAGTCCAATTTCAATATCCTGACCACCACGGAGAGGCTGGGGAAAGCGTTCGGAACCCCCAACCTCAAAGGGATAGGGTGCAGAATCAGAAAAAAGTGAGCGGCTGTCGGCTGATGCCGACAGGTCGAGGGACAAGAAAACCTTCGTCATTCGAAATTCCGTATTCGACATTCGATATTCGATTCATGCCGGTTTGACAACATTGGAGCTCATCTCTTCGAATTTCGGATTTGCCCTCAGGGGGGGTTCTCTTGAAAACGAAAGGATGGCAATTAGCTTGTGAGATAATGCACTTGGTCAAGACTGGCGCATGGAGGTGACGGTGATGGATGAACAACCCAAGGATGCCCAAGCCGAGAGAGCGGCCATGGAGCAACTTCAGGCTCAACTGAAGTCCATCTTCAAGAACCTGCCTCACGAGGTCCCGCTCCTTCTCTTCACTCAGCCCGGGAAAAACGATGTCTTCAGCTCAGCCTGCCGATTCCTGGTGAGGGCCGTGCGGGAAGTGACCCCCAAGGTGACGTTGCGCGAGTACGACCTCAAGCACCCCCTGTCCAAACAGATGGGGGTGAATCGCGCGCCCACGCTGGTTTTTGATCCGGACCGATACAAGATACGCTGGCTCGGCGCTCCCATTGGGGAGGAGGCGAGAACCTTTGTGGAAGCGGTTCTGATGATGGGGAATCGGTCGAGCGGCCTGAGCCAGGAGTCTCTGAAGGTGCTCAAGAAGATGTCTTCGCCGAGAGAGGTCAAGGTCTTTGTGAGCCCCTCCTGCCCTTACTGCCCCCAGCAAGCGGTGAACGCCCTCAAGGCGGCCGTTGAAAGACCGGACCTGATTTCCCTGGAACTCATCGACATCCAGGCCAATCCGGATCTTGCAGAACAGTACGCGGCTCAGAGCGTGCCCCAGACCTATGCGAACGACGTCTTGGTCGCCCAGGGCGCCCAAGCAGAGGAGCTCTTTCTGCTTTCCCTCGACAAGATGGAACAGCAGACGGTTTTCATCCCCGACAGCGACGCCCAGCAAGTCGAGGCCGACCTCGTGATCATCGGCGCAGGGCCGGCCGGCCTCACCGCCGGCATTTACGCTGCCCGCAGCGGACTGCGATCCGTCATCATCGAACGGGGGGCCCTGGGAGGACAAGTCGCCACAACCCCTGTGGTGGAGAATTACCCGGGCCTCACGCAGGTTGGAGGCAAGACCCTGGTGGACCTCATGACGACCCACGCGCTCCAATACGCCAACATCTTCCAGGGCGAAGAAGTGGTGGACATCCGGCCCGGAGACCCGATCACCGTCCTGACCAGCAGAAGGCGATTTCTTGCTAGGGCCGTGCTGCTGGCCACCGGCGCCAGCTACAAGCACCTGGGAGCCCCTGGAGAATCAAGACTCTCAGGCCACGGGGTGAGCTACTGCAGCACCTGCGACGGCCCCCTGTTCAAGGGTAAAAAGGTGGTCATCGCGGGCGGAGGAAACAGCGCGGTCACTGAAGCGCTGCACCTTCACAACATCGGCGTCCAGGTGACCATCGTTCACCGCAGGGATGCCCTCCGAGCACAGGAGCATTTGACCAAGAACATCTTTGCCAACAAGATCCCGGTCCTGTTCGACACGGAAATCAAAGAGATTCGGGGCAAAGATCGAGTCGAGGACGTGCTTCTTTACAACGTGAAGACAAAAGAGACAAAACCCATGAAGGTAGACGGGGTCTTCATCGCCATCGGGTACACTCCCACGGTGGAGCTGGCCAAGAAACTGGGCATTGAGCTCACGGCCGAAGGCTATATCAAGCGGGATTCACGTCACCGGACCAACCTTCCGGGCATTTACACGGCTGGAGACGTGGAAGGAGGGTACAAGCAGATCGTCACGGCCACAGGCCAGGGAGCGGAAGCGGCGCTCGCCATCTTCGAGGATCTCGTCAACCCTTACTGGAAATCCAAGAAGGCGGCTGCCTAGCAGGTTGCTGAAAAACACCAGCTACGCAGGCTGCGGGTTCTTTCTTCGCCTTGTGAAGATGATCTTGTACTGATCCTCAAAACCGTCGAAGCAAACCCGGCACTCTCCCTTGTCCTTGTGCTCTTCCGTGCCCGAGCACGTGTCGCAATCCTGTCCTTTCCGGATAGACTCGAGATGCACGTCAAAGCCCAGTTCGCCGTAAAGAGCCGCCGCTTCACTCAATCGCGGTTCGCTCGCAACGAACTGCCTGACCCACCCTTGTTTCTCGAGTTCTCCCAGATTCGACCGGCGGTCATTCCCCATGAAGGTCCTCTTCTCTGATAAAGCCTATGGTTTTCCCGGAAAGACGCCTCGCGATCCCGCTGGCGGAGCTTCGCTCCAGGAGAGGAAACCGCCTCAGGACGACTGCATCCCTTAGGGACGCCTCTTCTGCCGGCCCCTCCCCCCATTCCTCCCATGTGTCGCACAGGTGCTGGAAGACCCCAGGGTTGAGGGTGAGCAGGACCTCATCGCCTCTCCAGTGCTCTTCAAAAAGAGAAAACCAGGCCTCCAGCACCTGGCCCATGCCGGCTTCGGAAAGGATGAGAGCACTTTCCCTTCCAGGCAGATCGGACAAGGGCCCCGGAGTTTCTTCTTCGATTAGCCCCTTGAGGGGCGAACCCTTTTTTTTGAGTGTTTTCAGCAAATCCTCTGCCTCTCTTTCCTCCTTCCGGATTTCGTGGGCCAAGTGCAGAAAAAGGTTCCATTTCAAAGCGTTTCTTCTTCGGTCTTGATCCGGGCGGTCGTCGCTTCGGTGCAGATCCCGCCTTATTTCCCAGGTCGCCTCTTCTGCTCGAGCGTTCTGTTCTTTGAAGGCTAGAAAGGCATCGAATTCTTTGTGATGGCTTGTCCTGATCCATCCACGGTATTCTGCAAGGAGCTTCTGGAAATCGCCGGACGGTTTGAGCTCCTCGCGCGGATAAAGAATCTGGATCGCGCTGCTTTG
>JGI26437J51864_10000416_pt1 | contig 11263 bp, 8 predicted proteins | sample FrelakmetLWP11LW_FD_51864 | JGI IMG/M metagenome (IMG submission 51864)
GGAAAGATAGATGAAAAGAACATTTCAACCAAGCAACATTAAAAGGAACCGTAAACATGGATTCCGCTCAAGAATGAGTACTCCGGAAGGGAGAGATGTATTAAAAAGAAGAAGGAGAAAAGGAAGACATAAATTAACAGTTTCAGATGAAAAAGTAAAAATTTAATTAGTGAAAAGAAATCAATCTTTAAAGGGGAAAAAAGTATTCCGGGAGGTTTTAAGAAAAGGAAGAAGGTTTTATGAGAGAGAAATTCAGGTCATAGCCTATCATGTTAATAATAATTCAGATGTCATTAAAAAAGATACCCCTGGATTAAAATCTGTAAAAGTGGGAATACAAATTCAGAAACAATATGGAAATTCAGTTATAAGAAATCGAGCCAAGAGACGAGTCAGGGCTATCTGTTCAGAACTGTTACAAGTGGCAGGAAACAATTTTTTCATCATAATACGACCTAAAGAAAGTTTTAAATTATTAAATTATAATGATTCGAGGAATATAATAGAGACGGCGTTTAAAAAAGCCGGAATATTAAGGTCTTTATGATCAAAAAAATTCAAAATTTAATTATAATAGTACTTATTGGAATAATTAAAATATATAAAGTATTTATTTCTCCATATTTACCTTCTTCTTGCAGGTTTTATCCCACTTGTTCTTCTTATGCGGTTTTAGCATTGGAAAAACATGGACTTTTAAAAGGTTTATATTTATCTTTTAGAAGATTATTAAGGTGTCATCCCTTCTGTGACGGTGGATATGATTTACCTTGATCTGTTAAAATCTCTCCTTAATCTAATTTTTCTATTTCTCTCCTTATTTAGAAGCTGATTTTGTTTTCATTTAAAATAATAATTAAAAAAATAATAAATTATTAGTCGGTTAACATTTACGTTTTTTATTAATTTATGTAGCAGAAAAACTGGTTTTTAAATGTTCATTTGTAAAATAATTTAAGGATAAAAATATGGAATCAAAAAGAATAATTATAGCTGTGGCGTTATCGATTGGTATTTGGATTCTTTGGATGCAGTTTTTTGGCAAACCTGTACCTGAAAATAAAGAAACTGTAACTCAGAAAGAAAATACAGTTACAACTCAGCCAGTAAAAGATACTAAGCCGGAAATTAAAGTAATTGCTCCAAAAATTGTAAATGAAACAACAATTGATATCGCAACTGACAAATATCAGGTTTCTTTTTCTAATAAAGGCGGAGTTATTAAAAGCATTAAATATAAGGAAAGAAATGTTGAGTTAATTGTCCCGAATAAAAAATTTAATGCAAAAGGAGTCTTTGATTTTTCAATATTTTTAAGCAAGGATGAATTCGCACAGGGTAATTCGCTTGATAGCATTATCTGGAATCACGTAAAACCGGCAAATAATGTAATTAAGTTCGTTACNACTTTATCGCTAGANGGGAAACCCGTACAGCTGGAAAAAATATTCACATTTAACAAAGATAGTTATTATTTTAAAATCGATTATAATTTAATAAATCTTGGAAACACCTCAGTTTCATTTCCCAACGGCTACATAATTGTTTCTCCTTCCGATTTTCTCGGACCAGACATGGATTTTGAAAACACGCATAACAGGCTTAGTCAGATTTATTATCTGAACAATGAGTTTGAAAAATGCGAAAAAGGCGGCGGATTTTTTTCAGGTAATGAAAGCTTTAAAATCGATAACGGGGAAATCGGATGGGCAGGTGTAATGAGCAGGTATTTCCTTTTGATAATGCTGCCTGAAAATTTTAAAGGCACGGGAGTAATTTGCGACAAAAGAGAGCATAATGGATTTAAGGCAGGCATTTACATAAATGCGGATAAAATTCAGCCAGGTAAAAAGCTGGCAAAATCCTTTAAAGTATACGTTGGTGAGAAAAATAAAGAAAAACTCGCAGCCGTTGATATTACATTAAAAGACGCGGCGGACGTAAGCAAGTGGATTGAGCCGATCAGGGATCTTCTTCTCTGGTGCCTGATGAAGATAAATTCGGTTATTGGAAATTTCGGCTGGTCGCTTGTAATTTTTTCAATATTGAGTAAAGTATTACTCCTTCCGTTGACTGCGAAATCGACAGCTTCAATGAAAAAGATGCAGGCACTTGCTCCCAAGATGAATGAATTAAAGGAAAAATATAAGGGTAAGCCGGATGTTNTAAATAAAGAAATAATGAAGATGTACAAAACTAATAAGGTTAATCCTATGGGGGGATGTCTTCCCATGCTGCTTCAAATGCCTTTCTTTTTTGCACTATGGAGCGCGCTTATTAACTCGATCGATTTATGGCAGGCGCCTTTTATTTTCTGGATAAAAGATCTTTCATTACCGGATACTGTTTTTAATGTGGCACAAATTATACCATCGTTCAGTTTTAACGTTAATATTTTACCGATTATAATGACTGCGACATCGTTTATTCAGCAAAGACTTATGCCAACTGCGGGCGGCAGCACACAGCAGCAAAAAGTAATGATGTTTATGCCGCTCATTTTCATTGTGATATTCTGGGATATGCCGTCCGGTCTTGTGCTATACTGGACTTTACAGAATGTGATGCAGATATTGCATCAGTTATATACCGAAAGAAAAACCGTAAAGGAAGCGTAAAAATAAATTTTTTAGTACAGGTAGTTCTTAAAATTAGAATTTTTTATAATATTATACAGAAAAATTCAAATTTTGCTTTAATTGTGCCTGCAAGGGATATAAATTATATGAAGTTCCCTTATATTATAAATAAGGAGGTTAAGAACAATATAATAAAATAGCGTTATATATAAATAATTTATAACGAGGAGGGAAAAGATGAACGTATTAGAAGTTGAAGGGAAAACAATTGATGATGCTACGAAAAAAGCATTGGCTGAACTTGGTATTAATGATACCTCCAGGATAAAAATTGAGGTTATTGATGAAGGGAAAAGCGGAATATTTGGATTTGGTGTTTCAAGACAGGCGAAAATCAGAGTTTTTTATAGTGATACAGAGACAGAGATTGTTACTTCCGCAAAAGAAATTTTAACAAATATTTTAAATAAGATGGGAATTGATGTAAAGATAACGGATATTAAGGAAGGATCAAACAGAATTTATATAGAAATGGAAAGCGTACAATCTGGACTTATAATAGGAAAGCAGGGTAAAACATTGGAAGCTCTGCAGTTTTTGTTAAATTTGATTATTATCAATAAAACAAAAAGCGATAAAAAGATTATTCTTAATATTGAGTCATATAGAGAGAAGAGAGAAAAAGCGCTGCGAAGGCTTTCAAAAGATATTGCTCATAAGGTAATAAGAACCGGAAAACCATGGACTCTTGAGCCTATGAATCCTTTTGAAAGAAGGCTTATTCATTTAACGCTGCAAAATGATTCCCGTGTTTCCACAAAAAGCGAAGGAGAGGGTATTTACAGAAAAGTAAAAGTATCTCCAAACACTCGAAGGTGATCAATGCCGGAAGATACTATATGTGCTTCTGCGACACCTCCGATAAACTCGCCCATTGCAGTAGTAAGAATTACCGGCCCTGAGACTTACAGGGCCGTTAAATCTATTTTTAATCACACTGAAAAAATAAGACACAGAATTGCTGTATACGGATCAGTTATTCATAAGGATGAGCTGATCGATGATGTTGTACTCGTATACTATGAATCACCCAATAGTTTTACAGGCGAAGACATGGCCGAAATATCCTGCCATGGCAGCCCTATAATAGTACGGAAAATAATCAGGATACTTAATGAGCTTGATATTAGAATAGCTGAGCCGGGCGAGTTCAGCAAGCGTTCTTTTCTGAACGGCAAGATAGACCTGACTGAAGCGGAAGCGATAAATCATATTATTACTGCAAGAAGCGACTGGGAGGTTTCTGCTGCTATTAAGCAAATGCACGGAGCTTTGCATAATAAAGTTAATGCTATCAGGGATCTTATAATTCACTTAAAAGCAGATATTGAAGCAGGAATAGATTTTATTGAAGAAAATATCGAATTTATTTCTTATGAAGATGTAATAGTACAACTCAATGATATTAAAGCACTTTTAAAGGATCTCCAGAAAAGATGCAGAATAGGTGAAAAGATTTCTCACGGAATTGATATTCCAATTGTAGGAAGACCCAATGTCGGTAAATCCAGCATTCTTAATTTGATATTAAACAAAGAAAGGGCAATTGTTACGGATATCCCCGGGACTACGAGAGATATTATAAACGAGATAGTTCAGTTTGCTGGTGTGCCGGTAAATTTAATGGATACTGCTGGTATTACGGATACAAACTGCGCGATTGAGCAAAAAGGAATTGAGCTGAGCGGGAAGAAAATCGAGACAGCTTCAATTGTAATCGTTGTGATTGATGCTGGCTCTGGTGTTACTGATTCGGATTTGGAAATAATTGAAAGCATTAAGAATAAAAAAGCAATTATTCTGGCTAATAAAATTGATTTAGTATCTGACAGAAACAAAGCTATGTCCGTTATTGAGAAAAAAACAGGTAAAGTGATCCAGTTTTCGGCAAAAACAGGAGAAGGGCTGTCTTTATTGGAGCAATCTGTTGCTGAAATTTTTAAAAATGAATTTGTTGATTATAATAATTCCTTCATTGCGGATATGCGAGTTATAAATATATTAGAAAAGGCTGTATCGATTATTGAAGAAGCGGAACGCCTTTTATTGTTAAAAGAACCTCAGGAAATACTAGCCTTTCTGCTTCAATCTTTGATAGACTGCTTTTCTGAAATAACCGGAGAAATTTCGCCCGACGACGTGCTTAATTCCATTTTCGGCAGATTCTGCATTGGTAAATAACTCAAGTCAATAAGCGAATATTTATTTAATATTAGCATAAAATTTTTTTGAGGTATACAAAATATATTATTATACTTCTTTAGTTAAATTAATTAAGGAGGAGTGATGAGAAATATTCTTAAAGCGCTTCTTGTGATCGATATTCAGAATGATTTTTGCCCAGGTGGAGCTCTTGCTGTGAAAGACGGAGATAAAATAGTGCCAGTAGTAAACAAGATTATGGGTAAATTCGATATAATAGTAGCAACTCAGGACTGGCATCTGCGCACCCAGGTATCCTTTGCGTCAAATCATAAAGGTAAAAATGCTTATGAAGAAATCAATATTGACGGAATAATGCAGACACTCTGGCCGGATCATTGCGTGGCTGGGACACATGGCGCTGATTTTCATAAAGATCTGATTACTGATAGATTTAATTTAATATTAAGAAAAGGTACAAATCTACAAATCGACTCCTATTCGGCTTTCCTTGAAAATGATAAGAAGACTGAAACCGGACTTCATGGTTATCTTAAATCTTTAAATGTTCCAGAAGTATATGTTTGCGGACTTGCAACGGATTACTGCGTATATTATACTGCTATGGATTCTGTAAATTACGGTTTTCACACATTCGTAATTCTTGATGCCTGCAAAGGCATTGATATACCTGAAGGCAGTATTAGTAAAAGTATTAATAATATGAAGAATAATGGAATAAAAATAAAAAACACAGATGAATTATAATAATTATAATACTGAAAATTATTCTCTACTGACTGATTTCTATGAACTTACAATGATGCAGGGATATTTTTTTGAATGCCGGAATGATGAAGCAACATTTGAAATGTTTTTTCGGAATCAGCCGTTTGACGGCGGCTATTCAATATTCGCAGGACTTGACCCTCTACTTGATGCAATTGAACGCATAAGGTTCAGCACCGATGATATTAGTTATCTTGAATCGCAGTCGATTTTTAAAAAAGAATTTCTTGAGTATTTATCCAATTTTTCTTTTAAAGGAGATATTTGCAGCGTTAAAGAAGGGACTGTTGTTTTCCCGAAAGAGCCGTTACTGCGTGTAACCGGAAAATTAATGGAAATCCAGCTGATTGAGAGTATTGTTCTAAACTTCATTAACTTTCAGACTCTTATTGCAACAAAGACAGCCCGTATTGCAGACATAGCCGGCAACAAACCGATCATGGAATTCGGGCTAAGAAGAGCTCAGGGCAGAGACGGCGCTATTTCCGGGACTAGAGCTGCGTATATTGGCGGCGCGGATGCTACTTCGAACACTTTAGCAGGCAAGCTCTTCAATATTCCAGTTAGCGGTACAATGGCACACAGCTGGGTAATGTCAGCTGATTCGGAACTAAAAGCGTTCCGGAATTACGCAAAGATATATCCGGAGAAATGTGTTCTTCTTGTGGATACATTTGATACTCTGAAATCCGGAATACCGAATGCCATAACTGTTTTCACTGAGCATAAGGAAAAAAACCNGGCATTAATGGCAGTNCGGATTGACAGCGGCGACCTTGAATATCTTAGCACTGAAGCAAGAAAAATGTTCGATAACGCCGGACTTCCTGAAGTAAAAATATTTGTTTCAAGCGATATTGATGAGTGGATTATTAAACAGATAAACATCGGTGGAGCCCCAATTGACGCGTGGGGAGTGGGAACAAGATTGATAACAGGTGGCATGGATCCTGCTCTTTCGGGAGTGTATAAGATCGTGGCAAAAAAAACAGGCGATATTATTACACCATGTATTAAAATATCAAACCAGTCGGAAAAGATAACGAATCCGGGAATAAAGAATATTATGAGATTTTACCGAAGCGAGGTGATACTTTGTGATTTACTTTATCTTGAAGACGAAAGAGAAGAACTTGAAAAAAAAATTGCGAAAAAAGAACCGATCAGATTTAATCATCCTTCAACAGAATATGCAGGATTTGTATTGAAGAAATATGATTCTGCGCGACCTTTGCTAAGCAAGGTTATGGAAGGCGGGAAAAGAATTACAGATAGTGTTCCGCTATCTCAAATTAAAGAGTTCAGGCATAAGGAAATTGCTTCACTTGATAAGACTTACAGACGTCTTCTGAATCCTCATACATATAAAGTCAGCTTATCTGATAATTTAAAGAAGTTGAAAACCAGATTGGTTAATGAAATTGCGTTATTATCTAACGGAGAATAAGAAGTAATGCTTTTCTAATGCCGGTTTTCGGTATAAGTTGATGTTTTATTCATACATTTAAATTTATAAATTTATTGTTAGTTAAAAAATTAAATTTTTACCGGCTTTGCATTCCAGATTTCGTTAGCATATTCATTAATTGTTCTGTCGGATGAAAATTTCCCGATGTTCGCAGTATTCAGGATAGACAACTTGGTCCATAAACGTTTGTCTTTAAACGTTTCGCTTATTATCTCCTGACATTTGATATACGGTTCATAGTCTATCATGAGCCTATAGTGGTCGTTATGAGCCAAGATGGTATCCATAATGGGTTTGAATAAATCCGGTTCGCCCGGAGAAAAGAATCCGCTGTTTATCATATCTATTGCTTTTTTAAGTTCAGGGTTGGTTTCGTAGAAGTGTCTTGGATTATATCCTGAAAATCTTGTCTTTAAAACCTGATCAGCAGTCAAGCCGAATATAAAGATATTATCGCTGCCTACTTCTTCCCTGATTTCGATATTCGCTCCATCGAGCGTGCCGATCGTTAGTGCCCCGTTAAGAGCGAATTTCATATTGCCTGTTCCGGATGCCTCGGTTCCTGCAGTTGATATTTGTTCCGAAAGGTCTGCTGCAGGGATGATCTTTTCAGCGTTTGAAACGCAGTAATTTCTGAGGAATATCACTTTTAGTTTATCTTCAACAGCCGGATCATTATTAATTATCTGCGCGACGGAGTTTATTAATTTTATTACAAGTTTTGCGAAATAATAACCGGGAGCTGCCTTTGCTCCGAATATCACTGTGCGCGGGACAAAAGGTTTATCGCTTCCTGAAACAATACGGTTGTAAAGGGTAATGACATGGAGCGTATTAAGCAGTTGACGCTTATATTCGTGCATTCTTTTTATATGGCAGTCGAAAAGCGAATCAGTGTTAACTTTAATTTTAGTATGAGTCCAGATGTATTCTGCAAGGAATTCCTTATTTTGCTTTTTTACATTTCTCCATTCTTTTTGAAATGATTCATCATCGGCAAAAGGAATAAGTTTTTTAAGCATATTCAAATCGGTTATCCATTCGCTTCCGATTTTATCTGTAATGAGACCCGCGAGTTTTGGATTACAAAGTTTTAGCCAGCGTCGTTGTGTAATCCCGTTAGTTTTATTATTAAATTTTTCCGGCCACAGATCATAGAAATCGCGGAAAAGCTGGTTTTTAATTATTTCGGTGTGCAGCGCTGCTACGCCGTTAACTGAGTGGCTTCCCACAATAGCGAGATATGCCATCCTAACTTTTCTATCTTGTCCTTCTTCGATGATGGACATTCTGGCCATACGGGCAGTATCGCCAGGATAGGCTTCCTGAATTTTTTCGAGAAATCTGCGGTTTATCTCGTAAATAATCTGGATATGTCTTGGAAGAAGACGCTCCATAAGGGTTACCGGCCAGTTTTCAAGCGCTTCCGGTAATATTGTATGATTAGTGTATCCGAATGTTTTAACAGTAATATCCCACGCTGTATCCCAGTCTACACCTTCAATGTCAATAAGCAGTCTCATCAGTTCCGGTATTGCTATTGCAGGATGGGTGTCGTTAAGCTGAATCGCGGCTTTATCCGAAAATTCAGTAAATGAGTCGTGTGCTTTTTTATATCTTCGCAAAATATCCTGCAGGCTTGCTGAAACAAAAAAATACTCTTGCTTAAGCCGTAATTCTTTACCTTCAAATACATTATCATTCGGATAAAGTACCTTTGAAATGATTTCCGATTGATCTTTGTCTGAAACAGCTCGTTGATAATCTCCATGATTAAAATAATTCAGATCAAATTCTCTGGATGATTTAGCCGACCATAGGCGAAGAGTATTTACAGTATTGTTATTGTATCCTGGCACAGGCGTATCGTAAGCCATTGCCATTATTTGTTCTGTATCAATCCATTCGTTTTTAAAAATATTATTTTCGTCATAATACTGTTTAACGCGTCCATAAAAATTAATAGGATATAAGTATTCCGGACGCTCGAATTCCCACGTATTTCCGTAACGTAGCCAGTTATCGGGTATTTCCACCTGGTACCCGTTTACTATTTGCTGAAAGAAAATACCGTATTCATAACGAATTCCGTATCCATAACCCGGAAGCTGGAGGGTAGCCATGGAATCCATGAAACATGCAGCGAGCCTGCCAAGACCTCCGTTTCCGAGACCCGCGTCCCATTCTATCTCGCGCAATTCTTCGAGGTTGTAGCCGATGTCAATTAATGCGCGGAAAGCGTTCTCGTAAAGTCCTATGTTAATGAGACTGTTCCCGAGAGTTCTTCCCATCAGGAATTCAAGCGACAGATAATATACTCTTTTGGCATCCTGATTATAATAAGCCTGCTGTGTGTCTATCCATCGCTGAACAAGACGGTCGCGGGTAGTAAAAACTATGCTTTTATACCTGTCGTTTTTTGTTGCTGAGTATTCATCTTTTGCCAGCGAATATTTCAGATGCCGGATAAAAGATTTTTGAAGAGTCTCTACATCATCTCTTAAATATTTATTTGCAACATCGGTTATTTTCTTTTGAGTAGAGGATTTTTTTTGCATTTGTTTATACTTAGTCAGCTTTAATTGGAATTTGTTTATAAATAAACAGAATAAACAATTTAATGATTATTTTTATTATAAATCATAATTTAAAAATTGTCAATATAAATTAAATGTGAGGAAATTGTTNTTCACTCAAAAAANATTTTGTGCTGTTTTCTGCGGTCATTAATATTTCGAACAACTGGAAAATGTTCGCGGCTTAACGGATCAATTCCTGTATAATATATTACTGATGAGATTGTCATAGGAAGAGGTATAAACATTTGTACCTGATCTGGCACAAAACCGAATGTTGATAAAATATTTTTTCTAGCATCTTTCATGTCGTTATAAACACTACCCGGATGACATGACATGAGATATGGAATAAGATATTGTTTCTTCTTTGCATTTTTATTGTACTGGTTAAATATATTGATAAATTCTTTAAGATCATATACGGGTCTTTTTCTCATGGCTATTAATACGCGTTCCGATGTATGTTCTGGAGCGATTTTAAGTTGTCCGCTGATGTGTGATTTTACAATTGATTTTAAGGCATATTTATAATCTTTATCTCTCATAAATACATCGTAGCGAATACCGGAGCCAAGCGTAACATTTTTCACCCGTTTTAAGCCGGATGCTATATCAAGCAGATCTACCCATTTTCTTGTACCGAATACAAGATTAAGGCAGAGAGACGGATGAGTACAGCTTTCACGTTTGCATTGCCATTTAACGGAGCATTCAAAGCCATACATGTTTGCCGACGGTCCTCCTATATCGGTTATATGCCCTTTGAAATTGTCATCGGAAGCAATTGTAATTATTTCGTTAAGGACAGACGATTGACTTCTGCTTACGATTTTTTTGCCCTGATGCAAAGACAATGAGCAAAAAGAACATCCTGACACGCATCCTCTGTGGCATGTAACGGAATTTTTTATCATTTCAAAAGCAGGTATTGGTTTTTTGTAAACTGGATGAGGCAATCGCATATAAGGCAGTTCATATATATCATCCAGTTCTTTTGAAGTTGTTTGAGCAAGAGGATAATGTACCAGATATCTTTTATTGGATTTTTGAATAAGCGTTCGATGCTGGTTTAAGTAAAAAATATTATAAAGCTCAATAAAACTTTTTTTACTATTCATTGCTTCTTCTGCGTCAGGTAAAAGCACATGATCTTCCGGCAGGATTTTTGAAAGGACTACTGTGCCGGGAATACCGTTCAGGCTTTTACCGGAAGACAGCCTTCCCGAGATCTCAAGAATCTGGCTCTCGCCCATACCGTAAACAAGAATATCCGCGCGGCAGTCCTCGATGATAGACCGCCGCACTTTGTTGTCCCAGAAATCGTAGTGAGGTATACGTCGCATTGATGCTTCAATGCCGCCAATAACAATTGGCACGTCCTTATATTTTTTCTTGATCAGATTGCAGTAAGTAATAAGCGCGCGTTCGGGCTTGTGAGAAATTCCGCCCGGAGCATACGGGTCATCGCTTCTATATCGTTTGAATGCCGTGTATTTCGCGAGCATTGAGTCTATCGCTCCGCTCGTTACTCCGAAGAATAATCCGGGCTTTCCGAAAACATCTATAGAATCTGCATTTTGAAAGTCAGGCATTGATATGATACCTATACGGTAGCCTTTGCTTTCAAGTACTCTTGTAATGACCGT
>JGI26437J51864_10000417_pt1 | contig 11254 bp, 8 predicted proteins | sample FrelakmetLWP11LW_FD_51864 | JGI IMG/M metagenome (IMG submission 51864)
AAGCCGGTGGTCGCCTGCCTGATCGCTCCGCCCGGGATTTGGGATGAGGACGTGCGTCGCCTCGAAGAAGGAGGCGCCCTGATCAATGTCCCCACCCCCGAGAGAGCGGCAAAAACGCTTGCTTTGCTTTGGGAGTATGAGAAGATGAAGCAAAGGAGTACTGGAGTGTCGGAATAATGGAGTAATGGAATATTGGAATGATGTTAAAGACTGCCAAGAAGAAAACCAATCACGAAAGCACCCTTCGACTACGCTCAGGACAGGCGAAATTCGGAAAACACGAAAAAATACAAGTGAGTTTAGGTAACCCCCTTCTTCTTTCGTGCTTNCNTACCTTCGTGTTTTCGTGGTAGCTTTTTGTCTTGTGCCGTTTTCTGTTTTTTTTCAATACGCCACTACTCCCTGGCTCCAATATCTCTTTTTGATCTGGAGGGGAATCATGAAAACCAAATCGACGATCCTGGAAAAGGCTCTGCGAGAGGGCCGCAAGACTCTGTCCGAATACGAATCCAAGGANTTCCTCAAGTCCTACGGCATTCCTGTTACCCGTGAAATCCTCGTCCGCAGTCGGGAGGAGTGCATGAAGGCGGCTCATGCCATAGGCTATCCTCTTGTGCTGAAGGGGTGTTCCCCCAGTCTCGCCCACAAAACGGAAAAAGGAATGGTGAGAGTGGATGTTCGGAGCGAGCAGGAAGCCGTCCTGGCCTTTGAGGAACTCACGTCTCGCATGGAAGGGAATGGAAAAGACATCCTGGTGCAGGAAATGATCAGGGGAACCCGTGAATTGGTGGCCGGGATGACCCGGGACCCTCAGTTCGGGCCGTGTGTCATGTTCGGTTTAGGAGGGATTTTCACGGAAATCCTCAAGGACATCGCTTTCAGAGTGGCTCCTCTGGAGAAACGAGACGCCTTGGACATGACTCAAGAAATCAAAGCTCACAAAATACTCGGAGCCGTGCGTGGCATGCCTGCGGCCGACCTGGATCTCCTCTGCGACATCCTTGTGAAAATGGGGGAGATCGGCATGGAAAACGAACTCATCCAAGAGATCGACATCAACCCTCTCATTCTATCCGGAGACAAGCCCGTGGCGGTCGATGCCCTGGTGGTCCTCAAACCGGCCGTCTAGCTTTTCTTGCTTGCCTCCGCCCCTTTACCCTTTCCGTCCTCTTTGAGGGATGGAATCATCATCACCATGGCGGCAATGAACCAAAAGGGTTCCATTATCCTCACAATGATAAAGGTGTTCGCGCCAATGGCGTGAAACAGAAGCCCCGTGAATCCTGCAATGAAACCGATGGTCAGCCCCTTGTCAAAAGGATCATGACTCGCTTTGAATACCCGGTAGGATTCTCTCAGAATGGTGGCCAGCAGGAGGAGAAAAAGAAGCAAACCCAGAAGGCCGGTTTCTGCTGCAACCCGGACATACTGGGCGTCCACAAAGCGGTATCCTGTGACACCGAATCCGAGCACAGGATGCCGGACCAGGTCTCTCATCGCTTCCTGCCAACTCTGCAGTCTTGCGGAAGTGGAGGTGTCCAGCTGCACACCCGCAATGGCCACCGAATCCGGGCGACCAACGCCCTGGGTAAAGGTGTAGGACACGCGGTCCTTGGTCACTTTGGGCGCCATGAAAGGAAGCAGCAACGCCACAAGCAGCAGGGCCAGAGGAATCCACTGTTTTCTTTTAGACAACCACAAGAAACTCAAAACCGCAGGTATGGCGGCCAGATAGGAACTCCTGGACTGGGTGTAAAGAAGAGGAATGCTGAAGAGGATCACCAAAGAGAAAGCGACGAGGCGAGTGCGAAAGGACTCTTCCATGAGAGCCAACCCTGTCGCGATGCTCATCATGAAGACCAGATACCCGCCATAGGTGTTCGGCTCGCCGACTTTTCCCTCAAAGGGAGCGGAGATTCTTTCGCCCTCCGGGATCTGGGCCAAAGAGACGACCGAGACGATCACGCAGGTGAGCAGCATGGCCCACACAAAGGTTTTCAGCTGTTTACGGTCCTTGAAGTAGTTGGCCACCATGAAATAGATGACCACGTATTCAAAGTACTTGAGAACAAAGAGCATCCCTGTCTTCAGATTCACCCTTCCGAACATCGCGCCGAGGAGCGTGGACGCGACACAGACCAGCATATAATAGGCAATGGGCCGGTTCAGAGGGGTCCTCAGAAAAAATCCCAGCTCCTTGTTGATTGCCATCCTGGCGAGCCAGCTGAACCCTATGACCGCCACAAGCAAATCGTCCACCCGGAGCGTGATGCCGCGGCCCAGGGTAGCGCCCTCCGTTCCTCCCACAATGAACTCCGGGCTCAAGAGCATGGAAAAAATCAGGATGTAAAGGGCGATCTGAGTGCTGACGAAACTCACCACAAAGACGATCACGCCCCCTGCAAGGGCCAGGGTCTTGGTCGGGGTGAGGGTGGGAATCACCATGGCGAAAGCCACGAGGACGAAGAGCAGGAGGATGAGAGGGAGGATGAACTCAAGCGCCGCCTGGCCTCGATCGCACCGAATTCCCCGGAGAAAAATCCTATTGAAAAGCGCACTCATGGGTGAAATTTCATCCGCCGGTAAAAAAACTGTCGAAATGTCCTCTACCAAGAGGCTGAAAAAGACGCTGATGCAGGTTGCTCAATAACGCTCAGATACAAGGCGCTCGAAATCCCGAGGAATGAGACGTACAGTCCAGTACGTCGCAGTGACGAGGGATGAAAGCAACGCCGTAGATGGGCGTTTTTCAGCAACCTGCTAGCGTTTAATGACCCGGTTTTCTATTCCCCTGGCCATGAGATCCTGACGCTGCTGTTCAGCGGCCTCTTCTGTCACATAGGCCCCCACAAGCAGCTTAAGATTCCCATCGCTCCCTTTGACCGTGTAGGAAGAGTAGCCAAGATCTGAAATGGCTTTGACCCTCTCATCAGAGTCCTTTGACTGAGAATAAGTCCCGATGAGGTTGGCAAACTCGGTCTTCAGCGTCTCCTTTTCGGTTATCCCCCGGGCCTGTGCGAAACCCTCGGCCTCTTGCTGATCTTTGAAATGGCCTGCGTAGATCCTGTACCATTCGCCCTTTTCTTTGAAGTGCACTTTCACCCAATAGGCCTGGATTCCTTTACCGGCATAGACGGAAATGGCTCTCTTTGCCTGGTCCAGCGTCTTCAAAGAGCTGAGATAGATCGAATAGGGATACTCTCCCTGAGAAACCGGGGTGGGGACCCCTTTCTTCCCCGTCGCAGGCTTGGCCGCAGCCGCAGCGGGTGGTGTGACGAGCGGCGGTTTCTCCGCAACCGCCTGCACGTTGGGCTGCGGGGCAGGTTCCTGTTTCTCTGCCGCTGCAGGGGCCTTTGCTGCAGGGGTTTTCGCGATTTCTTGTTTCACCTCAGAGGGGGGGGAGGGCGCCGGTGGAGAAGGCGGTTGTGGCTGGANTTTTTGCACGGGCAGCTTTACGGTTTTGTCCGGGACCGGTTTGGCTGAATCCGGAGCCTTCCGGGAATCCATGATCCCGAAGTGCCAGAGAATCCCACCGGCAAGAATGATCAGGCCCGCCCCCACAAGAGAGAGGGTCAGGACTGACCTTTTGCCCTTTTTACCTTTATTGGCCGTCCCCCAGGAAGAGATCCCGTTTTCTCCGAAGAAGTGGAGGCCTTTTTTCCGTTGCTCGCCCTTCTTCCCTTCCTCTCCGTAGGACGAGTAATACTTGTAGTACTTGAAATTGTGAAAATCAGGGCTGACTTCCGGTTTCATCCCATTGAGAATGACTCCCAGAATGCGGCATCTCACCTGTTCCAGCTGGGCCGTCGATCGCTTCAACAAGCCTCTGGAGACCGTTCCGAGCCGGTAGACGAAAAGGACGCCGTCCATCTTCGNNCCGAGAATNGCCGCATCCGCTGTTGACAGGATCGGGGGAGAGTCGAAGAGGATGAGATCGTACTCGCTCTTCGCCTCTTCCATGAATTCCTTGAGACGTTTCGATTCCACCAGCTCCGCGGGATTCGGAGGAATGGAGCCGGCCGGAATAAGATGAAGGTTGTCGAGCCCTGGGGTCAGCAGCACCTCCTCCAGGGCCATCTTTCCGACCATCAGGTCCGTCACCGTTTGAACCGCCTCCCGCCAAGGGCAGTTCCCCAGAAGGATCTCCGAAAGGCCAGGAGTCTGTTCGATACCGAAGACTCTTGCGATCATCGGCTTTCTCATATCCGATCCGATCAGGAGAGTCTTCATTCCGGCCTGAGCCATGGTGATCGCCAGGTTGACGGAGACCATCGTCTTCCCTTCCTGAGGGGATGCACTCGTTATGGCAATCGTTTTAATTTCCTTGGCCGTGTTTTTGAACTGAATGTTCGTTCTCAATCCCCGGAAGCTCTCGGCCATCATGCTCTTGGGAGCATAGTGGGACACCATGTTCACCATGTGGCCGGGAGAGATCTCCGCCATCCCTTGCGGGAGTTTTTCTTTGAAGCTCTCGTGCAACTCCTTGGTATCCGCTTGGGGGATAACGCCCAGGACCCGCGTCTTGAGAGTCTCCTCCACGTCCTCGATCGCTCCGATAGACGTATCGAACGTTTCGACAATGAATGCGGCAATCAGCCCCAGAACCAGACCGATGATCAGGCCCATGGCTCCGGTAGCCGCCGTCCTCGGAGGATTGATCGGTTCTGTGGGGAAAAGAGCCGGCTTGACAAGAGTCACTTCCTCCGGTTTCTCGGCTTTCTTGATCAGAGCCTCCTGGTTTTTCCTCTCCAGGAGCGTGGTCATGTCGTTGTAAAGCTCAACCTTTCTTTTGAGCCGATCAAATTCCAGTTTCTTCTCCATCAGAGCACTGGTTTTGCTCTCGAGCTCCCGCAGTTCGCTCCTTGCGTCCCCTTCCTGCTTTTCAAGGTCTCCGATCTGGGACAGAAGCAGAAGCCTCATTTTCCGTGCGCCCTCCAGGATTTTGCGCCCTGCNTCGACGACTTCAGGATGAAGAGGAGTGAAATCGTTCAACAGGGTCTCTCGGCGGAGCTGAAGCTCCGTGAGAGAATCATTGGCGGCCTGATACTGGGTCGTTGCCTTGGCGGAATAGAAGTTGCCCTGGCCCGAAGGGTTGGCAATGAATTTGTCCAGTCGAGCCACCATGCTCTGGAGCTCCCCTTGGTTCTCAACGAGCTTCCGGATTCCGTTCTGCACTTCCTGAGACCTGCCAAGAAGCTTCTCGCTCTGGATGTCGATGGAGAGGAGTTGGTTGTTCTGGGTAAACCGGTTGAACTCTTCTTCAGCCTCGCGGAGTCTCTGCCTGACCTGGACCAGTTGATCTTCAATGTATCGGATGGCCTCCAGGGTCCTCTTCATTTGCACCTCGGAATGGTGGTCCTTGTAGGCTGCGGCAACAGCGTCTGCGAGCTTTTGGGCAAAAGAGGGTTCCGTATACTTGACCTGGATGTTGAGAATGTTGGTCATCCCTTGGCGGGTGACCTCCACTTTGGACTGAAGATTATCGACCACTTCGGCGACATTGCTTTTGGCAGGGCTGTTAGCGGGCAGGGAGGTCTTCGGGATCAGACCCAACCGCTGAGCCACTTTTTCAAAGATCGTGAAGCTCTTGATGACGGAGATCTGGGTCTCGATGTCATCGCCCCCCGACCAGGTAATGGTTTTGGCGTAAAGGCCCTCGACCGTGGTTTCTTTTTCGAATTTGATGCTGCACACAGAGGTGTAAATCGGGGTGGGGGCTTTGAAGACAGCAAAGGCAGTGCTGAAAACGCCCAGAACGATCCCTACGAAAAGAACGATGAATTTTCTTTTCTTAAGAATGCGCCAGTATTCTCTGAGATTGATATCATACTGGGCCAAGGCCACTCACCTGTCCGCCGTTCTACTTGGGCTTGTTGTACTTCAAGTAAGGGACGGCCGCATACTGCTCTTCGAATTCACCCGGGTAGAGGATAAGGTTCAACAGGGGCGTCATGTTGATGATCCAGTCGTTGATGTCCCCGATCAGCATCCTCGGGACGTACACAAGGTCCCCGTCCCGGAGCCGAACGTTCTGGGAAATGTCGGCTTTCCTCAGCATAGACTTCACATCGGCCATCATGACCAGAGGCGGTTTCCCTGGTTCATACCCTCTCACAATCAGGGTGTTCTCCTCCTTTGCCAACCGGTTCGTATTTCCGGCCAGGGCTAGAGCCGCCAGGAGATCCTGTGCCTCCTTGAGCGGATAGATGCCCTGACTGTTTACCTCGCCAAGCACATAGACTCTCTCCCCGAAGGTCGGCAGCTCGGGAATGCTCACCACGTCCCCTTCGTCGATGATCACATTCTGGTCTTCGTCCCCTTTTTCAATGATGTCATACAGGTTGATGAGGTGGGATTTCCCCTTCCTCACAACCTTGACGTTCTTGATGTCCCCATCCAGGGTGTATCCCCCTCCGAGGGCAATCAGATCCGTGAGGGAGGTCTTTCCCCTGAGATTGATTCGGCCGCTGGCTCCCTTTCCATAACTCACGTTTCTCAGCGAAGAGAACTCTCCGATGATGCTTGCGCTTCTGCTGTTGAACTCCTTCACAAGCACACTGATGCGAGGGTTTCTCACATAGGCGGAGAGTTTCCCGGTCAAGAGTTCGTCCACTTGGCTCGACGTCAGCCCTTCCACCTTCAGATGGTCCAGAAAGGAGTAAGAGACTCTTCCCCTGCTGTCCACGGTCACGGTGGTGGTCGTCACTTTGTCGCCGGTGTAGGAGCTTATCTCGAGAATATCGCCTGCACCGATTCGATATTCAGGAATTCCGGCCACCGTCTTAAAGACGCTGTTCTCATTCACCTGGCTCATCCTGGCCAAGGCTTCGAGGTTTCGCTCGGTCTGCATCCTGGTTACTGCGACGCGGTCCTCAAGAGTGGCCACTTCATTGACGGGTGTGCCCTGGATGGCGGTAGATGAAGAGCAGGAGGAGAGGCAGAAAAGAAACATCAGAACAAGGAAGACCCACACGGAAACACTTTCTTTCCCCCTTGCTCGATAAAGGGGTTTCCGCACAGAGTCTCTTAGGCTTTGCCACATATACTTTTTCCTCTTGGGCCGTACCTTGACGTTTACTCGCTGCCCCCTTTCAGGGCTTCAGATCTCTCTCATCGATCGTTGCAACGACATAGAGTAGAGGGTTGTCGGACAAACGGACGATTTCCCTTCGCTCCGGCCTGTTTCCCAAGCCGTCATAAACCACTTCCACGGCCGGACGCAGCGGGTGATTCCTGTCCGTAGCGATCACCCGTCCAATCGATTTATTGTTCAGCTTCACATAGGTGTTGAAGGGGAACAGCGAAATAGAATTCAGAAAAGCCTTCAGGATCTTGGTCGGGAATTGTACCTTGGCTTCCTTCAGGATGAATCGGATCGCATCCGGCTGCAGGATTCTGTCTCGATACGCTCTTTTTCTGATCATGGCCACGTAGGTGTCCACAAGGCCTATGATCGAGGCCACTTCAGAGATCTCCGAGCCTTTGAGCCCCCTGGGATATCCTGAACCGTCCGCCCGTTCATGCACCTGCAAAGCGATCTCTGCCAACCAGTCATACCGATCTCCTAGGCGGGAAAGGATCTTCGCGCTGGTCTCCGGGTGTTCTCTGATCCGGTTGATTTCCTCTGATTCGAGTTTGGTCGATTTTTCAAGGATCCCTTCCGGGATCCGAAACATCCCCACATTCTCCAGAAAGGCGGCTAGCCCGACTTCCAGAAGCTTTTTCTTGTCATACCCCAGGGCTTTGCCCACCATGAGGCAGCCCAGGGTCACGCCGACACTGTGAAGGGTCACGTCTTTCCAGCCTCCCGATTCGGACATGGCGTGCTCGAAAAGCGGCTGGATGAGATCGCGGTCCATGACGGCATGGAGATCCGCAACGATGGGGCTGGGTGCGATGCTTTGATCGCTTCTCACTTTTTCCTGGATGTCCTTGGCGGATCGTGTGAGTTTTTCGTAGAGCAGGGCCACCTCGGAGGAATCCCTCTGAGCGCTCGTCTCTTCAGGCACGAGGTCTTGTCTTTTGCTGAGTTCGGAAAATGAAGAGTCGCTCAGCCGCACCTGACCTGCTTCAACGTCCCGCGGGGGGCCGGTGTCTTTGGAGCCCGTCTTATCCCGTATTTCCTTGATGTCAGAGAAGCGCACCATCTCGAATAATTGTCTCCACCACGTCGACATCGACCATCTCTTGGTTCTTGCTGTAGCCGATCAAGAGAGCGAGGTCGCAAAGATTGTTTATTTTTCTGGGCACTCCCTTGGATGCCGCGAAGATTTCTTCGATCGCCGGCTGCGTAAAAGCATTTCTTTCCCTGCCCGCCCTGTTCAGCCTGAACGCAACGTAGCGGGCGGTGTCTTCCAGGTCAAAAGGCGCCAGATGGTACTTGATGGGAATCCGTTGATCGAGTTGTTGCACTGCCCTGATTCTTTCTTTCAGTTCCGGTTGTCCGAAAAGGATGATCGTGATCAGGAAGCGCTCATTGAGCTGTGCGTTCAGCAGCAATCGAATTTCCTCCAGCGTCGCCGAACTCAGCAGTTGAGCTTCGTCGACCATCAGCAGAGTCTCTTTGTTCGATCGCATGTTCTGAGTCATTCTGTCATTCAAGACCCTGAGGCACTTCACCTTGGTGTCCGGAACATCAGGAATTCCAAACTGATAGACAAGCTCCTGCAGAAACTCCAGGGGTTCCAGCTTGGGGTTCACAATGAGGCTGATGTCATAGCGGTCGGCGGGGAGTTCCTGGATGCACACTTTGGTCAGCGTGGTTTTCCCACATCCGATATCCCCTGACAGCATGGCTCCGCCCTTCTTCAACTTTACGGCGTAAAGGAGTCGCGACAGAGCTTCTTCATGGTGATGGGAAAGATAGAAGAATCGAGGATCCGGAACGTTCTCATAGGGGAATTCCTTCAGACCCCAATGCTCTAAATACATAGGAGATCCTACCCAGAAAGATTTAGTCAAATTATATATAAAATAGAATATTTGTCAATATAATTCGTCAATATTATTCAAAGTTAAGCATACTTATAATTCTGACCTCTTTCTTATCGATTCAGTCAAACTTAGTCGATTTGATCTCACCAGTTCGCAGAGGCGACCACCAGAATGAGGAGATCTTGTTCAGAGGAATTCGTGAGACTGTGAGCCGAACCTGCGGGGATCCAGGTGGCGTCGCCGGGACCCACATGCCTGGTCTCTTCATCCACGGACATTTCCCCCTCCCCGCTCAATACGAAATATATTTCCTCCATAGGATCTCTGTGGCTTTCTATGGTCTTTCCTTTTGCCAGGTTCGCAATAGCCAGAAAGCCGATTTCCTGCAGAACCCTGCGATCAAGTATCATTTGAGCGATGGCACCGCCATGGGCAAGATAAGTGGTTTCCAGTACCTCTCGATCATTGACGTTTCTCACAATCATGAGCATGCCCTCCTTTGCGTTTTTCCAGCTTTTTCCGGTTACTGTGAGCTTTTGGCCCTTGATATAAGACCCCATTTAAGTTTAGTATATCAACTTAAAACCATAGCGGCTTTAGAATCCTGGTTTGCGGCTTCTTCCTAAATCCTTCTCTTCGGAGGTGCTATCTATGCCGACGGTTCCCATTTTCGATCCTGAAGCAGCTGGCCGTCCCATGAGAGTCGCGGGCTTCATGTCCGGTTCCGGCACGAATATCCTGCGCCTCTTGGAAAGAGAGAAACTCCTCAAAGCAAGAGATGGGGTTTCTCCTTTTGAGGTTGTCTTCATTTTCAGTGATCGGTCCGATGGGTCCTGTTACGGAGAAAGCATCGCCTGCGACACAGGCATCCCTTACATGAGCTATGACATCAGAACCTTTCACAGACTAAGGGGACTGAAGAGGACGGTGTCCACACCGGAAGGATTTGAAGCTAGGAAGGACTTTGACAAGGTGGCGGCTACTCTGGTCAAGGCTTTTGAGGTGGATGTGGTTGCCTTGGGGGGCTACATGAGTTATCTGACTCTGGACCGCTGCATCAATGTTCATCCGGCTGATCTCTCCATTTTGAACGCGAAGGGAAAACCGAAGTATGCCGGTGACAATGCCGTGGTGGACGCTATCGCCTCCGGTGAGAAACTCCTGCGCTCCTCAACCATCTGGACGGATAAGGGCGTGGACACAGGCCCGATCCTCATGGTTTCCGATCCGGTGAGAGTCCAGCTTCCCGAACCCCTGGAAACCCTGGTTTCCAACAGGGAGGAATTGCTCAAAGTCGCGGAAGAACATCAGAACAGGCTCAAGGAAGCAGGGGACTGGAAGATCTTCCCCCTCACCATTGAGATGATTGCAAAAGGGCGTTACGCCATTGACGATGAAGACCGCATTTATTTTGACGGCAAACCCGTGCCCAAGGGATTTCGAAAGGCATAAAAAACTGGATATCCCCTGATACGGTGTTTATAATGCGTTTGTGTTTCATTAGCAATACACTGCGCCCATAGCTCAGTTGGATAGAGTGACGGACTACGAATCCGTAGGTCGGGTGTTCGAATCACCCTGGGCGCACCAGTGAATTCAAGGACTTAGCCACTTCGGCCAAGTCCTTTTTTGTTGCCTCCAAAAGTCCCCATCTCTATGCGTTCTAGCACGAGACAGAAGACACCATGCGACCAGGTTGCTCAAAAACGCTCAGATACAAGGCGCGCACATCAGTTACAAGGGACGAGTAACAAGTTACGAGACCAAGATACTGACTTGTCACTCGTGACTCGTCACTTGTCACTTTCTTTCTTCAACCTGCTACACTTTCGGTTCTTTCCACCAGGGGTAAAAGTCAGGCATGTCGGTGGACACTTTCATGGCGAACCTCGGCTGCCTTTTCTCCAGAAAGCTTTCAACGCCCTCCCGTGAATCTCTCTCGTGCCCCATCCAATAGAAACAGCGCGAGTCGATGAGATGGACGGATTGCGGGTCCCCTTCTGCAAGGCCACGCCACAAGAGCGCCTTGCTGAGGGCCACGGAAACAGCAGATGTATTTTGTGCGATCTCCTGCGCGATCGTCATGGCCTTGTCCAAGACTTTGTCATGGGGCACCACATAATTAAAAAGACCGGATCCCGCCTCTTCCGAGGCGCGGAACACACGCCCCGTATAAATCCATTCAGCCGCCTTGGAAATCCCTACGATCCGCGGCAGGAACCAAGAGGAGCACGCCTCAGGCACAACACCGCGCCTGGTGAAGACAAACCCGATCCTGGCATCCTCTGAGACGATTCGGATGTCCATGGGCAGGGTCATG
>JGI26437J51864_10000421_pt1 | contig 11225 bp, 8 predicted proteins | sample FrelakmetLWP11LW_FD_51864 | JGI IMG/M metagenome (IMG submission 51864)
GTTCTCAAGCTGGTGGTACTGGAGAGGCACAAGGGAACAGGCAGGATAGGCCGAGGTCTGGTTCACGGTTTCGGACTGCAAAAAGGCGCGCTCGCTTCCTCTGTGGCTCACGATTCACACAACATCATAGCCGTGGGCGTGGAGGATATCGACCTGTTCACCGCTGTCGAAGAGGTGAAGCGCATGGGGGGCGGGCTTGTGGTTGCAGAGGGAGGGAGCGTTCTGGCGAAGGTGGCGCTTGAAGTCGGAGGTCTCATGTCCAAAGAGCCCCTGGAGTCCCTCAGCACCCAGATCAAGACGCTTACCCGTGCGGCAAAATCCCTTGGCTGCATCCTGCCTGAGCCGTTCATGGCCCTTTCTTTCCTCAGCCTGCCCGTGATCCCGGAGCTAAAACTCACGGACAGAGGACTGGTGGACGTTCGGGTATTTGCCGAAGTGCCGCTTTTTGTGTAGATTCGCTGAAGAGTTAACATTGAACATTGGGCATTGAACTTCGCACTTTTTGTGAAGCCATCAAATATTAAAAGAACGGTTCTTGCTTTTTCGCTATGATCAATGGGAAAGGCTAAATGTTAAACAATCAGTGGATGTGGGCCGAAGGCCAGCATTTGGAGGATCATCTATGAGTCAGAGGTCGGTTGGAATCATTTACAAGCATCACTATGAGCCGGCCAAAGAACAGGCGCTCAAGCTTGAACAGTGGCTCAGGGAAAGAGGAATCACGGTTTTCTCCGAGGAGATGGGCGCGAGGGCGGCCATGAATGCCTGTTTTGAAGAGCCTTCCTTTGTGCCCAGGGAAGTGCAATTCGTGGTCGTTCTCGGAGGGGACGGAACCCTGCTCGGCGCTGCACGCAGGGTCGCGCGTTATGGAGTCCCGATCCTGGGCGTTAATCTGGGAGGCCTGGGTTTTCTCACGGAGATCCCTTTGAGGAAGCTCTATCCCGCGGTGGAACTCATGCTCGAGGGTCGCCTGGAGGTGGAAACCAGGCTCATGCTGGAGGCGGTGGTGGTGAGGCAAGGCACGGAGACTTGCCGTTTCCTGGTCCTCAACGACGTGGTCATCAACAAAGGGGCGCTTGCCCGGATCATTGATCTGGATGTATTCATCAATGACCAGTTTCTCACGACCTTCAGGGCAGACGGGCTCATCGTATCCACACCGACCGGATCTACGGCCTACAATCTCTCCGCCGGGGGCCCCATCCTCTATCCCACGATGTCGAGTTTCATTCTCACTCCCATCTGTCCTTTTACCCTGACCAACCGGCCGATCCTCCTGCCGGAATCCCACGTGGTCTCAATCACGCTCAGCAAAAGAGGGGAGGAGAGGGTGAGCTTGACCTTTGACGGCCAGGTGGGATTTGACCTGTTTCAGGGGGACAAGGTGCTCATTCAGAACGCCAAAGAGAAGCTCAAGCTCATCAAGTCGCCGGATCAGAGCTACTTCGAGATCTTGCGAGAAAAGCTCATGTGGGGAGGCGCCCCTTTCAACAGCCGTGACGAGCCCGAAAGACAGAAAAGAGGGTGAAGGGGATAAGGAGCGGAGGGATTTGAACCTTGGAAACGACAAAATGGATGTTCAGGGTGAACCGGGAAGACATCCACTATCTCCGCACCACCATCGAGGCCTATGACGGGATGGCGGTGGTGAGAACCGTTGATCCTGCTCAGGCCGTGATTGAGCTTTTGATTGCACCAGGGTGCGAAGAATGGATTTCACGGCTGATCGCGGCCTTGAGAGAGCAGGAAGGAATCCCCCTGGAAGCGGTGGCAGCCTAGAGCGAAGAGCTGAGAGTGAGCAAGCATTATTACATAGAGACCATGGGCTGCCAGATGAATGAGTATGATTCTGATCACCTGAGCCGTATCCTGGAGGATTCCGGTTACCTGCGCGCAAGCGATCCGGAGAAAGCGGACTTCGTGCTCCTCAACACCTGTTCTGTACGCGCCAAAGCAGAGCAGAAAGCCTTGAGCCGGCTGGGTCGGCTCGCGTCTCTGAAGAAGAAAAACCCGAGACTCCTTCTGGCTGTGGCCGGTTGCGTGGCGCAACAAAGGGGCGTGGACCTTCTTGAGCGCTTTCCGGGGCTGGATCTGGTTCTGGGGCCAAGAGAGATCGGGAACTTCAGGAGAATCCTGGGAAAAGCGGAAAAAGGCGGCATGAGAGTTGCAGCCATTGATGCTCAGGGGAAGCCCGTGTCTTTTTNGGGCGGTTTTGACTACTTCCAACACCGCGTCAAAGCCTACATCACCATTATGGAAGGATGTAACAACTACTGTTCTTACTGCATTGTTCCCTATGTGCGGGGTAGAGAAACCAGCCGCCCCCCGCAGGAGCTTCTGAACGAAGCCAGGAGCCTGACTCTCCAAGGCGTGAAAGAGATCACGCTCCTCGGCCAGAACGTCAATTCCTACGTTCATGAAAAGATACGATTTCCCGGACTGCTCCAGGCTATGAATGAGATCAAGGGCCTTCACCGAATACGGTTCACCACCTCGCATCCCAAAGATCTTTCCCCGGAGCTCATTCAGTGTTTTGCCCGTTTGGAGAAACTCTGTTCTCACATTCACCTTCCTTTCCAGGCTGGATCCAATAGGGTGCTGAGGGCTATGAAGCGCGGCTACACTCGGGAAAAATATATGGATCTCATAGGAGCGCTGAGAGAGGCTAGACCCGGCATCGCTGTGACCAGTGACGTGATGGTAGGATTCCCCGGAGAGACAGACGAAGACTTCGAACTGACCCTGGAGCTCATACGCAGGGTAGAATTCGACAACCTGTTCTCTTTTAAGTATTCCGATAGAGAGGGAACTCCGGCAGCAAGGATGGAAGGCAAAATCCCGGAACCGCAAAAACTCCGGAGACTTGCTCGGTTGCAGGAGCTTCAGAGGAAGATCACGCTCAGCAAAAACAGGGAGCTGATCGGCAAGAGTCTTGAAGTCCTGGTTGAGGGAACAAGCAAGAAAGGGCAGGAGCTCACCGGAAGGACCGCTACCAATAAAGTCGTTAACTTTATTAATGGTAAAAGATATATAAGTAACCTAATTAATGTAAATATTAAGCGTGCTTCATTTAATTCTCTCTGGGGGGAGTTGACTTCCCTTGAAACCTGAGATAAAACTAAAAATATTCCGATCATAGAAACTTGGCAAGATATGGACATTGATAAAGCAAAGGAATTGATCCTGGTTGTGGACGATGACCAACGGGTGTGCGAGGTGCTCAAGGAACTCCTGGGAGCCCTGCAGTTTCCCACGGCAAGCGCGCCCAGCGGTGCTGAGGCATTGAAAATGCTCAAAGACCGACCGTACACCTTTCTTTTGGCGGACATGAAAATGCCTGAAATGAACGGTATGGAACTTATCCGCCGATCGAGGGAAAACCTTCCGACCGTCGGCGTGATCGCCATGACGGGCTACGCCGAAGAGTTCAAGTACGTCGACATCATCAATGCCGGTGCCAATGATTTCGTTAAGAAACCCATTGATATCGCAGAACTCGAAGCCAAGATCGTCCGCTGCATTAGCGAGCGCGATCTCAAGAAGGAACTGAGCAGGCTCTCCGTCACAGACTCCCTGACCGGCTTGTTCAATCAGCGGCATTTTTATATGCGCCTCAGGGAAGAGATTGTGCGATCCACGCGGCAGAAACATCCACTCGCCTTAATTCTCATCGACCTGGACAATTTCAAGGAATACAACGACAGGCACGGCCACATTGCAGGAGATCAGGCCTTGAGGCACGTGGGAAAGTCGATCCTGCGAAGTATCCGGGAAGGCGTTGACTCGGGCTACCGGTATGGGGGCGATGAGTTTGCCATCATTCTCATCGATTCGGACATTCTGATTGCCGAGGAAATCGGAAAGCGTGTTCGGTTTGCTATAAAAGACAGCGGGGAATTGCGGGCGAGCCTGGGCTATGCCGTTTACAGTGAAGACATGAATCTCACGGACTTCGTGAGGCTTGCTGACACCAACCTCTACAAGTCCAAGACAGAGGTGAAGAACGGCCGCGCGAATTAGGCTGAGCGTTGGCGTCTATTCTGATAAGATATATTATGTAAACTAATCCCGCAACCTGTTTCCTCCGCGGGCCAAGCCCGGGCATCCTCTCCTCCGCCTTCCCATGCACCGAAAAAACCAAATATTTTGTTGACATGGTGGTTTCATCCGTGTACATACCACTGTCTGACTTCTTAAAGGATCGGAGGACCTCTGCGAATGGGTAGCGTCGTCAAGAAACGAAGAAAGAAAATCCGGAAACACAAGTATCGAAAGCAGAGGAAATTGATGCGGCATAAGAACAAGTAGGCCCAGCCCTCTTCAAACAAGAAGGCAGTCCGGGGTGGCTCGGACTGCCTTCTTAATTCTTCAGCGACGACGGGTGTGGCCCAGGTTACTTGCCCACCTCGTACCACCCTCCTCCCGTTTTCCTGCCTAACCGGTTGGCCCGTATCATGGTCTTGAGCAGGTTCGGAGACGCCCACTTAAGCTCTTTGTTGAGCTCCTTGAAGAAATACTCGCTCACGAAATACGCAATGTCGATGCCGGTCAGATCCATGAGCTCAAAAGGTCCCATGGGGTAATTGAGCCCGTTTTTCACGGCCGTGTCCACGTCCGGAATGCTCGCGATCCCTTCTTCCACGATCTTGATGGCTTCGATCATGTGTGGGATCATGCAGCGGTTGACGATGAATCCCGGGGAGTCCTTCTTCACCTCCACCGTGATTTTTCCCATCTTCTTGGCCAGTGCTGTGGCCGCAGCCATGGTTTGGTCGCTGGTGCTGTAGCCCCGAATGATCTCAACAAGCTTCATAAGCGGCACAGGGTTGAAGAAGTGCATTCCACAGACCTTGTCAGGCCGCTTTGTGGATGCCGCGATCTCCGTGATGGACATGGATGACGTGTTGGTGGAGAGGATGACTTCAGGCCGGCACAAGGCATCCAGTTCTTTGAACACGCTTTTCTTGAGGGCCATGTCCTCGATCACCGCCTCCACGACAAAGTCGACATCCTTGAGGTCGGTCATTTTTGTGGTCCCCTTGATCCTGCCCATGATCTTGGTTTTTTCGTCCGCCGCCAGTTTCCCTTTTTCGACGCTCTTGCCGAGGAACTTGTCGATCGCTTTGATACCGCGGTCCACAAACGAGTCCTCGATATCCCGCATAATCACGTCGCACCCGATCTGAGCCGCGACCTGTGCAATGCCGTTACCCATGGTTCCGGCGCCGATCACACCGATTTTCCGAATTTCCATTTCTGATTCCTCCCTAGTCTGTGAAGTCTATGCCGATTCAACTCTCGTCACTTCAGGAACATTCTGCTTCAAGATTTTCTCTATGCCCATTTTGAGGGTCATCTGAGACATCGGGCAACCCCCGCAAGCCCCGGTCAGCTTGACTTTGACGACGCCCTGGTCATCGACGTCGATCAGTTGAACATCGCCGCCGTCGGCCTGCAAAGAAGGTCTCACTTTGTTCAAAGCACTTTCCACTTTTTCTTTAAGCATTAGAGTTATCCCTCCCTGTTGAAACTCTGCATTCGTCGGTTTTCATATCACACGCAGAGCTTCGAGTTCAAGTGAATGTTTAGCAAAAAAGAAAAATACGGATCTCAGGGCAGAGCGAACGCCGAAGCAGCCCTGCGGTCCAGATAATCAGAAAGCCCCTCGGAATTCTCCGGGGACCACCCCAGGGCTTTTTGCCAGACGTCCCTGCTTTCCATGCACAGATACACGCCGCGTTCCATGCCCCACTGCCCAAGCTTTTCTTTCATAAAACTGTACATTTCAGCTCGGACAGGCTTAATGTAGCGCATTTTCCCGTCCAGCCCAGGGACAAATTCGCCGTCAAGGATGTGGCTTTCCGGAAAGCGTTTCCTGATCACTCCTTTTAGGGAAGGCATGTAACGAAGGCAGCCCAGACTGATCCATATGACCTTGGAAGGGTCGACGAAGTGGTCGAGGACGTCTATGGTGCGAGCATATTCGTCTTTCCAGGAAGGGTGTTCGATCAACGGGTCAAAGTGAAACCCCAGGGTGAACCCTTCTCTCTGGCAGGTTCTCGCCGCTTCCAACCTTTTCCTGATCGAAGGCGCTCCGTGCTCTTCTGTGGCTGCGATGGACGGGCTGTTAAGGGACCAGGACACCACGATACGATCGCGGTAGGTTGATGAAAGGAGACCTTCGATGGACACGGTCTTTGTTTTGAATTCCAGAACCACATTCTCGTGCTCTGCCACAAAAGAAGGCAGGACTTGCGTCCACTTCACAATAGGGTCAAGGGCAAGACTGTCCGTGAACTCTCCTGTCCCGATTCTGAAAATCTTTCTGCCGGAGATGTGAAGCGCTTTGCCTATCCCTTCAAGCTGCTGCTCCACATTCACAAATACGCGGAGAGAAGGTTGATTGAAGTAAGCCTGGAGGATGCAATAGCTGCAGTTCAGGGGACAATTCGTGCCGATATTGAGGATCTGATATCCGCAGCAAAGATACTCCCGTGTTCCAGGGCAGGGTTTAAGAAGCTGGCCGGGAAATGGGAGCAGCCGAAGGGTCTCTTTGTCCAGATCAAACTCGTCGTCGCCCTTTGGCGGGAGCCCATCCGTTGCTCGGACCGAAGAGAAACACTGGAGCCGTTCCACAGCCCTCTGCGCAAAAGGATAGTTCTCGGCATCCTTTTCCAGGACAGCCTTTTTGATCTTAAAATTCATCGACCTGTCCACAGTTCAGGAAGTGCTTCAAGTTCAGGCAAAGCATGAAGCCTGCTTATCGCATTCTTGAGATCCTTCCCGTGCTTGAAATTGATTTCCAGGCGATAATACGGGTTTTCCAGATAGGGATCGTAATGAATAGAAGCTTCGCGGGGCAGTGAAATTGCGGAAACCGCGCTCTCCACCGCATGCTGTGCCTGCGCCAGCCGAGGGAACCGCCTCAGCCTCAGAGTTTCAAGTACTGCCTTACCTTTTTGGGGATTGTTCAATCTCGGGTTTTCCATGACTTTCAGGAAGGATTCCTCAGTGAGCAATTCAGGAGCTGCCAACGTCTCTCGTATTCTTATATCTTCTATGTATTCAATAAATTTCAATTGTTGATTAAAGTTATATTTTAATAGGTTGATCCACTGGAACAGAACNTGTTGAGAGTCTTTTTCCATTTCAACAAGCGCTTTAGCGACTTTGATCGAAATCTCTTCCCGGCCTATGGCTCTCTGAACGCTCTCTTCTAGATGCAGGAGCTTCAGGTAGAACTTCAAGGTGCCTTCATGCGAAGGCAGAGAGAGGAGAGGCATAAAAGAAGCCAGGATCTCTTCCGTCGCCACATGCGCTTGGAGCTTATGAAGAAGGATAGCCTTCTCCATGTCGTTGAACTTCCTTGTGGCAAGGTTTTCGTAGAACGCGGCGAGAAGCCTCTCGAGGGGCGATGCCAAAGCACTGGTCACGTCGTGGCAGAAAGCGTTGCGTTCGCCAAGTGCCTTCAGCGCCAAGATCCGGCGGAATCCTGAAACAACGTCAAAGGACCCTTCCTGATTACGAGCCACCAAAGGAGGATTGATCAGACCTACCTTTCTTATGGATTCACAGAGAACGTCGAGGTTGAACCCGTAACTCATGGTGTAGGGACCAGGATCGTCCGCCGTTTTCTCGAGATCCAAATGGATCCCCTCCCCTCTGCTGAATTCCATCAATGCTGCCCTCCTCATCTCCTCTGACTTGAGTCGAGTTGCTTCAGAACACTTGAATCCTCGGCCTCCGCGTTCTATCTTCTACATTACAAGTTCAAGGCTGGTTTGCCGAGTCTTTTGTTGGGGCATTTTATTTCGGGTGTGTTTATTTCTTGACACACTCCTTTGAGCTGTGGCATTCTCCTGCATCCAAAATTGGTTGTAAATCGACTACGTTAAGTCGAAACACCCGCCTCAAGGTTATCTCAGCCTTTGCAGAACGAAAATTCCGGGCTTTTCCCTGAGGGGACAGTTCGTGCTCACGAGGAGATTCTTTGATCCATGAGTAAAAACACTCCAGTAGGATCGGTAATGGTGGTTGGAGCCGGTATTGCCGGCATCCAGGCTTCTCTGGACCTCGCGGATTCAGGTTACCTTGTCTATCTCGTTGAAAAGAACTCTGCCATCGGCGGAGTTATGGCGCAGCTGGACAAGACCTTTCCCACCAACGATTGTTCCATGTGCATTATTTCGCCGAAACTGGTCGAGTGCGGGAGGCACCTCAACATCGACCTGTTACCTCTCACCGAAATCCTCGATGTAAGCGGCGAACCGGGCAATTTCAAGGTCAAGGTCCTCCAGAAACCCCGCTACATCGACATGAGCAAGTGCACGGCCTGCGGCGAGTGCTCCAAGGCCTGCCCCATCGATGTGGCCAACCGCTTTGATGAAGAATTGCGCGATCGAAAGGCAGCGTACAAACTCTACCCCCAGGCCATGCCGAGCGCCTACGCGATCGAAAAACGGGGCACGGCCCCCTGCAAGGCGACTTGCCCGGCCCATGTCAGCGTCCAGGGCTACATCGCGTTGATCAACCAGGGCAAGTACCGTGAAGCCCTAGAGCTTTTCAAGGAGGCCCACCCCTTCCCCGCCATCTGCGGCCGAGTGTGCCACCACCCCTGCGAAGGCATTTGCACGCGGGGAGATCTCGATGAGCCCATTGCCATCGAATACCTCCACCGTTTCCTCGCAGACTATGAACTCTCAGGCGAAGCCCGATCGATCCCTAAAGTCAAGGAAAGACGAGAGGAGAAGATCGGGATCATCGGCGCGGGTCCTGCCGGCTTGACAGCCGCCTCCACCCTGGCCAAAGAGGGCTACCCGGTCACGGTCTTTGAAAAGCTCCCGGTCACCGGGGGCATGATGGCCGTGGGCATTCCCGAATACCGACTGCCCCGAAACATTATTGAGGCGGAAGTTCAGGTCATCCGCGAGATGGGCGTCGAGATCAGGACCGGAGTCACTTTCGGGCAAGACGTGACACTCGACAGTCTCAAGAAAGACGGATACAAAGCCGTTTTCCTGGCCACAGGGCTGCACGTGAGCCGCAAGCTGAACGTACCCGGAGAAGACATGGCCGGAGTGCTCCGCGGCGTGGAGTTCCTCCGCGATGCGGCTCTTGGAAATCCCGTGAGCCTCCCCAAGAAAGTGATCGTCATCGGCGGCGGCAACGTGGCTATTGACGTGGCTCTCACCGCCCTCCGAAAAGGCGCCGAGGACGTGACCCTGGTGTGTCTCGAAAAAAGAGAAGAGATGCCCGCGTGGAAATACGAAATCGACGAGGCCATGGAAGAAGGCGTGAAGATCGTGAACAGCTGGGGCCCCAAACGCTTTGTTGAGAAGGGAGGAAAGATCGCGGGCATTGAGTTCAAGCGCTGCACTTCGGTCTTTGATGAAAAGGGAGCGTTCAATCCCACCTACGATGAAAAAGTGTTGACCGTGATGGACACCGAGGGAGCGATCGTCGCGATCGGTCAAGCCGGAGACCTCTCTTTCGCCCAAAGCGAGAACGTGGCCGTCACCAGAAGAGGAGGTCTGGATGCTGACGCTGTCACGCTTCAGACCCCGCTGGGCTGGGTCTTTGCCGGAGGAGACGCCCTGTACGGTCCCAAGTCCGTGGTGGAAGCGGTCGCTTGCGGAAAGGATGCGGCAGAGAGCATCCATCGATACCTCAACGGCCGCGACCTGCGGGTCGACCGGACCCAGGACTGGTCCTATGAGAAACCCGACTTCACCGGGGTCGCGAAAGACAAAAGAATCGCCATGAGAAAGATTTCTCCCTCGGAGCGAAAGGGCAACTTCAAGGAAATCGCCCTGGGCTTCACCGAAGAGGAGGTTCGCAAAGAAGCAGAACGCTGTCTGAAATGCGGGATCTGCTCGGAATGCTACCAGTGTGTTCCCGCCTGCCTGGCCGGTGCCGTGGATCACTCCATGAAACCCAGGGAACGGGTCCTGGACGTGGGCGCCATCATTCTCGCCCCGGGGTTTACTCCTTTTGATCCAAACCGCTACGACACGTACAGTTATTCGGTCCACCCCAACGTGGTCACGAGCCTGGAATTTGAGCGCATTCTTTCAGCCTCCGGGCCCTATGAAGGCCACTTGGTCCGGCCCTCGGATCACAAGGAACCTCAAAAAATCGCATGGCTCCAGTGCGTGGGGTCCAGGGACATCAACCGCTGCGACCACAGCTATTGCTCGGCCGTGTGCTGCATGTATGCCATCAAAGAGGCGGTCATCGCCAAGGAGCACAGCAAGGAGCCGCTGGATGCGGCCATTTTCTTCATGGATATGCGGACCTACGGCAAGGAGTTCGAAAAGTATTACAACCGTGCCGAGGAAGAAAGGGGCGTTCGCTTTATCCGCTCCAGGGTTCATTCCATCGAGCCTGTCGAAAACGAGAATCTGAGGATACGCTTTGCCAGCGAGTCCGGCGAGGTGAAAGAGGAAGACTTTGACATGGTCGTGCTCTCCATCGGCCTGGCCCCTGTGCAGGGTGTCATCGAGCTTGCGGAGAAACTGGGGGTTGCGCTCAATGAGCACCAGTACGCCATGACGAGCAGTTTCGCGCCCGTGACAACCTCTCGGGACGGGGTTTACGTTTGCGGCGTTTTCCAGGCCCCGAAGGACATCCCCCACTCCGTGATGGAGGCCTCTGCCTCGGCTGCCGCCTCCACGGAGGTCCTCGCTGCGTCCAGGGGGACCTTGGCCCGATCCAAGCAACTCCCTCCGGAGCTCGACGTGTCCGGCCAGTTGCCGCGAATCGGCGTTTTTGTGTGCAATTGCGGCATCAACATCGGCGGCATCGCCGACGTGCCTGCGGTGAGGGAATATGCAGGGACCCTGCCCTACGTGGTCCACGTGGAAGACAACCTCTTCACCTGCTCTCAGGACACGCAGGACAAGATGAAACAGGTGATCAAGGACAAGGGGATCAACCGCGTGGTGGTCGCCTCCTGCTCTCCGAGAACCCATGAACCTCTTTTCCAGGAGACCATCCGCGATGCAGGGTTGAACAAGTACCTTTTCGAAATGGCCAACATTCGGGATCAGAACACTTGGGTTCACATGAACGATCCCAGAAGGGCGACGGAGAAGGCCAAAGACCTCGTGCGCATGGCCGTGGCCAAGGCGGCCCTGGTGGAACCCCTCGACCAGGTGCGGCTCCAGGTCACCAAGAGCGCCCTGGTGATCGGGGGCGGCGTGGCGGGCATGGAGGCGGCGATCGGC
>JGI26437J51864_10000422_pt1 | contig 11220 bp, 13 predicted proteins | sample FrelakmetLWP11LW_FD_51864 | JGI IMG/M metagenome (IMG submission 51864)
CAGCAATGATGATCCTTGTTCGCATGGCGGTATCCCGGTCGTCCTGTGGTGATCATTTCTACCCGTGGATGAAGCTGACGAGATCATTGAAAACCCCGTGATTCCATCTTGCCTCAGTTGACCGCCGGCATCAACCACGCTGAGTCGAGTCGGCCGGGTCGGCAGCCACGATTGAAAATCCTCGCCGATGTCTTGCCGACAAGCCATGAGCCTGGAACACGTCCGTTGACGGCACCGGACGATTGGTCGATGATTTTGTATTCGGGCTTGCGTGTCCGAAATGCTGCGTGCACCAACCCAGCACCCATTCAAAAACAAGACAACATCAAGGAACCAGGAGACCGCCATGCCGCAAACCAAGTTTCTGCTCGACGAATCGGAGATTCCCACCCACTGGTACAACATCGTCGCCGACATGCCCAACCCACCGGCGCCGCCACTGGGTCCGGACGGCAAGCCGATCGGCCCCGAGGCGTTGACGGCGATCTTCCCGATGAGTCTGATCGAGCAGGAAATGTCGGCCGAGCGCTGGATTCCGATTCCCGAGAAGGTGCGCGAAATCTATCAGCTGTGGCGTCCCTCGCCGCTGTTCCGCGCCCACCGCCTGGAAGCGGCGCTCGGCACCCCGGCCAGGATCTACTACAAGTACGAAGGCGTCTCCCCGGCGGGCTCGCACAAGGTCAACACCTCGGTGGCCCAGGCCTATTACAACGCCGAAGCCGGCATCAAGCGCATCGCCACCGAAACCGGCGCCGGGCAGTGGGGCTGCTCGATGGCGCTGGCCGGCCAGATGTTCGGGCTGGACGTGCGGGTGTACATGGTCAAGGTGAGCTACAACCAGAANCCCTACCGCCGCTCGATGATGCANACCTGGGGCGCGGAAGTGTTCGCCAGCCCGAGCATGGAAACGAACTCGGGCCGCACCGCGCTGGCCGAGGACCCGAACAATCAGGGTTCGCTCGGCCTGGCGATTTCCGAGGCGGTGGAAGACGCCGCCTCGCGTGCCGACACCAACTACGCCCTCGGCTCGGTGCTGAATCACGTCATCCTCCACCAGACCGTGATCGGGCTGGAAGCGAAGAAGCAGTTCGAGAAGGCCGGCGACTACCCCGACATGATCTTCGCTCCCTGCGGCGGCGGTTCCAACTTCGGCGGCGCGGCCTTCCCCTTTTTCGCCGACAAGGCGGCCGGCAGGAACGTCCGCCTGGTCGCGGTCGAGCCCGCCTCCTGCCCGACCCTGACGCGCGGCCACTACGCCTACGACTTCGGCGACACCGCCAAGCTGACGCCGATGATGCTGATGTACACCCTCGGCCACGACTTCATGCCGCCCGGCATCCACGCCGGTGGCCTGCGCTATCACGGCGACTCGGCGCTGGTGTCGCAGCTCTATCACGAGAAGCTGCTCGAGGCGGTGGCCGTGCACCAGATCGCCACCTTCAAGGCCGGCGTCACCTTTGCCCGCGCCGAAGGCATCGTCCCCGCGCCCGAATCCAACCACGCCATTGCTGCCTGCATCGACGAGGCCCTGCGCTGCAAGGAAAGCGGCGAGGCGAAGACGCTGTTCTTCAACCTGTCCGGCCACGGCCACTTCGACATGGCCGCCTACGACAGCTACTTCAGCGGCAAGCTGGAAGACTTCGCCTACCCGGAAGAAGCGATCCGGGCCGCGCTGGAGCGCCTGCCCAAGGTCGGATAAATTGAAAACCGTCAGGCCGCCGGCCTGTCACGACCTGCTTCGTCCCGGGAATGACCATGGAAAAGACCCCGCTCGCTGACTATGTCGAAGGCCGCCTCAGGGCGGGCGTATCGAAAGCGACGATCAAGGGCGAACTCCTTGCCGTCGGCTGGTCCGAGGAGGAGGCCGACGCGGCCTACCGCGACGGCTTGATCGCGCATGGCGTCCCGCTGCCTGACGAGGGAAATCGCCCGTCGCTGACGAGAAAATCCTCGACGGTCGATATCGTNATCAACTTCTTCTCGTTCATTCTCCTNGGCATCNTCGCCACCGCGCTCGGCACGCTCGGGTTCCAGATCGTCAACCGCGGCTTTCCCGACCCGCTCGCGGCGATGAGTGGCGACGGCGAATGGGGCATGACGCGCGCCATCCATCACGCCATCGCCTCGCTCGTCATCGCGTTCCCGCTCTATTTCGCGGCGATGCGCTTGTGGTTCCGCAAGTTCCGCGAGGACCCGGGCCGGACCGAGTCCCTCCTTTCCAGGTGGCTTACCTATCTGGTCCTGCTGGTCGCCGCGGTGACCATCGTCGGCGACCTCATTACCGTGCTGTTCAAGCTGCTGCAGGGCGAGGTCACGGCACGCTTCCTCCTCAAGGCGCTCACCATCCTGGTCATCTCCGGCCTCATCTTCGGCTTCTACACCCTCGAGCGTCGCAAGATCCAGTACCGCAAGGACATTCCTCGTGCCTCCTTCCAGACTTTCGGGTGGGGAGTCACGGGCCTCGTCGTGCTCGGCATCGTCATCGGATTCCTTTCCGCCGGCTCGCCCGAGACGGCCCGCAAGCGGGCATTCGACATGGAGCGGGCGCAGGACCTGGCGGTGCTTTCGGGATGCATCCAGCGCTATGCGGAGAACCTCGGCCTGCTCCCTTCTTCGCTCGATGTACTGGGGAAATCGGCCACCTACACCCATTGCGCAAGCTCGATGCAGGATCCGGAGACCAGCGCGTACTACCTGTACCGCATCGTCACGCCATCGCGAATTCAGGGACCGGCACGTGTCGGGGAGTTCGAGCTCTGTGCGACGTTTGCTCTGGCCTCATCGGCTCATGACAGCCAGGAAGGCTTTCCCGGCGGTCCGAGCGCGATCTGGAACGAGCATGGGGCGGGGCTGAGTTGCGATACGGTGACCGTCCAGTTGGTGGGGAAAGCGGTGCCGGCAGCCAGTCCGACTGCTCCGAGTCCATGACCCCCCTTACCGTCGGCCGATCGATAGGATGAAAAAAGCCCGCGCAAGGCGGGCTTCGGGTCAGCGCAATGCGACTCAGCCGGCGAGGATGCTGTCCACGATATCCTGCGACACGACCTGGGCGACATAAGGCTGTCCGGTCATGGCAGCAATGTTCTTGGCGAAAGCTCGCAGGTGATTGTAGGAGCCGTTCAGAAGATTCTGATAGACACTGTCGATCTTGCTCAGGCGCGAGGTCTCCATCGCGGCGAGCAGGTCCTCGACGTCGGTCTCCTCGATGATGCCGCCCACCATCAGGGCATCCAGAGCAGATTTCTCGCCGCGCGCGATCAGCGCATCGTAAAGCGCCTGCAGTTCGATGTTGACGAACTCGCCGACCAGCTTGCCTGCCGCAGGGTCAGCGAGCTTGTAGGTATTCAGCAGGTTGAGGATGGCGTCCATATGCTGTTGCTCCGAAGTGGCGATGCTGGCGAACACCGGGGTGCCCCACTTCTCGTACAGCGTCAGGTAGACATCGCGCGCCAGCTTTTCCTCTTCGCGCATGAAGATCAGGTCCTTCTTTTCCTGGCTGGTGAGGGTGATTGTCGTGCTGCTGCGCCTGGCTGCTTCGGCCTCGCCGGCAGGTAGCAGGGAAGCGGTGGCCAGCATGCCGGTCATCGCCAGCATCTCGCGTCTGGAAACTTTCTTCGTAAACATCATGGACTCCATCATTACAGGGGGTGTTGTGCCAACCTGGATTGTTCCGCGCAGGCATTGCGCCTGAACATCAATCCGCGGCGGGGTGCGGACGTGCAGCAGGACTGTTCATCCGTCATCAGAAACGACGAAATCCCGACGAACTTTAGGGGCCTGCGTCAAAGATTCAGGGACGATTATCACCTCCGCTCCACTACCCAAGTCCGGTGCTCTTCGCTACATCATCGAAAGTACAAAGTCCTCAACTCCCTTATTCACGCACTCCCCCTTCCACCACCTTGACCAAACCCAGTCCTGTTCATATAAACAAAGTGAATAAAGGAGGGTAGGTCATGAAACAAAAACTATTCATCATGGGTTTGGCGATGTTGAGCAGTTTTCCTTCGATAGCGGCATCAAGGGGTCCTGACCGGCAGGAGCACCCCTATGCTTCATGGACTACGCCCTACGTTCCGCATTACGGCAATGAGGGGCATGCCCATCCTCTGATGGATCACCTGTCGGCCCCTGTCGTCCCCGACCGAGTCGCTGCGCAGAAGGGCTGGAAGCTGAATCTGGTCCCACCCCAAGCCGAGACAGAGAAGGACGTCCCGCCGATGGTCAGGGAGTTGAGGATGGGGATCAGCATGAGGCTGGAATTCTGATCGGTTCGGTAGGCTTGTAGATAACCGTTCGGTCATTCGCCAACATAAAAAACGGGGACCGCAGTCCCCGTTTTCGTTCCACCCATCCAGATTACTACTGCTTGATCAGCTCGACGCGACGATTCTTCAAGCGTCCCTCTTCGGTCTCGTTGTCGGCAATCGGGTTGGATTCGCCATAACCCTTGGCGGTCAGGCGGTCCGCCGCGATTCCCTTGCTGATCAGATAGTCGCGCACGGTCTCGGCACGGCGCTGGGACAGCTTCAGGTTGTACTCGTCGGTGCTCCGGCTGTCAGTGTGACCTGCGACTTCGATCTTGACATCGCCCCATTCCTTCAGGCTTTCGACCGTCTGGTCGAGGATGGCAAACGACTCCTGCTTCAACGTGGCCTGATCGTTGTCAAAGTTCACGCCTTCCAGCACCAGCGGTTTCGGTGCAGGAGCGGGTGGCGGAGGAGGCGGACAGCCGTCAGCCGTTTTGGCAAAGACCGTGGGGCACTTGTCCACACCATCTACGATGCCGTCGCCATCGGTGTCGAGTTCGCAGCCGTCGGCGTTGACCTTGCGACCAGCCGGGGTGCCAGGGCACTTGTCCTTGCCATCGACGACACCGTCGCCATCGCTGTCGAGTTCGCAGCCATCGGCGTTGACCTTGCGGCCGGCCGGGGTGCCAGGACACTTGTCCTTGCCGTCGACGACGCCGTCGCCATCGCTGTCGAGTTCGCAGCCGTCGGCGTTGACCTTGCGGCCGGCCGGGGTACCAGGACACTTGTCCTTCTCGTCGACCACGCCGTCGCCGTCGCTATCCACCGGCTTGGGTTTCGGGCAAGGAGCGTCAAGCAGTCCCTTGGCCGGACAGCCGATGGTTCCGAATAATTCATAACCGCTGGTTTTACCGCTGCTGCTGGCAGCATTCGAAGGATCGTATAAAACGCCCTCAGCCGCATGCGCCGTTAATACCCCGGCAGACAAAAGGCTTGCGCCCAGAACACTGTATAGAGAAATTTTTGTACGCATGTGCTAACCCCTTTTTCTTGGTTTGAAGATTTTTTAGCCATTGAGAATTCAACACCACCCTGCAGAATGATAACCGGCCGAAAATGCCCTGGAAAGGCCGTCAACTCAATCTTTTATATATATAGCACGTCTCGGTCAGGAGAGCACATTTTCCTCAGATTCACGTTCACCCGGCCTCAGGAGCGAGTGGACATCATTCAGGCGCCCCCCTCCGCCTGGTTGAGCGGCCAGTCCGAGGCATCGATGGTTTCCTGATAGGCGTGCCAGGTGGCGTGGCCGATGATCGGCAGCAGCACGGCGAATCCCAGCAACACCGTGGCGAACCCCAGCGCGACGAACAAGGCGATCAGGCAGGCCCACAGGATCAGGGGCTTCTTGTTGCGTAACACGGCATTGACGCTCGTCACCACGGCGGTGACGGCGTCCACCTTGCGGTCCATGATCATCGGCAGCGAAAAGGCGCTGGCGGAAAACACGATGGCGGCAAACACCGCGCCCACCGCGCTGCCGATGCCGAGGAAGGGCAGCAGTTGCCGAAGGCTCGGGTCCGACTCCACGGGGAAGAACACATGCACCGTCGCCGCGGCCCGCGCCCACACCAGCAGCACCACCAGCAGCACGATGCCCAGCACCAGTAACTCGCGAATGTGCTGCCAGCCCTCGCGCAGGCAGTAGCCCATCACCGGCTCCCTGCCCTTGGCCAGCTGCCGGCTGATGGAATAGAGGCCGACCGCCATCACCGGTCCGATGAACACGAATCCCGTGGCCAGGCCGATATACAGCGCGATCGCGCCATAGCGCCAGAACAGCGCGGCGATCAGCACGCTCAGCGTCATCAGGACGGCACCGTAAGTCAGACTGAGTCGTGGTGCCCTGACGAGATCCGACCACCCAAGGCGCAGCCAGCGCAGCGGAGCGGCCATGTCGAGCATCCGGCAGGGGGCCACGAAGGGCATGTTCTCGGGGGACTGGGGGGTATCGGAAGTCGGCGATGCGGACATGCTTTTCTCCTCTCAGGGTGGATGGTTCGGTTACCCCGTCGACCGGGAACGGTTGTTATTCATGGGTCATCAGGGTGCAAGAATCCGCCTGGATTGACCGCGCGTCAATTCCTGAGCGCTGCAGAAAACGCGACACCGGCCATGGACCCGAATCCGGCCAGCCGGATGCCCCTGGCCTTGATCTGCTTCCGGCCGCAGGGCATGCTGGCGACATGCTGACCACCCCCATGCAGGCACTCAGCCAGTCCGATCTGATCGCGCTGGACACGTTTCTTCACTCCCCGGCCTGCGGGCGCGAGGCCATGGGTCTTTCGCGCGCCCACGGCTTCCTCACCGCTGCCGCCAGCGGGCCGGAGCAACTCGAGCCCGGCGAATGGTTGCGGCTGGTATTCGACGAACCGGTGTTCGAGAGCGCCGGCCAGGCCGAACGCATGCTCGGTCTGGCGCTGCGCCTCTACCGGGAAATTGAGACCAGCCTCGACGGGCAGGGCACTTTCCGACCAGTGCTGGATTTCGTGCGCGACGATGCAGGGGGCATGACGATGGACGCTTCGGCCTGGTGCCAGGGCTATTTCTCCGGCATGTCGCTGTGCCGCGATTTGTGGGCCCTTCAAGGCGGCCGCGTGCTGAACGGCCTGCTCGCCCCCATTCTTCAGCTCTCGCAAGGGGGACGATCGGGCCTCGATCCGCGGCAGCGGCAGCTATGCGACGAACTGCCCGTCACCGCCGAGGCGGTTTACCGATATTGGCGCGCCCTCGAGGCGGATCCTATGCTCTAGGCTTGTTTCATCCGTAGCGAGTTTCTGGAAACCCACAATTTGTTGCCTTGCCGGAGGCGCTGGCAGGGTCTTGATCAACCCGACCGGATTTTCTCGGCCGGCCATCGGGACTCGATCCTTCGAATCCCGATCCCCTCTTCATCGCGCACTTCCACCCCCCGGTGGACGGGTAGATTGCCGGCCTGGCAGCTCATCTGGGCGAATAGGACCCCTTGCCGTTAGCGGGCGCGACCGGTCCGGACGAAGGGACGGAGCCTGCAGAAACGGATCGCAGCACCTGCAACTGCGAGGCAAGCCACTCGCCGCTCGGCTGCGGCGGATGGGAACCGCAGCGGACCCAGTAAACCTGGCCACTCGTGCTGCTCCGGGTGGCGGCCCGTTCGATGAACTGCTCGGTGCTGGCGACCGCGCCCCGTTTCTCCAGGTAGTCCAGCTTCCGCTCCAGATGCGCTCGCGCTTCCTCCGCGCCATGCCAGGTTCCGTTGCGCTTGAACTGGCATCCCGAAGCCTCGAGCCTCGACAGCAAGACCTCGATCTCGGCCCTGGCCGCGGTTGACAGGGTGGCCGCCGCGGCCATAGACGCAAACAGGAGCATCGCGACAAACGCCGCAAACCTCACTCTTCCGCCTGTCCCGGATTGCCTGTTGACCATGTCATTTCGTCTCTGAAATTCGTCCATCCTGACCCGCCTGGACTAAGCCTAACCCCTGGACCTAACCCCTGGACGCTTCCTCCAGCTTGCGGCGCAAGGCCTCGATTACCGGCTCGGCGTATTCCTGCATTTCCGGCGGCATCACCTCGAACAGGTATTCCAGCTCGTCGAGCGCGGATTCGATTTCCGCGCGCTGGGTGAGTTGCGGCAATGCGCGCGCGATGTCGTGCAGAGTGCGGTAGGGGGTCACGCCGCTCATCGGATCAGCGCCCGATCGACTGCTGCATCTGCTGCATGCGCTTCATCATTTCCGGGTCCATCCTGAATTCGCCTCCTGGCCCGCGCGGCATGCCCGTCAGCGTCACCGAACCGTGCTTCTGTCCCGGCTTGCAGGCACCGAGCCATTTCCCGGTCACGGTCGACGACAAGGTCTGCATGCCGTGCAGTGGCGGATCGAAGCGGGTGGTATTTTCCATGCGGTAGTCGGTGGCCAGGTTGCCGGTAATCAGCGTGCGGCCGCTAGCCGTGTGGCCGTCCATCGTGCAAACCGAATCGATCGTCACCTTGTTGCCGGTTTGCTTGATATCCATCTTCGGACAGCGCTTGCGCATGTCCTGCGTGCCGCGAGGATCGGCCATCAGGTCGTCCCTGCCCTGCTCGACGCACATCTGCAGCGTCACCGGTCCGGGCATCTTCTGACCGCCGGCGGTGGTTTCGGTCTGCATCTCCCACAGCCCCGACTGGCGCACCGGCGCATCGGCGGCATGCACTGGAGGCAGAGCAAGCAGGACAGAAGCCAGTCCGGCCGTCAGGAGAAAAAGGGGCGTGCAGACGCGCATGGCGGATATCTCGAAGGAGTGATGGCTGGATGAAACGGTCGGACTCGACACCTCGTCCGCAATCCTGCCACAAAAAAACGTGGGCGGTTAAGCGCCCACGTCTGTTCAGTCATCCCCTGGCTGTTCAGGACTGATGGCGAGGGTGATGACGACCACGATGGCGTTCAGGCATCGCCTCGGCATCGAACACGTTCTGCTGCTCGGGTGTCAGCTGGGCATAGAAGGCCTTCACCGCCTCGGCGCGCTCAAGCATTTGAGCGCGACGCATGTCCGACAGGGCGAGCATCCGGTCGAGGCGCGCGGGCGTGCTCAGTTTTTCGAGCTCGCCGCGCATCGCCTGCCGGTCGCCAGCCATGCGGTGCATGCCAGGGGGAGCGGATTCGGCAAAGGCATTCCATGCCGCTTCCTGCCCGGCCGTGAGCTTGAGCTTGTCCTTCAGTTCGGCGAGGTGCCCGGTTCGGCGCGCTTCCCACCCGGCATGGATTTCCTGGCCCTGCCGCATTTCGCAGCGGGTTTGGCCTTCGGGGCCGCGCTCCGCCATCGCAAAAGCCGATACCGCCAGAATGCCGCCGCTCGCCAGCAGACCCACCAGCAGGGCACGTTTGGCAAAAGTAGTCTGGTTCGATTTCATTGCGTTCTCCTTCAGAGAGGTTGTCAAAAATGCCGGTCAAATGGGGGAGCGGCATGCAACGCATTCTGGGGAGGGGATGTATCCTTATGATTTCTGGCACCCGCATGGATGTAACAGCTTGTATCCGAATGTAAGCTTGCCTCCCGAACCCTGCTGGCCACGACGCCCCCACTGAAAGGAACCTGAATTGAAGCCGAACTATCAGTACGAGAAACGTCAGCGCGAATTGGAGAAGAAGAAGAAAAAGGCCGAGAAGGAGCAAAAGAAGGCGGCCTCTCCCGACGCGCCTCCGGCTCCGGAAACCGTCGTCCCGCCGGAGAGCAAGTAAAAAGGCAGGCAGCGCTGAATCAAGGTGCTCGCCGCCGCGGCGGGTGAGGGGAAACGCCCATCCCCTCTCCTCCCTGACGGTTTATACCCACCTTGCACCACCGTGAGAGGTCACGAACGGCCAGTTCCCCGGAATCAGCGCGGGCAGGACGCGAGGGCCGCTCGAGCCCCGGCAGCCAGCGCCCGTGGCCACTCGTCTTGCCGTCGACCGGGTGCGCGACGAGCCCCCGATCATGGCTATACTGGACTTCTTCCATGAACACATTCTTTGATCAAGGAGGCATCATGAAACACCCGCTGCTCACCGCCCTGCTGATCTCGCTGCTGGCGTCACCGCTTACCGCCCTCGCCGTCGATCCCGCCAGCCTGCCGGACATCAAGAAAACCAAACTCGGCCTTTACATCGAAGCGAAGGAAGTCCCGGACTTCCTGCAAAAACACCCCAAGGCACTGTTCCTGGATCTGCGCACTCCCGAGGAGCTGCTGTTCGTCGGGGTCCCCCAGGGCATCGACGGCAATGCCCCCTTCGGCATCATGAACTACAACAAGTGGGACGAGAAAAAGAAGACCTATGTGCGCTTCCCCAATCCGGATTTCCTCTCCCAGTTTGAATACTGGGCGATGGACAAGGGCACCGAAAAGAAGGACCCCATCCTGCTGATCTGCCGCTCGGGCGATCGCAGCGCGCTGGGAGCCGATTTCCTCGCCAAACAGGGCTACACCAACGTCTGGTCGGTGGTCGACGGCTTCGAAGGCGACCTGGCCAAGGACGGCCCCAACAAGGGCAAGCGCGCGGTCAACGGCTGGAAGAACATCGGCCTGCCGTGGTCGTATGATCTCGACAAAACCAAACTGCAGCTGCGTGAATGAACGACGCCGCCCGTTTCCATCCCATGCGCCAGATCCAGCCAAGGCAAACATGGCTGGATTCGGAGCGGGAGTCCGCATCCGCCGATCACCCGAGCAAAAAATGCGCAGTCCCCTGCCCCAGGCTGTAGACAGACCCCCTCCCCCTTGATGAGTGTGGGATGGGGAGAGGGTGAACGGTTGCGGAGCTTTATCGTAACTGCATGAATTTAAACAACCACTCTGCTGGAACGACTAAGCATTCGACCAAGCCCGCAAGCGGGCCAGTCGCTGGTTGTCCCCAGCTGGCGTTGAGCCTGAACACGCCACGCAGCCTATAGCTGATCGTGTGCGAGCTGATTTTCCCCGATTTGTATTGAGCGTCAGCTTTTCTATACTTTGTCTTCCAAGGTGACTGCGCTGAGCTTCCCTGTCTCGGGAGGTGGCCTGCCCCCCACCGAGTAGGTCGTGCTCGCTCAACCGTCACCGTGATCATGCGCCGCCCCCCAGGTGGCCCAGGAAAGGTGATGCTGCCATGCTAGAGAGACCCACCATTCTGATCGTGGACGATGAGCCGAGCGCTTTGGCCTCGATGCTCGACGCCCTTACGCGGCGCTTCGGCGGCGACTACCGTATCGAACCCCACCTCTCTGCAAGTACCGCGCTCGATGCCGTTTCCAGAATCAAGGCGGACGGTGAAGAGATCGCGCTGGTCATCGCCGACCAGTGGATGCCCGACATGACCGGCGACGAGTTTCTCGGCCGCGTACGCACGCTCGAGCCCACGGCCAAGCGCGCGCTTCTGGTTTCCTGGGGCGACCACGAAGCATCGCCCATCATCCTGCAGGCCTGCGCCCTGGGC
>JGI26437J51864_10000428_pt1 | contig 11091 bp, 13 predicted proteins | sample FrelakmetLWP11LW_FD_51864 | JGI IMG/M metagenome (IMG submission 51864)
GAAGCAGAAGGTGGACGTCAACCAGGAATTCATCGGCCAGGGTCTGGCCAATCTCGTCGGATCTTTTTTCCAGAGCTACCCCGTGAGCGGCTCGTTTTCGAGAACGGCGATCAATTTCGCTTCAGGGGCCAAAACCTGGGTCTCCAGCGTGGTCGCCACTCTCGGCGTCATCATTGCGCTTCTCTTCCTGACCCCTTTCATCGCCCATGTTCCCAAGGCGGCGCTCTCCGCCCTGGTGATCAGCGCGGTGATGCTTCTGTTCAACCCGGGGCAGGTCTTTTCTCTGTGGAAAAAGAACCGCCACGACGGCATTGTGGCATTCACCGTGTTCGCCCTGGCGCTTCTGACAAAGCCGGACTATGCTCTCCTCATCGGGGTTGTCCTATCCCTGGTGCTGTTCCTGTGGAAGACCATGCACCCGCGGATCGTTCGGATCACCAAGGATCCCGAGCTCAACATGTTTGTGAACGCCGATGTGTACCAAAAGCCGAGCTGCCCTCAGATCCTGGAGCTCCGGCCGGACAACTGCATTTTTTTCGGGAACGCAGAATACACGATGGAGCAGCTGCTCAGTCGCCTCAATGAGCAGAGAACCCCTATCAAGTTTCTCCTTCTGGACTTCGAATCGATCGCGTTTATCGACATCAGTGGAGTGGACGAGCTGTTCGGGCTGCTGGATGAACTCAGGGCGAGAAAAATCGAGATGGCTTTTCTCTATGTTCACCTGCCTGTAAAAAAGGTGCTGGAGAGCACCAATTTCCTGTACATGGTGGGCCAAGATCGGATGCTGGAAAAAATGGGGAATGCCATTGCCTACCTTTTCGAGCGGCTGGACCATGATTATTGCCGCAAGGTCTGCCCCTATAAGCTGTTCCGCGAATGCTCGACAGTGAAATGAAAAGACAGTAACAAGTGACGAGTCACGAGTGACAAGTAACGAGATAAAGAAAGAACTTGTGACTTGTCACTCGGCACCTGTCACTCTTCAGGAACATGGGCGTTTTTCAGCAACCTGTTAAAGTCTAATGTAGACTTTTCGGGATCGTGGGCCGTCGAATTCGCAGAAAAAGATTTTCTGCCATGTGCCGAGGACAAGACGGCCGTTTTCAACGATGACGGAGACGGAGCTTCCCATCAAAGAAGCCTTGATGTGACTGTCCGCGTTTCCTTCCGTGTGGCGGTAGCCTCTGTGCGCCGGAACGAGCTCATTGAGCTTGGCAAGGATATCGGTGCAGACATCCGGATCAGCCCCTTCATTGATGGTGATCCCCGCCGTGGTGTGGGGGACATAAACCACACAAACCCCATCCTTCATGCCGGCTTTGGCGACCTCCTTTTGCACCGCGGAGGTGATATCCACCATTTCCGTCCTGGAATTGGTTTTGACGCTGATGCTGATAGGCATGGTTCGCGTTTCCCTCCATCGGCCGGTTCACGCCAAGCGGCCCTGCAGAAGGAGGATGCTTATGGTCACAAACTGGAGGCGGGCATAAAGCCCGCCTCCACATCCTTAGCCAAGTTTCAGAATCGTCAAGACTCCGGGGCACACCCCATAAAACCATTTGTTCAGAATCACAGGGTCTTGCTGCGAAGTTCTTTCCCGGCAAGCGGGTTGTACAATTTGATAATGGCGACTTTCATGCAGTCCACGGTTTTCGATGTGGTGACAATGTCCAAAAGTGTTTTTGTCGCCGGATCAGGGAGCACGCAGGCGTCAGACGAGTCGAACTTCAGGTCCGGAAAGGCCTTGAGCAGCTTCTTGTGCTCTTTGTCGCCCACAGGGACCTTGACGGCCTTTTTGCCCTCTACCTGGATAATCTGATCACCCAGCCCGGCTTCCTGGATTTTCTTTTCCTGCGCCTCATCCAGAAAAACATTTACACAGTAGCTTCCCATCACTCCACCTCCAAAAAGAATAATTTTAGACTCAATGCCAGTCTGATTGCGTTTGCTCTTATATTATGGCAGCACGCGGGTTGTCAATACGTCAAAACCTTTTCATTCAAAGTGTACCGTCAACTGATTGCTTGGGAACGCCCCAATCCCTCCCCGTCCCTAACTCCCCCAGCGAGGGGAGTGGAATTCTGAGCGGTGCATCACTGTCTCCTCACCAGCAGGATGCTGAAAAAGACTCCGTTTGAAGGTTGCTCAAAACCGCTCAGATACAAGGCGCCCGAAATCCCGAGGAGTGAGTCGTACAGTCCGGTACGTCGCAGCGACGAGGGACGAGGGCAACGCCGTAGATGGGCGGTTTTCAGCAACCTGCTAAGGATTTCCCTTGCGGACCAACAGGTTGAGGATATTGGTGTCGCCCTGCCTGCGATATTGAACGTCGTCGGCCATCTTTCGAATGAGATAACACCCCAACCCTCCGATCTTCCGAGCCGGAAGCGGGCAGGCCAGGTCGGGCTCAGAGAGCGAAAGAATGTCGAAAGGAATGCCGTTGTCGAGAATGCGGATGTTCAGTTCGGAATCGCCCATCATTTCGCAAGTCACTTCAACCTCTCCCTTGTTCTCGCCCGGATAGGCATACTGGAAGATGTTCAGGAGAGCCTCTTCAGTGGCTAGCTGGATGTCATGGATTTTCTCTTTTGAAAACCCGTGATCTCCGGCAAAGCCTGACACGAAGTGCATCAGCTTTTCAAGGGCGTCTATTGTTGCCGGTGCTTTCATTCCATCCCTACGCTAAACAGCGATCACCCTCCCGTCCCAGGCGATGCTCACCTTGAGGCGGCCGCCCTCCGAGACCAGAGAAACCAGTTGTTCCGTGTCCTTCAGGAGCTTGTCAAGATTCTTGTCGTTGGTGCCAGGGTCGTTGTGGAAAAGGCAAAGGTGCTTGACCCGTGCTTTCATTGCCAGTTCAACACCCTGATAGCTATTGGAATGCCCAAAGTCCTCCTTGGTTGTGACAGCGTCGAGAAAAGGATACTGGGCGTCAAAGATGAGCAAATCCGCTCGATCAAAAAACCGGATAAAAGGGCGCTCCTCTTCATCTGTTTCGAACTTGTGCTCAGCATCCGTTGAGTAAACGATGCTCCGGCCGTCTCTTTCAACGCGATACCCGTAGGAGAGGCCGGGGTGGTTCTGTTTCTTGGCCAGGACCTCGAACCCTTCAATTTCGTAGCGCTCGTCAGGATCAAGGTCCATGAAATGGACCTCTGCGGGGAGGTCCTTGAGACGCACCGGAAAAAAGGGAGGCTCCTGCTGAAGGGTCAGTGCTTTTTTCAATTCCTCATGGCAGCTGTAAAAGGTGATCCGGGTGCCTTTGATGTAAGCCGGGACAAAAAACGGAAAGCCCTGGATGTGGTCCCAGTGAAAATGGGTCATAAAGATGTGAAAGTCACCCGGGGAGGTCGGACCATAAGTCCGCATGTACTCGTTCCCGAAATCCCTGAGCCCTGTGCCTGCATCACAGAGGATGAATCTCTCTCCGTCCCGGATTTCGAGGCACGGCGTATTCGTCCCATAAGTGGCCTTTGCCCAGAAAGGAAGCTCTTCTTCCATGAAGGCCTCAATATCAGTGCCTGCGTCAAGCTTCTTTTCCCTTGCAATCTCAAGCGCATGCCGGACCTTTTCCCACACGTTTTCTGCGGTCAAAGAGGCGGGAATGGACCCACGGGTGCCCCAAAAACGAACTTCCATCAGCGTTCTGTATTTTCCTCCGAATTTATCTTGTCGAGGGGTTTGGTTACGAGTTGGGAGAAGTATAGGCAAAGGGGCGCGATGTGTCAAAGCCAAAACGGCAAGGATTCGGATGCGTTCACTTGCGCTGAGGATGCGGAAAAAAAGAAATTTATAGTAAAAAGAAGGAGGATTTTGTAAGAATTTTCCTTGACAGCCAGAATTCAGCCATTTATGACATAAGGGCTGTTTGAGGAGGCGCTATGTCTGAAGAGATGATGAGCACCAAAGAGATGGCCCGTTATTTGGGGGTTCACGAGAAGCAGGTTTATGCCTTGGTGAAGGGCAAGAGAATCCCCTCCACACGGATCACCGGGAAGTGGGTTTTTCCAAAGAAGCTAATTGACGAGTGGATCGAGTCGCACGCCAAGCAAGGGCTTGAAAAGGCCCGCGAGAAGAGCGCGCCTATGGGTGGGGCCTTGCTCGCGTGCGGCAGCAACGATCCCATCCTTGACATGCTTCAGACCTATCTTAAGAAGACGTATCCTGAATTTCTGATCCTGTCCGCGAATACGGGAAGCACTGAAGGACTAAAAGCTCTCAACAGCGGCTACACGGACCTGGCGTGGTCACACCTTCTCGATCCCAAGAGCGGGCAGTACAACATCCCGTTCCTCCCCACCTATCTTCCGGACGTGAAAGCAGTGGTCGTAAACCTTTTTCACAGGGAGTTAGGGCTGATCATGGCTCCAAGGAATCCTCTGAACATCAAAGGTTTTGAGGACGTGAGCAAAAAGGGTGTCCGATTGGTGAACCGCCAGAAGGGGTCGGGCACAAGGGTGCTATTGGATCATCATCTCCAGGAATTGCAGATCTCCTCTGCCAAGATCAAAGGATACGAGCGAGAGGTTTACACTCATTTCGAAGTAGGCCTTTCTATCCTCTCGAAGGAGGCGGACGTGGGAATTGCCACCATCGCCGTCGCCAAACTCCTTGGCCTGCCTTTTGTTCCTATTGCCAACGAAAGCTTCGACATGATCCTCGAGCAAAAAACGTTCTTCCACAAAGCGATTCAAACTTTCATTGAGGTTCTCAACTCAAAGGAGTTCCGGCAGAGGGTCGAACCCATCGGGGCGTATGATTTCAAGGACTCAGGGAAGATTCTTTATTCAACCAATTAATGAAAGGAGGTTGTTGATGAGAAAGTTGATGAGAAATTGGCTTTTGCTGGGAATCTCTTGTTTGTTGTGCGCGTGTGCGACCTCGCCCAATCTGGGAGGGAGCAAGTTTATTCTCCTTTCCAGCACCATCGGTCCCATTGATGCGGGGATAGTGGACGCCCTGGAGACGGCTTTTGAGAAAGACACGGGAATCAGGGTGCGCCATGTGGGCGCGGGTACCGGTGCGACCCTCGATCTGGCCCGCAAGGGACAGTTTGACCTTGTCATGGTCCACGCAAAATCCTTGGAAGAGAAGTTCGTGGCAGAAGGGTTCGGGACCGAACGGATCGATCTCATGTACAATGACTTTGTCATCGTCGGTCCCGCGAATGATCCTGCAGGCGTCAAGGGGATGAAGCGTGCCGGAGATGCCCTGAAGCAGATCTCAGGAAAGGCTGTGCTTTTCATCAGCCGCGGAGACAACTCGGGGACTCATGTGGCCGAGATGGAGCTTTGGAAAGCGGCGGGGATCAAACCCTCAGGATCCTGGTACCAGGTCTTTGAGAAAGGCTCCACCGGAAATGTCCCCACATTGCAGTACACAGATCAGAAGGCGGCCTACACGGTGATCGACCGCGCGACCTTCTTGACCCTCCAAAAGCAGATCAAGCTGGTTGTGCTGGTTGAAAAGGATGAAGCCCTGCTGAATTTCATCAGCCTGATCCCCGTGAACCCGCAGAAGTTTCCCAAGGTGAACTATCAGGACGCCATGATTTTCGTGAAGTGGCTGACCTCTCCGGAAAAGGGGCAGAAGATCATCCGCGACTTTGGAAAGGACAAGTATGGAAGCCCTCTCTTCTTCCCCAACTCCAAAGAGTGGAGACAAACCCAGGGCGGAAAAAGCTAATTGAAGGAGGAATTCAGATGAAGAAGCTTTGTTATGTGTTGTTCATATTGTTGGGAATCGTTGGTTTACTCACCGGCATAGGCTCAGTGACCCAGGCCCAGGAGAAGACTCTCATTCTCGCCACCACGACCAGCACCCAGGATACAGGGCTGCTGGATGTCCTGATCCCCATCTTCGAAAAAAAGGCCGGCTATTTTGTGAAGACCATTGCCGTTGGCTCAGGTCAGGCCATGACCATGGGGCAGAAGGGGGAGGCGGACGTGCTGCTGGTTCACTCTCCTGCGGCGGAGAAGAAGTTCATGGAGGACGGGTTCGGGGTCAGCCGAAGGCTTGTCATGCACAATGATTTCGTCGTCGTAGGACCCGCTGAAGACCCGGCTAAGCTCAAAGGGTTGAAATCCGCTGGGGAGGCATTCAAGAAGATGGCCGCAGCTCAGGCGCTGTTTATCTCGAGGGGGGACAACTCCGGGACCCATGCTAAGGAAAAGGATGTCTGGAAGGTTGCAGGCGTGAAGTATGAAGGCGAGAAGTGGTATCAGCAGACCGGACTCGGCATGGGGCAGACCTTGAACGTGGCCGCTGAAAAGAAGGGGTACACCCTCGCAGACCGCGGGACCTATCTGGCTCTGGCAAAAACCTTGAAACTGGACATTCTTGTTGAAGGGGATGCGGTTCTCCTCAACATCTACCACGTCATGGAAGTGAACCCCCAGAAATGGCCCAAGGTGAACATCGCCGCAGCTAAAGCTTTTGCGGACTTCATGGTGTCCAAGGAGACGCAGGAGATCATCAAGACGTACGGTGTGGACAAGTACGGTTCTCCTCTCTTTTTCCCTGATGCGGGCAAGAAGGTAGAGGATCTGGGGAAGTAAATGGATCTGATTTTTGAAGGAATAAAAAAGGCCTTCTGGCTCCTGGTCAGCTTTGACCCGGAGGTGCTCGGGATCACTCTTCTTTCCATCAAGGTGTCAGGAAGCGCTACATTGATCAGCCTGGTGATTGGGATATCGGTGGGGGCCAGTGTGGCCCTCACCCGATTCCCCGGCAGAAGGTTTGTGGTGAGCCTGATCAACACGGGCATGGCGCTTCCGCCCGTGGTGGTGGGTCTCTTTGTCACGATTTCCCTTTGGAGAAACGGCCCACTGGGATTTATGGGAATCCTCTACACGCCTTTGGCCATGATCGTCGCCCAGACGGTGATCGCAACGCCGATCGTGACGGGCATCACTCTGGCCGCGGTCCAGCAGTTGCCGGCCAAACTCCGTCTTCAGATTCTGGCTCTAGGGGCTACCCGTCTCCAGATGCTCTGGATCTTGATCAGAGAGGCCAAGCTGTCCCTCCTTGCAGCAGTCATGGCGGGATTCGGAGGCGTGATTTCGGAAGTCGGCGCATCCATCATGGTCGGTGGGAATATCAAGGGGTACTCCAGGGTTCTCACCACAGCCACGGTCATGGAAACGGGCCGGGGGAATTTCGATGTGGCCATCGCTCTTTCCATTATCCTCCTCCTGCTCGCCTACTTGATCAACCTGGTGCTCACCCAGGTGCAGCAACGCGAGAGGCGACGATGAACACTGCGCCGTCGCCCGTGTTTGAGGTCAGGAGTCTTCAGGTCATCAGGGGCGGGTCCCTGATCCTGAATATTCCATCGCTTGTGGTCACTGAGGGGGAAATCCTTGTCCTTATCGGCCCGAACGGCGCCGGCAAGAGCACGCTTCTTCAAACTCTCTCCGCTGTGGCGAAACCTTCCCGAGGAGAGATCTTTTTTAGAGGGCAGAAGATCGGCGCGGATATTCCCCTCCTTCAGTATCGAAGAAAGCTTGCCATGGTCCTACAGGAACCTCTCCTTTTTGACACGACGGTGTACAACAATGTCGCGAGCGGCCTGAAGATCCGAGGGATGAAGAGGAATGAGATTGAACCGATTGTGGCGAAGGCGTTGGAGCGTTTCGGGATTGCTCACCTGAAGGATCGTTCCGCGCGCACCCTTTCGGGAGGCGAAGCCAGAAGGGCAAGTATTGCCCGGGCTTTTGCCACCAATCCTGAAGTCCTTCTTCTGGATGAACCCTTTTCAGCGCTTGATCCGATCATGCGGGAAACTCTGATTGAAGATCTGGAAAAGGTCCTTCGGGAAACCCGTATCACTACGATTTTCGTCACCCACGACCGCATGGAAGCCATTCGGCTGGCGACCCGGCTTGGCGTGATGAATGCCGGGGAGATTCTTCAAACCGGTTCCCCTGACGATGTGATGAATCACCCCGCCAACGAATTCGTTGCGTCGCTGGTCGGTGTTGAAAACCTGTTGCATGGCAGGGTGATCAAGAAGAACGAGAGATCCTTCGTTGCCTCTGTGTCCGGGCAGGACATTGAGGCGATGGGTCCCATGCAGCTAGAAGACCCGGTCATCCTCTGCATCCGGCCCGAAAATGTCATGCTTTCAGGTTCAGTCCCGGGAAATGGGGCGGGTGCGGTCAACACATTCCCTGCCCATGTGGTGAGGGTCACGCCCATGGGCCCCTATCAGAAGGTTCAGCTCAACTGCGGATTCCAGCTGGTGACCTATATCACGAGCCATGCCCTTTCGGCCCTCTCCATCAAACAGGGAACCGAAGCGCTCGCCTCCTTTGATGCAAACACCGTTCACGTCATTTCAAAGGGATCCCCTGCCTCTTCAAATTGACCGATCGTATGGAGAAAATGGATGCGGATTTACATCGGGTTTGATGATACGGACAACATCACAGCGGATCGGGGAACGGGAAAACTCGCTCGATGGTTTGAAAACGAACTGCCTGAGGGCTGTCGAATCGAAGGGGTGGTCAGGCAACAACTCCTTGTCGATGAGAGAATTCCCTATACGTCGCACAACAGCTCGGCATGCGTCATAATCGATGCGCCGGATGCTTCATGGGTTACGATAATCACGGATCGGGCCATAGAGCATCTGAAGCGTCATTCGTTGGAGGGAAGCGATCCGGGCTTATGCATTGCCTGTGAAGGGAACGGTTCACTGGCCAGTCTTATCGCCTTCGGACGCACCTGCACATCGAGGGTGGTCACGCAAAAGGACGCTCTTGAAGCGGCATCCAAGTCGCACCTCTCGGGCCACGGAGGTACAAATGACGGAATCATTGGAGCGGCTGCGGCGGTTGGCTTGACGGCCTCAGGGTGGAGCGGCCGGTTTATCGAATATGGAAAGCTGCGAAAGGTTTCAGACCCGATTCGCGTAATAGAACTGGAGTGGTCGAATATCGTGGTTGTATCAAATGATCGCGACGCTAGAGTGCCAGGTCCTGAGGACATCGTTCACACGAAAGGCTGGCTCCGTCCCAGGCTGTGGGGTAAACGGGCGGTGCTTCTTGTAACCCCCAGGGAGGATGGGGTTTGGGAGTCCATTGGTGAAAGGAGGAACAAGGGAAAAGAAACGGCGGCTACTTATCCTGCTTCTTGAACTCTCTGTAAGCCCCTATGAACTCGTTGAGGGTACTCGCCTGTTTATTCATGTAGTCAATCCAAATGGCGAGAACCTCTTTGCCTTCCTCCGTGATCGTGTACATCCGTTTGGCTGGCCCGGCAGCCTTCGTCTCCCAGTTGGATGAAACTAGACCGTTTTCCTCCAAGTGCCTCAAATGGCGGTAGATCATTCCCGGCGGGGCTTCCCCCTCCACGAACCCGAACTTCTGGATGTTCTGAATCAATTCGTACCCATAGGAAGCCTTGAACAGGAGTCCCAACAAAATGGAGGGCTGCATGTAGCGCTCCTGTTTTCCTTGAGGCCGTTTCGGTTGCTTTGATTTTGAGGGCACTATTTTCCTCTTGACAATATATCCTTGAAGGATATATAGATTAATAGAAGCTATATTTTGGTGGAGAATATCTCTCCAGTTTTCCAACCCACCCTGAAAGGAGGAAGGCCATGGCAGCCAAAATCTTTGTGCGCGAAAGGCGCAAAGTTGAAAAGGGTGAAAAGAAACCCCGCTTCAGAATCGTAGGCGTGAGCGGAAGTGATCTCAAAATCTACGTAACACACATCCGGAAGCAGGAAGTTGACCAGCTCGCCAAAAGTGCGGGAGCTGAAGTCGTTTACCTCAAAGCTGAGAAGAAAGCGAAGACCAAATAGTTCCCGCTTGATTCTTCGCGTTGTGGCCGAAACGCTTAAGCGCTTTGCATCATCCTTTGTAGATGATGGTCCCCACATGCTTGCCTTCTAGGGCGTCAAGAATATGTTGCGGGTGGTGCAAGGCGTCGATGATCTGGAGTTCCTTGAGACACTTGGCCCTTTGAAGCAGGGTCAGGATAGGGCGCTCAATGATCAGGTCATCCAGGTCCAGTTCCAGCAGTTCCTTCGCTGATATCCTGTCAAAGAACTTCATCGATTTGAGTTTGTTCTTACTGACCTTTTTGGGATCCCTGTCGAAAAGCCCTTTTTCATCCTTAAGAAAAATGAGGGATTTCGCCCCGATGTTCTCTGCGAGCAGGAAGGCGCCGCAGTCGGTCCGGTGGGGCGGAATGGACCCATGCTCCGCTGGGTGCTCGAAATAGCCATAGGGCGGAATCCCGTACGTGATCGGAAGGTAGCCTTGCCGGCAGAACATGGTCAGTTGCTCCAAGTTGTCCCCATGCCCGATCTTGACGCCGCCGTGCTTAGCCAGCAGGACGGAGAGCATCTCGGCGTTCTGCCAGGATACCTTGTCCCCCAACTTCGAGAGAACACCTGTCGGCATGCCTAGGTCAACCCCGATGCTGTAGACATGTCGGGCGCGGGTACCTCCACCGGTCATCAAGAGGATTTTGTGTTTTTCTTTGGCCTGTATCAAGACGTCCAGGATCGGAAGCACCGCTTCACGGCCCCGATCAATGATGCTCTGGCCTCCGATCTTGAGCACATTGATGTCCGGCTGCATGCGGAAATATTCTTTGGATTCGGTTCTCTTGAGGAACTCCTTGCTCACGAGGGATTCTCCCATCAGAGGAGTATCTATGTGGAGCCTTCCCTTCACACCTTTTTCTTTAATCAATTTGGTCACGTTACGGATGCCCCCTTTTCCTCGCCCTTTTAGGGCTGAAATATAGGAGGACCGNCCTTCTTTGTCAATCNCCAACCAGTCCTCTGACGCGACCCGCTCCGCAGGTTTTCTTCTTGACTCCTTTCAACCCGTACTATATCAAATCTGACATATATCAATCATGACATACAAAGGGTGGTTTTTCATCATCGTTCTCTACAAGAAACAGTAGTTCCCCTTGGAGATTCATGGAGAAAGAAAGAGTGTTCAAGAGGGTCCCGGCATTGGATAAATGTTTCAGCGTGCTCGAACTTCTTGCGGGCCGTGAGAGACCCTTCTGCATCAGCGAGATCGCCAGAGCGCTCGGGTACAGCAAGAGCACCGTTTACAACAT
>JGI26437J51864_10000429_pt1 | contig 11082 bp, 9 predicted proteins | sample FrelakmetLWP11LW_FD_51864 | JGI IMG/M metagenome (IMG submission 51864)
CCCTGAAACACCTCCTCGACACCCATTCCGGCGGGCCGCTCGCCAGCCGCTGGCTGTGGCTGGGCGGCGGGCTGATCGCCATCGCCGTCGCGTCCTGGCTGTTCTTGCGCAATGGCGATGAAGCGGCCGCACCACGCTACACCACCGAGGCGGCCGAGGTCGGCACGCTCGTTGTCAAGGTGTCGGCCACCGGCAACCTGCAGCCGACCAACCAGGTGGACGTGGGCAGCGAACTGTCGGGCATCGTCGACGAGGTGCTGGTGGATGACAACGACCGGGTGAAGAAGGGCCAGGTGCTGGCTCGCCTGGACCTGTCCAAGCTGCAGGACGAGGTGGTGATCTCCCGCGCCAACCTGGCATCGGCCGAGGCTCAGGTGCTGCAGGCGCAGGCCACGGTCGCCGAAGCCCGTGCCGCCCTGGCGCGCTTCCGGCAGGTGGCGGAGCTGTCTGGCGGCAAGGTGCCGTCGAAAAGCGAAATGGACAGCGCCGAGGCGAATCTGAAACGAGCCGAGGCCAACGAAGCCAGCGCCCGTGCGAGCGTGACCCAGGCGCGGGCCAGTCTGCAATCGGATGAGACCAACCTGTCCAAGGCCAACATTCGCTCGCCCATCGACGGCGTGGTATTGACCCGAAAGGTGGAGCCGGGCCAGACCGTTGCGGCGTCCTTCCAGGCCCCGGTACTGTTCATCCTGGCCGAGGATCTGGCCAAGATGGAGTTACAGGTCGATGTCGACGAAGCGGATGTGGGCCAGGTCAAGGCCGGCCAGAAAGCCAGCTTCAGCGTCGATGCCTGGCCCGGCCGCCAGTATGCCGCCACCATCACCCGCGTGGGTTATGGTTCCCAGGTCAAGGACGGGGTGGTGTCGTATCTGACCGTGCTCGAGGTGGTCAACGACGATCTCAGCCTGCGCCCGGGAATGACCGGTACCGCGGACATCACCACCCTGACGCGGGAAAAGGTCCTGCTGGTTCCGAACGCCGCCCTGCGCTTCACCCCTGCAATCCCCGACACCAGGCAGAAGAAATCGGGCCCCAGCCTGGTGGGCATGATGATGCCGCGGATGCCCAGACAGACGCCAAAGGCCAAGGCAAACGCCAATGGCGGCATGCCGCGCGTCTGGGTGCTGCGCGACGGCCAGGCTGTGCCGATCGATGTCCAGACCGGCGCCAGCAACGGGCGGGTGACCGAGATCGTCGGCGGAAAACTCGAACCGGGCATGCAGGTGATCACCGAGGCCCTGGCCGCCAAGCCATGAGCCAGACGGCGCAAGCAGCCATGACCGAGGCAGCGGCCCTGATCCGGCTGTCCGGCATCACCAAGACCTACGGCCAGGGCCAGGCTGCTTTCCAGGCGCTGAAGGGCATCGATCTGGCCATCGACGCAGGCGACTTCGTTGCGGTCATGGGGCCGAGCGGATCCGGCAAGTCCACCGTGATGAACATCCTTGGCTGTCTGGACACGCCCAGCAGCGGAACCTACACCTTCCAGGGCATCCAGGTGGAGCAGCTGACACGCAACCAGCGCGCCCTGCTGCGCCGGAACTATCTGGGTTTCGTGTTCCAGGGCTTCAATCTGCTGGCGCGCACCACCGCGCTCGAGAATGTCGAACTGCCGCTGATCTACCGTGGCGAACCCGCCGCCTCCCGCCATGCCGCGGCGCGCGCTGCGCTGGAGCAGGTCGGCCTGCAGGGCTGGGAACATCACACGCCGGGAGAGCTGTCCGGAGGGCAGCAGCAGCGGGTGGCCATCGCCCGCGCCATCGTCACCCGTCCTGCGGTGCTGCTGGCCGACGAGCCTACCGGCAACCTCGACACCCATACCGGCCAGGAGATCATGGACCTGATCGGTGCGTTGAACCGTGAGCAGGGCATCACCGTGCTCATGGTCACCCACGAACCGGACATGGCCGCCCATGCGAAGCGGGTCGTCCACTTTGTCGACGGCAGGGTCGCAAGCGACCGCCGCAACGGGGAGTCTGCCTAATGCTGTGGAACACGCTGCTTCTCGCCCTGCGCTCCATCCGGCGCAACCTGATGCGCTCGTTTCTCACCATCCTCGGCATCGTCATCGGTGTCGCCGCCGTCATCACCATGGTCACCCTCGGCAATGGCGCCACCAAGTCGGTATCCGACCAGATTTCCAGCATGGGCAGCAACCTNCTGATGCTGCGCCCCGGCCAGCGCTTCGGTCCGGGCTCCGAGGGGGCGCCCAATTTCAAGNGCGCCGATGTNGAAGCGATCCGCAACCAGATCACCTCCGCCGCCGCGGTCGCCCCGGTGGCGAGCAAAACAGTCACGGCCGTCTATCAGGCCCGCAACTGGTCGACCGTGGTCACCGGCAGCAACAACGACTACTTCCAGGCCGGCAACTGGGAACTGGCCGCCGGCCGCACCTTCAGCGAAACGGAGGAACGGTCGGGCAAGGCGGTGTGCGTCATCGGCGAATCGGTGCGCGACAACCTGTTCGGCCGGCAAAACCCGGTCGGCAGCGAAATCCGCATCAAGCAGTTCGCCTGCGAGGTGATCGGCCTGCTCAAGCCCAAGGGCCAGTCGGCCATGGGCTCGGACCAGGACGACACCGTCGTCATGCCGCTGCGAACCGTGCAGCGCCGCCTCACCGGGACCCAGGACATCAACCGGATGACCGTCTCGGTGAAGGAGGGCGTCTCCATCGACGCGGTCAAGGATCAGATCACCCTGCTGCTGCGCGAGCGGCGCAATATCGCCGACAACGAGGAGGATGATTTCCGCGTGATGGACACCCGGCAGATCGCCGAGACCCTCACCACCACCACCAAGATCCTCACCATGCTGCTCGGTGCGGTGGCCGCGGTGAGTCTGCTGGTGGGCGGCATCGGCATCATGAATATCATGCTGGTGTCGGTGACCGAGCGCACCCGCGAGATCGGCATCCGCCTCGCCATCGGCGCGCTGGAAAGGGAAGTCCTGCTGCAGTTCCTGATCGAGGCGGTGGTGTTGTCGAGCCTCGGCGGCCTGATCGGCATTGCGCTCGCCACCGGCGCCTCCATCGGACTTGCCGGCCTGATGAGCGTGCCTTATCTGTTCGACCCCGGAATCAACCTGCTGTCCTTCGTCTTTTCAGCCGCCATCGGCGTGATCTTCGGCTTCTTCCCGGCGCGCCGGGCGGCCGGGCTCAACCCGATCGACGCCTTGCGGCACGAGTGAGTTCGATCAGGGAAATCACGAATCCCGCCCGATGCCAGGGACTGCCCTGACCGTTAGCATTCCGTCGGCGCCATGGATCGGACTTGGCGGCACCCACCGTTGCGACCGCTGGACCCGCCAAAAGATCGCTTGCTGCTTCGGCTCCTGACCGGGTCCCACCCCGTGCTCTGAAACAAGACGGGGGCGGCTCGAGCCCCCCGCGTTACCCGACCGCTCAGGCGGCCTCGGCCTGCTCGACCTTGTCGAACACGATCTGGCCCCCGCTGGCATCGACGCGTATGGTGTCCTTGGCGGCGAAATGCCCGGACAGGATTTCCTTCGCCAGCGGATTCTCGATCTGCGACTGGATCGCCCGCTTCAGCGGCCGTGCGCCGAACACCGGATCGAATCCGGCGCCGGCGATCAGCGCCAATGCGGCATCCGACACCTCCAGCCCCATCTCCATCGCTGCCAGGCGCTTGCCCAGGTATTGCAACTGGATCCGCGCGATCGACTTGATGTGATCCTCGCCCAGGCTGTGGAACACCACCACCTCGTCGATGCGGTTGATGAACTCCGGGCGGAAATAGTTCTTCACTTCCGCCATCACCGCCAGCTTGACCACCTGATAATCGTCGCCGGCCATCTGCTGGATCATCTGGCTGCCCAGGTTCGAGGTCATCACGATCACGGTGTTCTTGAAGTCCACGGTGCGTCCCTGGCCGTCGGTCAGGCGACCGTCGTCCAGCACCTGAAGCAAGACGTTGAACACGTCCGGGTGCGCCTTCTCGACCTCGTCCATGAGGATCACCGAATAGGGTTTGCGCCGCACCGCTTCGGTGAGGTAACCGCCCTCCTCGTAGCCGACATAGCCGGGCGGCGCGCCGATCAGCCGGGACACCGAATGCTTCTCCATGAATTCTGACATATCGACGCGGATCAGGTGATCCTCCGAATCGAACAGAAAGTTTGCCAGCCCTTTGCAGAGCTCGGTCTTGCCTACGCCGGTGGGGCCGAGGAACAGGAAGGATCCATAGGGCCGGTTGGGGTCGGACAGGCCCGAGCGCGAACGGCGGATGGCGTCGGACACCAGGCGCACCGCCTCGTCCTGTCCCACCACGCGCTGGTGGATGGCGTCTTCCATCTTCAGCAGCTTGTCGCGCTCGCCCTGCATCATCTTCGATACCGGGATGCCGGTGGCGCGCGACACCACCTCGGCGATTTCCTCCGCACCGACTTCGGTGCGCAGGAGCTTGAACGCCGGCTTGGCGTCGGCCGACTCGGCGTGCCGCAGCTGGGCTTCCAGCTGCGGCAGCTTGTCGTACTTGATCTCGGCGACCTTGTCGAGTTTGCCCTGGCGCTGCAGCTCGGCCATTTCGCCGCGCAGCCGGTCGATTTCTTCCTTGATGTGGGCGCTGCCCTGAACCTGGGCCTTTTCGGCCTTCCAAATCTCTTCCAGATCGTTGGATTCGCGTTCCAGGGCCTGCAACTCGTCTTCGATGAGTTGCAGGCGTTTTTTGGATGCTTCGTCCTTTTCCTTCTTCACCGCCTCGCGCTCGATTTTCAGCTGAATCATGCGGCGGTCNAGCTTGTCCATCACCTCGGGTTTGGAGTCGATTTCCATCTTGACCCGCGCCGCGGCCTCGTCGATCAGGTCGATGGCCTTGTCGGGCAGGAAGCGGTCGGTGATGTAGCGATGGCTGAGTTCCGCCGCAGCGACGATGGCGGGGTCGGTGATAGCAACACCGTGGTGAAGCTCGTAGCGCTCCTGCAGACCGCGCAGAATGGCAACGGTCGATTCCACACTGGGTTCGTCGACCAGCACCTTCTGGAAGCGGCGTTCCAGCGCGGCATCNTTCTCCACATACTTNCGGTACTCGTCGAGCGTGGTGGCGCCGATCAGGTGCAGCTCGCCGCGTGCCAGCGCCGGTTTGAGCATGTTGCCGGCGTCCATCGCGCCTTCGGCCTTGCCGGCGCCAACCAGGGTGTGCAGTTCGTCCAGGAACATGATGTAGCGGCCCGGATCCATCGCCAGCTCCTTCAGCACGGCCTTGAGCCGTTCCTCGAATTCGCCGCGATATTTGGCCCCGGCCAGGAGCGCCGCCAGATCCAGCACCAGCACCTTCTTGCCTTTCAGCGTTTCGGGCACCTCGCCATTGACGATGCGCTGNGCCAGACCTTCGACGATGGCGGTCTTGCCGACGCCGGGCTCGCCGATCAGCACCGGGTTGTTCTTGGTNCGCCGCTGCAGGATCTGGATCGAGCGGCGGATTTCGTCGTCGCGCCCGATCACCGGGTCGAGCTTGCCTTCGCGGGCGCGCGCAGTCAGGTCCAGCGTGTATTTGGCGAGCGCCTCGCGCTGGCCTTCGGCTTCCTGCGACTGCACGTTTTCGCCGCCGCGAACGGCCTGGATCGCCTGTTCAAGTGCAGCCTTCTGCGCGCCGTGCTGCTTCAGCAGACGCCCGGTTTCGCCCTTGTCGTCGAGCGCCGCCAGCAAAAACAGTTCGGAAGCGATGTAGGTATCGTTGCGCTTCATCGCCTCCTTGTCAGTCAGATTGAGAAGGTTGGTAAGGTCGCGCGAGATGCTCACTTCGCCGCCCTGACCCTCGACCTTGGGCAGGCGGGTCAGCGCCTGGGCCAGGGCCGCCTTCAGCGCGGGCACCTGCACGCCGGCGCGCGACAGGATCGAGCCCGCGCCGCCGCCTTCCTGATTCAACAACGCCAGCAGCAGGTGCTGCGGCTCGATGTAGGCATGGTCGCCGCCGACGGCCAGGCTTTGTGCGTCCTGGAGTGCCTGCTGGAACTGGGTGGTGAGCTTGTCAAAACGCATAAGTGACCTCGTGCTTAAGGTATATTCAATGTCACCCAAATAGTGGCATTTTTAGCGATTTCAACCCGCCGTATCCCAATTAAACCCGTCATGTCCGAATTGATTGCCTCCACCGTCGAATCCGATGTCGCCCGCGCGCTGGCCGAGGATATCGGCAGCGGCGACCTCACCGCTCGACTCATCCCCGCGACGCAACGCGCGCACGCCCGCGTCATCACCCGCGAAAGCGCCGTGATCGCAGGCCGGCCCTGGTTCGACGCCTGCTTCCGGGCGCTCGACCCCGATTGCGCGATCGACTGGCGGATCGACGAGGGCGACCCGGTTGCCGCCGGCGACGTGCTGGTGGAAATCAGCGGCAATGCCCGCGCCCTGTTGACCGCCGAGCGGCCGGCGCTTAATTTCCTGCAGACCCTGTCTGCGGTGGCCACGGCCACCCGCCCCTATGTCGACGCCGTGCGCGGCACTCACGCCGCCATCCTCGATACCCGCAAGACCCTGCCCGGGCTGCGCATCGCCGAGAAATATGCGGTGCGGGTCGGCGGCGGGCAGAACCAGCGCACCGGCCTGTACGACGGCATCCTGATCAAGGAAAACCACATCGCGGCGGCAGGCGGCATCGCGCAGGTGCTGGAAGCCGCGTTCAATCTGGCCGACGGCAGGGTCAGCGTGCAGATCGAAGTGGAAAACCTGGACCAGCTCGGGCAGGCCCTCGCCGCCGGCGCAAACCTGATCCTGCTCGACAACTTCAGCCTCGCCGACATGCGACACGCGGTCCAGCTCACCCATGGCCGCGCCCTGCTCGAAGCCTCCGGCAACATCACCCTGGACACCGTGCGCGCGGTGGCGGAGACCGGGGTCGACCGCATCTCGGTCGGCAGCCTCACCAAGCATGTTCGTGCGGTCGATCTGTCGATGCGCGTCCGGGCCGATGCCTGAATCCCGCTTGCACCGTTCGGCCTGTCGAAGGCCATGATCGAGATCGTCCGCGCCCGCTACGATGATCGTCGGCATGCCGACGCGCTGGTCGAATTGCTCGACCACTACGCGCGCGACCCGGCCGGCGGCGGCGAAGCGCTAAGCGATTTTGCCCGCACCCACCTGGTCGAATCACTCGCCGCGCGGCCCTACATCTTCAGCGTGCTGGCGTTCGCCGGCGCCGCCCCGGTCGGCCTCATCAACGCCATCGAGGGCTTTTCGACCTTCGCCTGCCGGCCGCTGGTCAACGTCCACGATGTGGTCGTGCTCGCCGGCCATCGCAGCCAAGGCATCGCCGCGCGGATGTTCGCCGAGGTCGAGGCCATCGCGCGCGAGCGCGGCGCCTGCAAGCTGACCCTGGAGGTGCTTTCCGGCAACCGCGCCGCACGAGCGCTCTATGAGAAACTGGGATTCGACGACTACCGCCTCGACCCCGCGATGGGCCAAGCGCAGTACATGCAGAAGTGGCTTTGATGAAGCACAGCGGATTCTGATTGTTTTTCAGTCCACGATCGGGACGGAGGCGTTGCAGCGCGGCTGAGGTGCGGTGTGGGGGTAGTTCTTGGAATCCTGTTTGACGATCCTGGTAGACCAGACAAGCAAAAAGCCCGTATTTACACGGGCTTATGGATGTTTCTGGACATTGTTGGATGTTTAACTGGTGCCGCTTATCCGAATCGAACGGATGACCTACCGCTTACAAGGCGGTTGCTCTACCAGCTGAGCTAAAGCGGCAACGGGCGACATTATAGCGATGCCACCGTTTCAGCGGCACGCCGGATCGGCTTACTTCACCACTTTCAATGACGGCCTGCCCTTGGGCGGTGGAGAGGGCTCGTCCGACGGTGGCGTAACCCCCGGCTGATCGGCGGAAGACTCCGGCTCGAAATGCAGGCCTTGGCCGTTTTCGCGGGCGAAGATCGCCGCCACGCGTCCGACCGGGACCGAGATTTCATGCGACACCCCGCCGAAGCGCGCAGAAAACTGGATCCAGTCGTTTTCCAGGGTGAGGTTGCGGGTGGCGCCGGCGCTGATGTTGAGGACTATCTGCCCGTCCTTGACGAAGGCGGCCGGCACGCGGGTATGGGCATTGACCGCCACCAGCAACTGCGGGGTATAGCCTGAATCCACGCACCATTCATACAGCGCGCGGATCAGGTAGGGCTTGGTTGAAATCTCCGGCAAGCCCGTTCCCCTTACTTGCGGAAGGCTTTCTCGGTGGGCGTGAGGGCGCTGATGAAGGCCGGGCGGCTGAACAGGCGCTCGCGGTACTTGAGCACCGGTGCCGCCATTTTCGGCAGCTCGATGCCGTAATGCTCGAGCCGCCAAAGCAGCGGAGCCAGGGCAACGTCGAGCATGGAGAACTCGTCGTTCATCAGGTATTTCTGCCGGGTCAGGATCGGCGTGAGCTGCGTCAGGCTGTCGCGGATTTCCTGGCGCGCCTTGTCCGCCAGCTTGCTGCTGGTCGATTCGAGCGTGTTGACGTGGGTGAACAGGTCGTGCTCGAAATTGAACAGCACCAGGCGGGCGCGCGCGCGCATGACCGGGTCCGGCGGCATCAGCTGCGGATGCGGAAAGCGCTCGTCGATGTACTCGTTGATGATGTTGGATTCGGTCAGCACGAGGTCGCGCTCGACCAGCACCGGCACCTTGCCGCTGGGGCTGATGCTGGCGATTTCCTCCGGCTTGTTGTGCATGTCCACATCGATGACTTCAAAGTCCATGTCCTTTTCGAACAAAACGATGCGGCAGCGGTGGCTGTAGGGACAGGTGCTTCCGGAATAAAGCGTCATCATGGCGGGTTGCTCCCAGTAGGTAGGCGTGACTTAAAAACGGCAACAGCCGGATCCTGTCCGGCTGCTGAAATAAGGTCTGAAATGGCGTCGATGCGGATCAGTGGATGTCTTTCCAGAATTCCTTCTTGAGGTAGTAGGCCACCACGAAGAAGACCGCCAGGAAGGCCAGCACGATCAGGCCCAGCTGCTTGCGCTGGTTCTGTGCGGGCTCGCCCATCCAGACCAGATAGTTGACCAGGTCGCCGACCATGGCGTCGTACTGCGCGAGGCTGACGCTGCCGGGCTTGACCAGATCCAGGCGCTCGATGACTTCATGCTCGCCCTGCTTGGTATGGCGCGGCGCGAGTTCACCCTGCAGGTCCCACATGACGTGGGGCATGCCGACCTTGTCGAACACGCGGTTGTTCCAGCCGGTGGGCCGGCTTTCGTCGCGGTAGAAGCTGCGCAGGTAGGTATAGAGCCAGTCGGCGCTGCGCGAACGGGCGATCACGGAGAGATCGGGCGGCGTGGCGCCGAACCACGCCTTGCCGTCGGCCCTGGGCATGCTGACATCCATGGTCTGGCCCGGCTTTTCCGCGGCGAACATCAGGTTGTCCTTGATCTGGTCCTCGGAGAGGCCCAGGTCCTGCAGGCGCGAATAGCGCATGTAGCTGGCGCTATGGCAATTCAGGCAATAGTTGACGAACATGCGTGCGCCGCGCTGCAGCGATTCCTTGTCGGACACGTTCACCGGGGCCTTGTCCAGCGGGACGGAATGACCGCCGGCAGCCAGTGCCGCGAGGGGGGCGGCCAACAGCATGAACAATATGGTCTTGAAGCGTTTCATTTAGCCAGTCACCCTTTCCGGTTCCGGTTTGGTTTTGTCAATCGCGGTATACCAAGGCATCAACAGGAAAAACAGGAAATAGATCACCGAGAAAACCTGCGCGAAGATCGTGGCGATCGGGGTGGAGGGCAGCAGGCCGAGGTAGCCCAGTCCGACGAAGGAAACGATGAACAGGGCGAGCGCGGTCTTGTAGATCGGGCCGCGATAGCGGATCGACTTGACCTTGCTGCGNTCCAGCCAGGGCAGGAAGAACATCAGCACGATCGACAGNCCCATCGCCACCACGCCGGGGAACTGCGAGCCGAACAANGGCGGCACCGCGCGCAGGATGGCGTAGAACGGCGTGAAGTACCACAGCGGGGCGATGTGCTCCGGCGTCTTCAGCGGGTCGGCCGGGACGAAGTTGTTTGCTTCGAGGAAGTAGCCGCCCATTTCCGGCGCGAAGAACACGATCGCCGAGAACACCATCAGGAAGACGATGACGCCGACGATATCCTTCACCGTGTAATACGGGTGGAAGGGGATGCCGTCGAGNGGAATGTGCGTGACCGGATCCTTTTTCTTCTTGATCTCGATGCCATCGGGGTTGTTGGAGCCGACTTCATGCAGCGCGACCAGGTGCACCGCCACCAGCGCGATCAGCACCAGCGGCAGGGCGATGACGTGGAAGGCGAAGAAGCGGTTCAAGGTGGCGTCCGAAATCACGTAGTCGCCGCGAATCCAGATCGACAGATCCTCGCCGATGAAGGGCACGGCGGCGAACAGGTTGACGATCACCTGGGCACCCCAGAAGGACATCTGGCCCCACGGCAGCAGGTAGCCGAGGAAGGCTTCGGCCATCAGGGCGAGATAGATCAGCACGCCGAAGATCCAGATCAGTTCGCGCGGCTTGCGGTAGGAGCCGTACATCAGTCCGCGGAACATGTGCAGATAGACGACGACGAAGAACATCGACGCGCCGGTGGAATGCATGTAGCGGATCAGCCAGCCCCAGTCGACGTCGCGCATGATGTACTCGACCGACGCGAAGGCGAGTGCCGCGTCCGGCTTGTAGTTCATGGTGAGGAAAATGCCGGTGACGATCTGCAGCACCAGCACCAGCAGCGCCAGCGAGCCGAAGAAGTACCAGAAGTTGAAGTTCCTCGGCGCATAGTATTCGGACAGATGCGCCTTCCATGTGGCGGTCAGCGGGAAGCGGTCGTCGACCCATCCCAGCAGTTTCTGCAACGCTGTCATTTATCGACCCCCCTCTGGGCTTTGATCGCACCGGAATCCAGACCCACCAGCAACATCGAATCGCTGACGAACTGATGTGGCGGGATCACCAGGTTGACCGGCGCAGGCACGCCCTTGAACACGCGGGCGGCAAGATCGAAAGCGGAACCGTGACAGGGGCAGAAGAAGCCGCCGGGCCAGTCGGCTCCCAGATCGGCCGCGCCGATCTCGCGACGGTAGGTGGGCGAGCAGCCGAGGTGGGTGCAGATGCCTAC
>JGI26437J51864_10000432_pt1 | contig 11013 bp, 12 predicted proteins | sample FrelakmetLWP11LW_FD_51864 | JGI IMG/M metagenome (IMG submission 51864)
AGTGCTTGCGCTTGTGCTTCTAATGTTTAATTCGCCTTTTAAGCCAGCATTCCCACTTCCCAAAATGCTAAACAACAAGCTTGGTGAAGTTAACACGCCAACTTGCTGAGAACTATTCCAAAATGCAAAACAGAGCAAACTATCAGGCAGTAAGGTACTTGTATTATCCGTATCCCTAGCATTGAAATTTACAACGCCTAGCGAAGGAGCGTTAGAGGCCTGAGTGATGGGATTAACAGGAGGGTACCGGCCAATAAATCCTAAACCGCTACCTTGGTTCGTCTGGCTTGGGTTATTTATTGCTACAAAGAAAGGTAAAAAAGCATCTGCAGTGGATGTCCCATTAGAGACAGAAAAAGATCCGCTTCCTTTTCTGAAATACAATCCATTGTTGAGATTTGCTTCATTATTAGGCAGATTAATATTTAGTCCGGTTAATACAGAATTTTGACTTCTCAGATTAATATCTAGTTCATTGCCGATAACCGCTTTTCCCGTCCCTTGAGGGGATAGGGTCACATTTCCGTTGCTGGCTGAAGCAAACGTTAGCTCCCCAGTTCCCGTGATTGATCCGGTCTGGGTGCCAGTACCGCCACTGGCTAGCGGAATAGGCAGGGCCGGGGCGCCGTCAATACTGGAATAAGGCAGGGTCGAAATCACCCACTTACCCAGGTCATTATCCCAGACCAGGGGGTAACCGTCCTGGGGTGCCCCAGGGTCGATCGCAACATCCGACAGACCCTGAAGCTCCCCAGGCTGTAGGTAGAGCATTGTAGGAAAAGCAAAGCTCTGGGTCATGGGTTACTGACGTTCCGGAGAAGTACCGATCACAACACAGGCCGCTCCCAGATAGGTGCCCGTTTGAGCCCGAGGATTTGTAAACGACGCGAAAATCTCGGGATCGGGGACAACTACATAATGAGTCGCTCCAGCTTTGTACCCTGCCGGGCCGTTGCCAGCAAAGCGGATTCCAATCTTGCGAGGATAAACCCCGGCCTGACGAGTGCCACCGCTAACCCGGACGTAATCGGTGTTGGCGTCGGGGGAGCCTTCCGCTTCATCGTTAGAAACACCATTAATGATAAGACCGCTAATGGTTTCAGGTTGAAGCTTGATCGGCCGTTTTACGCCGTTATTATCCTCGTAAGTGAAAGTTTCAAAAATACCAGATGACATTGCATTTCCTCCCTTTTGGGGTAAACTAATCCTCTTTTTCTGGCCTAGAGTAGGCCTGAACACTTAGCCCCCAAAGAGGGGAGGGGCGTACACGGTAGCAACGGCAATTATTTGAGTCGGGAATAATAAACTGCCCTGATTCAAGAAATCTGCCATCAACCACTAAGTCTAGCTGATCTTGACTGGGTCCCATCCATACCCAACAAACATTCCGATAAAATCCACCAGAACCAGGGTTTTCTCCCACAGGGATCCGGTTTATCTCTATCTTGATACCGGTCAAGATTTTTCCATCCTCAGCACAGCCGGTTATATCCCCATCCTGGGGATTATTGGGGTCGTTTTCCTGGGGGTCCCCATCCTCCTCTCCTGGGTCCTCACTCGGATCGCCGCCGCCGCCTGGGGACGTGGGGGATGAACAGTCCCCATTCTCGCAGATCCGAATATTGCCGTCTTCATCGACTTCCACATCATCCTCACCATCACCACCAGGCGGGGGGTTATCGGTATCAGGGGGGGGAAGTGGGGGAAGATTGGGGGGATACTGAGGGGGCTTGTATCCGTTGGGGGGGTCCCCACAATCATCAGAGCCCTGATTGGCTCGCAAAATAACCTCAATACGGTCTCCTGAAACACTTAAATACTCAAATGCCTGGAGCTGAGTAATTTGGGTTGTAGTGATAGGATTGCCAGCGGGAAAACTACCGGCCCAAACCACATACACGTCCCCATCGATGATCGTATAGCCTTCATAAGAAATTGGGCCATAGGAGAAACTAGATAGGGATTGAGGGACATCAGGCGCGGTGTTGGTAACTGTTTCTGTAATGACTTGTCCATCTGAAAGGGTACGTCGGCGGCGGGCTGATGTCCAATACCACAAAACCTCATAAACCTTATTGGTACACTGACCCCCTGTAAATGGGGAGCCATAGCTCCCCTCACTCGTTGGGCCTTCATTAATCGAATCCAAATAGGGCCCACAAACCCGCTCATATCGTGGCCGCCGCAAGGCCCCCAAATTAGAATAAGCCCCCGCCGCCTCGTTTCTAGCGTGCCGTCTACAGGCCCTTCTATTGCGGGATTGAACCCATTTCGCCAGGGGACTAGCATTTTGAGGTAAGTCATCTTTAAGGAAACTTTGCGGATCTTCCATGGCCTGAAAACCGGCCCCTAAAGCACTGAGGGCGGAATCCCGGAATATTTCAGCTAGCCCATTTAGAAAACTCATTTTTTTGCGGTCGCTTCACCGTTCGACCGCTATAGTATCACATTGAGAATACTCAGTCCCATCATGAGACAGCAGGGCCCGAGCGTCCCCATTCAGTGCCGGGGTCAGTTGTCCTGTATGGCCCATAGTGATCAATCGACCGTCCAAGTCCACCGTGATCGGGCGGCACCACAGGAAGATGCCCTCCTCACCCAGGCCTTGATCATAGGCAAGCCACTCCAGTAGCAGCAAGCCAACATCTCCCCCCTTGCAGATTGCATCCTTAATCAAGGCCCTGAGAGGGGCTGACATATTCCACCACGTCCTAGGCATATTCTCTACGCCCAAATCCTCAGCGGCCTTGGAGAGGCAGTCAGACCCCTTAGAGAGGTATTTACTCAGCTCCCTGGCGATATCCCCCTTGGCTACTTGCAGGTCGATATTCGGAACTGGTAAGGTCGGATCGTCAACCAATCGACGGACCAATGATGACCAAAATGAACGCAACCGATCAGCGTCAATACCCCATCCCCCCCGCAGCCTGGGTGGATTCAACCAGATTAGGTGAAGATGCAAGTATGCTTCCTTGTCAGTCGCAAGCCGAAGCGGTTGGATCTCAGAGCAAGACAATACGAGGGGGGGCAATCCCCGCCGCCCTAATTCTCGGGTTAACCACTGCAACACCTGTCGGACCAATTCCCCCCACTGACCCGATAATTCCTTGCGATCGCTGGACTGAAGCGGCGGTAAAGTCAAGGTTCCCAGAGTTGCGGGGTGATTGGGAAACCGCTCCCTTAGGATGTAAACCCCGTTCCTGAGCATACGCCTTCCATAGGTAGTTATACCTAGACTGCCCCTTAGTCCTCGGGGCTTGTGAGAGTTAGCCGGATTAACCAAGTCTAAGGGGGGGGGCGCCCCCCCGCCCCCCTTGGCCTCGTCCCAGGAATCGGCCAAAGCTCGCATATCAAGCCTTTCGTCCCCTGCATGACGTTTCCACCCCTGCGAAAATTCCCCATTAGGCCACAGAGTACCCGACGGGGAATAAGAGGGGAGGGGCGAAGGGACCCCCGCCCAGTTGCGATCGCTTAAGGGGTTAGTCCTGAGAGCCACTGGTACAGATAATCCACAGAGATGAATGACCCATGCAGGTCTACCAGGTGATTACATTCGGTCGGGAGGAACCAGGGCTCAGAATCGAGATTGTCTGGCAGACCCCCCAGGAACCAATCCCCTTGTTCAAAGAGATCTGGGTACTCAGCCCTGAGCAGTTCAAATGAACCAGCGGGGCCACGGGCCATTTCCCTAATGCAGGTAACCCCGTTAGATGTTTTCTCCCTTACCCAGGCATCTAGCATCTGGCAAGAGTGCAAGTAATGGCCCTCTTTGAACGTCTGGGTCACCACAGCCAGGCCCACAAAATTAGATTTTCTCTGGATTGGTTGACTCCAGACGGTAAACAGAATATCTAGACAATGCAGGTCAGGAGTCATAGTTCCTCCGATATGGCAGCTTGGTATCCCGGTCGAGGACATCGTGGATCCTACCCCTGTCGAGGCAAGACCAGCAAGGGATTGTAGGGTGTTTATCCCGGCCGCCGCGACAGATAGGGCATGGGCGGATAACCCTTTGTTTTTTAGCAGACATCTTGTTCCCTCTCCCGGTCAGCAACAAACTTCCCTATCTTGTAGCTGGATCTGAACCAACGAAAACAGGTTTGGCAGTGCCATCGGTTGACGCCATCACGATCACGTCCCCTTGAATGAACTACCTGGGAACCGCAGTGGGGACAACTGGGCCTATTCATTGATCTGTCCCTCTATGGGTAGGTCAGCATCATCCCAGGTGAAGGGATCAGGGTTGAAGGGTATTTGGTCAGCGTTGTAACGCCTCTCCTCCAACCAGTCAAGGGTAAAGGCCAAATCACTTTGGAAATCGGTCAATGTAGTTGAGGGGGCACCGCCGGCGGCGGCGATCGCCGTCCTGATCCTTGGTCCCCACAGAGCCAGGTAATGGAGAATTTCGGTCAATAATTCTTCCGGGGAAGGGTTGGAATTTCGCTTGTGCAGCAACATACGCTTAACCTCTTTGGTTTAAATAATGCCCCCCGCCGGTAGTGGCAGGGGACAAAAAAATGGGGTGCCTTCCGCCTTTCGGCTTCAGCTCCCCCATATTCACAGAGGTAAGCGCGTACAGTCAATAGGTAAATCTACCTACTTTGCCTCAGCCTCAGTCGGAAGGCACCCCTCTGGAAATCCCATCCATGCTTATTCTACGGTGGCCAACCTGATCGGGGCATTCTGGAGCTGATCGCCCGGTCCAAAAAAGACAGCCGGTTATCGGCGGCCAGGGCAGGAGCTGGCAAAATTACCCCCACCGCCAAGACCTCCGCCAGGGCACCGCCGCCGGCGGCGATCGCCCATCTGATATACCCTCCGTTATCTGGGGCAATAACCCCTGCGGAAACAACATACTGGCCTGGGGCTGATTCAGATACCCCGGCGATCGTAAATGCCTGGTACTGGGTCAGGTCTGGATTTAGGAGTTGGTAGCCTACGGTTACGCCTGGTTGACCAGGTGCATAAAGACTAGCGGGAAGAACTTGGGTCATTATCTTAACCCTAGGCTCTCAAGGGTCTGAGATTGCGCTGCTTGCGCCTCAGCATCTTTTACCGCTTGCAAAAGAGCTGCAATAGCTGAAAACGGCTCAGTCTGAAATTGCTGTGCGATGATCGCCCAATCAGGGTTAGCAATGGCGGCGGCGTTCGCAGCTTCCACGGATTCATAGAATTTGTTGATACCTAGGGTTAGCGGACCTGCTACTATCGCGACTGAACCTGGGTCAGCAACAACATCGGACCAATACGCCTGAAGGGTTACCTTCCCCTCAGTTGGGGAAATATCGCATTGAAATCGGGACAGAGATTGAGTCATACTTTCACCTTCACAACATCGCCATCACGCCAAAGATCGCCCACTTCTACGCCTGTGGCAGTGGGTGAGGTAGGCAGGTTTGCATAGTTGATTCGCGTTCCACCCACGATCAAATTGCCCTGAGCACCTATCCCACCGGCTACCTGCAACGCTCCGCTAGTGGTGTTAGTGCTTGCGCTTGTGCTTCGGATTTGTAAAGTGCCTTTTAAGTTTGCATTTCCGTTCCCTAAAATTCCAAAAAGCAAAGCACTAGGGGTTGTATCCTGAAAGCTGTTATAGGTATTCCATACACAAAAATGCCTATAATCATCTGGTATAGGCACTCCAACGCTTGCCAAACTTCTCCCGATAAACCCGATAACGCCTAACTTGGCCACGTTCGTATAAAAAGGGATACCTGAAGGGGGGGTAAGAGGAAATCCCGCCTCAAAAAAAAGGGAACCTATCTGAGGTTCCTGATCGGGTTTGTTCAAGGCATAGAAAAAAGGAGCAAAACCTGTCCCACTAGTGCCATTTATTAAAGAAAACTCGCCTTGTCCTTTTTTTAAGGCGAACCCATTAAAAGCCTGATCTTCCGATGCAGGCAAGTTTATAAAAAGTCCTGTTCGTACTCCTTGTCGAGAACGAACATCTAGTGAAAAGCTTCCTTCGGCTGCTACAGAGCCAGTCCCATTCGGCAATAACGAGATATTACCATTTGCACTTGAAGCAAAAGTTAACGCCCCAGTTCCCGTAATTGAACCTGTCTGGGTGCCAGTACCGCCGCTAGTTACCGGGATAGGCAAGGCTGGGGCACCGTCAATACTGGAATAAGGCAGGGTCGAAATCACCCACTTACCCAGGTCATTATCCCATACCAGGGGGTAACCGTCCTGGGGTGCCCCAGGGTTTACCGATACATCGGATAATGCCTGAAGCGCCCCAGGAACTAGATAGAGCGTTGTAGGAAAAGCAAAGCTCTGGGTCATGGGTTACTGACGTTCCGGGGATGAACCGACCACAACACAAGCGGCCCCCAGGTAGGTACCGGTCTGTGCCCGAGGATTTGTGAAGCTGGCGAACACTTCAGGGTCAGGAACAACCACGTAATGGGTTCCCCCTGCTTTGTACCCAGTCGGGCCGTTGCCAGTAAAACGGATTCCAATCTTGCGAGGATAAACCCCGGCCTGACGAGTGCCACCGCTAACCCGGACGTAATCGGTGTTGGCGTCGGGGGAGCCCGCCGCTTCATCATTAGAGGTACCACCAATGACAAGATCACTAATGGTTTCTGGTTGAAGCTTGATCGGCCGTTTTACGCCGTTATTATCCTCGTAAGTGAAAGTTTCAAAAATACCAGCTGACATTGCATTTCCTCCCTTTTGGGGTAAACTAATCCTCTTTTTCTGGCCTAGAGTAGGCCTGAACACTTAGCCCCCAAAGAGGGGAGGGGCGTACACGGTAGCACCGGCAATTATTTGAGTCAGGGATTACAAATTGCCCATCCTCCAGATAACGCCCATCAGCTACTAAGTCTAACTGATCCTGACTGGGTCCCATCCAAATCCAACAAACATTCCGATAAAATCCACCAGAACCAGGGTTTTCTCCCACAGGGATCCGGTTTATCTCTATCTTGATACCGGTAAGGATCTGGCCATCACTTGCACAGCCGGTTATATCGCCATCCTGGGGATTATTGGGGTCGTTTTCCTGGGGGTCCCCATCCTCTTCCCCTGGGTCCTCACTAGGATCGCCGCCGCCGCCTGGGGACGTGGGGGATGAACAGTCCCCATTCTCACAGATCCGAATATTGCCATCCTCATCTACTTCCACATCATCTTCTCCATCACCGCCAGGCGGGGGGTTGTCAGTGTCAGGGGGGCCGATAGGGGGAAGATTGGGTGGGTAGCGGGGGGGCTCATACTCGTTGTCCGGGTCACCACAGTCATCAGCCCCCTGGCCAGGACACAAAGTTACCAGGGCAGAATTGACCGTGATTCTAGCCTCTTGATCAGGACCGGCAGTGATACTAACCTCAGCTCCTATGTTAGGGCCTTGCCCCTTGAAATAAGTTCTAGTAGCTCCATTAGAAAATTCGTTTTGCACTAATTGAATAGGCCCAGTAATAGCTCTATTCGTTCCGCAGGCTCTTGTGTCTGTCGATTGAATACAGATTATTTCCGGGTTTGGATTTTGAAGCGTTGGGGCCGGTCGATAACAGATCGTAGCGCTGATCGACGTACTGTAAATTTTTCCAGAGCATTGCCCCCCTGAGAATGGGGGGCTATAGCTCCCATCGGTTTCAGGGCCTTCATTGATCGAGTCTAGGTAGGGCCTACAAACCCGCTCATATCGTGGCCTACGCAAGGCCCCCAAATTAGAATAAGCCCCCGCCGCCTCGTTTCTAGCGTGCCGTCTACAGGCCCTTCTATTGCGGGATTGGATCCACTTTGCCAAGGGACTCGCATCTTGAGGTAAGTCATCCTTAAGGAAACTTTGCGGATCTTCCATGGCCTGAAAACCGGCCCCTAAAGCACTCAGAGCGGAATCCTTGAATATTTCAGCCAGTCCATTTAGAAAACTCATTGCTCTGATTTTTTAGCGGTCGCTTTACCGTTCGACCGCCATAGTATCACAATAGGACTACTCAGTCTCATGATGAGACAAGAGGCCATGGGCGTCCCCATTTAGGGCCGGGGTCAGTTGTCCTGTATGGCCCATTGTGATTAATCGACCATCTAAATCCACCGTGATCGGGCGGCACCACAGGAAAATGCCCTCTTCACCCAGGCCTTGATCGAAGGCCAACCACTCCAGTAGCAGCAAGCCAACCTCTCCCCCCTTGCAGATTGCATCCTTAATCAAGGCCCTGAGGGGGGCAGACATATTCCACCAGGTCCTAGGCATATTCTCTACGCCCAAATCCTCCGCAGCCTTGGAAAGGCAGTCAGACCCCTTAGAAAGGTATTTACTCAGCTCCCTAGCAATATCCCCCCTGGCCACTTGCAGGTCAATGTTAGGAACTGGTATGGTCGGATCGTCAACCATCCTTCTGACCAGAGATGCCCAAAATGAACGCAACCGATCTACGTCAATACCCCACCCCCCCCGTAACCTGGGTGGGTTCAACCAGACTAGGTGAAGATGCAAGTATGCTTCCTTGTCAGTCGCAAGCCGAAGCGGTTGGATCTCAGAGCAAGACAACACGAGGGGGGGCAATCCCCGCCGCCTTAATTCTCGGGTTAACCACTGCAACACCTGTCGGACCGCTTCCCCCCACTGACCCGATAATTCCTTGCGATCACTGGGGTGAAGCGGCGGTAAAGTCAGTGTACCCAGAGTTAAGGGGTGATTGGGAAAGCGCTCCCTTAGGATGTAAACCCCGTTCCTGAGCATACGCCTTCCATAGGTAGTTATACCTAGGCTGCCCCTAAGCCCTCGGGGCTTGTGAGAGTTAACCGGATTAACCAAGTCTAAGGGGGGGGGTGCCCCCCCGCCCCCCTTGGCATCATCCCATGAGTCAGCAAGAGAGCGCATATCAAGGCGTTCGTCCCCCTGGTGGCGTTTCCACCCCTGCGAAAATTCCCCATTAGGCCACAGCGTACCAGATGGGGAATAGGAAGGGTTGGGGGTGGGGACCCCCGCCCAGTTGCGATCGCTTAGGGGGTTAGTCCTGACAGCCACTGATACAACCAATCGACAGACACAAATGACCCGTTAACATCTACCAAATGGTTGGCCTCCGTTGGGGGAAACCAGGGTTGATTGTCGAAGTTATCCGGCAACCCTCCCAGGAACCAATCCCCCTGCTCAAAGAGGTCGGCATACTCAGCCCTGAGTAGTTCAAATGAACCGGCGGGGCCTCGGGCCAACTCACGGATTGTTGTAACCCCGTTAGCGGTTTTCTCCTTTACCCAGGCGTCAATCTGCTGGCAGGAACTCAAGTAAAAGCCCTCTTTGAACGTCTGGGTCACCACAGCCAGGCCCACAAAATTAGATTTTCTCTGGATTGGTTGACTCCAGATGGTAAACAGAATATCGAGACAATGCAGATCAGGTCCCATAGTTCCTCCGATAGGGCTTGCGGGTTTCCCGGTCAAGAATATCGTGGATAGTACCACGGTCGAGGCAAGACCAACATGGGATCTTAGGGTGTTTATCCCGCCCCCCGTGGCAGATAGGGCAGGGCCGGATAATTCGCTGTTTGCTAACAGGCATCTTGCTCCCTCCCCCGGTCAGCTGCAAACTTCCCTATCTTGTAATAGGGCCTGAAGTAACGAAAGCAAACTTGACAATGCCACCTGGGAACGCCGTTGCGATCAGGACCGCGACTGTGCACGATTTGAGAGCCACAGCGGGGGCACGCGGGCCTATTCATTGATCTGCCCCTCTATGGGTAGGTCAGCATCATCCCAGGTAAACGGGTCTGGATTAAAGGGTATTTGGTCAGCGTTGAAACGCCTTTCTTCCAACCACTCGATCGTAAAGGCCAGGTCTGAAAGGAAATCTACCCTGGTAGTTGAGGGGGCACCACCGGCGGCGGCGATCGCTGTGTCAATCCTGGGACCCCACAGAGCCAGGTAATGGAGGATTTCGGTCAATAATTCTTCCGGGGAAGGGTTGGAACTTCGCTTGTGCAGCAACATACGCTTAACCTCTTTGGTTTAGGTAATGCCCCCTGCCGGTAGTGGCAGGGGACAAAAATGGGGGTGCCTTCTGCCTTTCGGCTTCAGCTCCCCCATATTCACAGAGGTAATCGCGTGCAGTCAATAGGTGAATCTACCTACTTTGCCTCAGCCTCAGGCAGAAGGCACCCCCCTGGAAATCCCATCCAAACTTATTCTACGGTGGCCATCCTGATCGGGGCATTCTGGAACTGATAGCCCGGTCCAAAAACGACAGCCGGTTGTCGGTAGCCAGGGCCGGGGCCGCCAAAATCACCCCAACCGCTAGGACATCACCCAGGCCCCCGCCGCCGTCAGGCAAACCCCACTGGATATAACCGCCAGCGTCTGGGGCAGAGACCCCACTGCTAACCACGTAGTTACCAGGGGCTGACTCAGAAACGCCGGTGGTAGTGAAGGGGGCGTATTCGATCAGAGCCGTAGTCAGTAGCCGGTAGCCTATGGCCAGGCCGGGCCGGGCCGGGGCGTAAAGGCTAGCAGGGAGAACCTGGGCCATTAGGCTAGTCCTAGCTCTTCAAGGGTTTGGGGCACCTGGGCATCCTTTACCGCTTGCAGGAGTGCCGCAATAGCTGAAAAAGGCTCAGTTTGAAATTGCTGTGCAATGATCGCCCAATCAGGGTTAGCAATGGCGGCAGCATTCGCAGCTTCTACAGATGGATAAAATTTATCGATACCTGTAATTAGCGGACCTGCCACTATTACGCCTGAGCTAGGGTCCGACACAACATCGGACCAATACGCCTGGAGGGATACCTTCCCCTCCGTTGGGGAGATATCGCATTGGAATCTAGACAAGGCCTGGGTCATAGTTTCACCTTCACAACATCGCCATCACGCCATAGATCACCCACAGCTAAGCCTGTGCTCGACGTGGGCAAGTTTGCAAAGTTAATTTTCGTGCCAGCAACATTCAAATTACCCTGTGCACCTATCCCGCCGGCTACACGGAGCGCTCCGGTAGTGGTGTTAGTGCTTGCGCTTGTGCTTCTAATGTTTAATTCGCCTTTTAAGCCAGCATTCCCACTTCCC
>JGI26437J51864_10000433_pt1 | contig 11010 bp, 8 predicted proteins | sample FrelakmetLWP11LW_FD_51864 | JGI IMG/M metagenome (IMG submission 51864)
GCCCTCATCAAGATCACCCCCGAAAACAGCCTGCCCACGGTCAGCCTGGGAGACTCGGACAGGCTCCGCGTGGGCGACTGGGTCATGGCCATCGGGAACCCCTTCGGGCTCGATCACACGGTGACTGCGGGGATCGTGAGCGCCAAGGGCCGTGTCATCGGGGCCGGACCCTATGACAATTTCATCCAGACCGATGCCTCCATCAACCCCGGAAACAGCGGAGGTCCGCTTTTCAACATGGCGGGTGAGGTCGTCGGGATCAACACGGCCATCGTGGCGCAGGGGCAGGGCATCGGATTTGCCATCCCCGTGAACATGGCCAAGGAGATCCTCGAGGACCTCAAGGCAAAGGGCAAAGTCACCCGCGGCTGGCTGGGCGTCTCGGTCCAGGATATCACCGAGGATCTGGCAAAGAGCCTGAAACTTCAGGATCGCAGCGGTGCGCTGGTTACGGAGGTCTTCGAGGGAGACCCGGCGGACAAGGCCGGCATTAAGCAGGGCGACATCATCATCGAAGTTGACGGCAAAAAGGTAAAGGATACCCACGAGTTGCTCCGTGCCGTGGCGGTTCTGCCCGTCGGGAAAAAGGCGGCACTGAAAGTACTGCGGGAAGGCCAGGTGAAGGAACTTCAGCTCACCGTGGCGGAACGGGAGGACAAGAAGGAATTGGCTGCCGCCAAGGGGGACTCGAAGGACACCTACGGGATGTCCGTTCAGGACATCACCGCGGAAATCGCAAAACAACTGGGACTGCCTTCGGCGGGCGGCGTCATTGTGACGAGGGTCCGCGAGGGCAGCGCAGCCGACGAGGCGGGCCTCCAGCCCTATGACGTGGTCCTCCAGGTCAACCGCGTCAAGGTGGCCTCCGTCAAGGATTTCATGCGTGAGATCTCGAAAAAGACCGCCGAGGACCGGGTATTGTTGCTGATCAAGCGGGGCAAGGGGACTTACTACGTGGCCCTGCGCAAGGAGTAGGGAAGGCACAGGCCGAAAACAGGTGGACAGGGGGAAACGGCTGCTCCGCATCGGTGAGGCGCTGGAGAGATTCTTCGGGGATCTTCACTGGTGGCCGGGGGAGACCCCCTTCGAGGTTGCCGTCGGGGCGATTCTGACGCAGAACACGAACTGGGCCAATGTGGAGAGGGCCATCGGTCAGCTCAAGGCGCAAGGGGTCCTGGAACCTCGGGCCCTTCGCAGCCTGGACGATGAGACCCTGGCACACCTGATCCGGCCGTCAGGCTATTTCCGGGTCAAGACGAAACGGCTGAAAGCGTTTCTCGAGGTCCTTTGCGGCGATTTCGGGGGCGACCTGGAGCGAATGCTAGCGGGGGACATCCAGCAGGCGCGGCAGAGGCTCCTGGGAATAGCGGGAATCGGGGAGGAAACCGCAGACAGCATGCTCCTCTATGCAGGGGGCAGGCCGGTGTTTGTCATCGATGCCTACACGAGGCGAATTCTCGCAAGGCATGGGATCATCGAGGGGAAGCCGACCTATGGAGAGTTGCAGCGCCTGTTCATGGCCTGCCTGCCGCACGATGCCGGCCTTTACAACCGCTACCACGCGCTGATCGTCGAGACGGGGAAGCGCTATTGCCGCACGGAGCCCCGCTGCGGCGAGTGCCCGCTCCGAAGGATTGCGAGCGGTGGCGGGAAGGCAGGGTTGGCCACCGCTGAGCAGACAGCAAGGCGAAGGGGTAGAGCGACGTGTTCGTCCGGGAAGAAATCCTGAAAGAGAGACTCCGGGAAGACCGGCACACCTTTGTCCTGAAGCTCCATGACTATGCCGGCGTCATCCACCTCCATTCCGACTATTCCCATGACGGGCGCGCGTCGATTCTGGAGATCGTCGAGGCGGCCCGGAGAAACGGCATAGACTTCGTCATGCTCACCGACCATGACTGGCTCCAGGCCCGGCATGACGGCTACGAGAGATCCTACGACGGCGTCCATCTCTTCATCGGCATCGAGGTCACGCCCCGATTCAATCATTACCTCGCCTTCGGGATCGACGAACCCCTCATCACCTGCGACCTCTCCTGGGTTTTCCCTTACGAGGACGAACTGGAGATTTCCCCGCAGTTCTACATCGACTGGGTCCGGAGCAAGGGGGGGATCGGCTTCATCGCCCACCCCGACCATGAAGGCGCATTAAGGTTTCACGTGAAACAACACCCCTGGAATGACTGGAGCGTAACGGGCTACACCGGTATCGGGATCTGGGACTTCATGACGGACTTTCAGAGCCGGCTGAAGGGGTACCCGAGCGCCCTGCTCAGCTACTATTTGCCCGCTTACAGGCTTCGCGGGCCCAAGAAGGAGACGCTTGCCCGCTGGGACGAACTGAACCGGAGCCGCAAGGTCGTCGGGATCGGCGAGCTCGACAATCACGAAACCGTCAAAAAGCTGCTTGGCATCCAATTCCATATCTTCCCCTTCAACGAGGCCTTCCGGTTCATCCGAACCCACATCCTGACAGAAGCGGAATTCCTGAAAGAAGACGAGCTGGATCGCCAGATCATCCTGTCGGCCCTGAGGCGGGGGAGGGCCTACGTCGCATTGGAGTATTTCGAGCAGGCCAAGGGCTTTTCCTTCGTGATCATGGACGAGTCGGAGGTGGCCACCATGGGGGATGAATTCCTCCTTGATGACCTGGCTATCGTGCAGATCGAGCTTCCCGTGAAGGGAAAGATCCGCCTTATCAAGGACGGGGAACTGTTCCGGGAGCAGGTGGGCAGGGAGTTGACCTGTGGAATCGACGAGCCGGGTCTCTACCGGGTAGAGGTCTATCACAGAAAGGCGCTCAAGTACCGGCCCTGGATCTTCTCAAACCCGATCTACGTCCGATAATCTCGTCTATTCAGTCTCTTCCGTCTATTCGGTCATTCCGTCAACATAGGAATCCGGTCTTTTTGACGGAAAAGACGGAAACGACGGAATAGACCCCTGTTCAGGCATATCTCGCCGCGTGGTAGGAGCTTCTCACCAAAGGGCCGGAGACAACGGTCCGAAACCCTCGCTGAATGGCTTCCCCCCTTAATTCCTCGAAATCTTCCGGGCTGTAAAAAGTGGCTACGGGCCAGTGGCCGGCGGACGGCTGAAGGTACTGGCCGATGGTGAGGCATTTGCAGGAGACGGCCGCAAGGTCGTCAAGAAGCGAAAGGATCTCGCCCCGCTCTTCTCCGAGGCCAATCATGAAGCCCGACTTCGTGAGAGCCTCGCGCTTGCCCGCTGAGGCGCGGCGGAGGAGCTCCAGCGACAGGGCGTAGTTGCCCTGGGGGCGAAGCTCGCCAAAGAGCCTCGGGGCAACCTCGACATTGTGGTTCAAAACGTGGGGCCCGGCCTCGAGAATCCTCTCCAGGGCGGCCCAGTTTCCCTGCAGGTCGGGGATCAGGACTTCCACCCTGCAGTCGGGGTTCTCCTTGCGCAGAAGCCCTGCGCATCGCGCAAAGAGCGCCGCGCCTCCGTCCGGAAGATCGTCTCTTGTGACGGAAGTAATGACGATGTACCGCAGCCCCAACGCCCTTACGGCCTCAACGAGGCGCTCGGGTTCCGCCTCGTCGACCGGGCCGGGCCGCCCGTGAGCGACGTTGCAGTACCGGCAGTTGCGTGTACAGGTGTTCCCCAGGATCAAAAAGGTGGCCGTGCCGGACCGGAAGCACTCCCCCATGTTGGGGCAGCGGGCTTCCTGGCAGACGGAGTGGAGATCCAGTCGTCCGAGAAGCCCCCGCATCTCGGCAAATTCCCGGGAGTTCGGCAGGGGGACTTTGAGCCAGTCGGGTTTGCGCATGGGATAGGATAAAGGTCAAAGGTTAAAGGAAAAAGGCCGAAAGGAAAGTCTTTCTTCCCTTTCACCTTGAGCCTTTATCCTTTTACCTGGGTTTAGAAGTAGTACCAGATTGAGCTATAATCGTTCACGTTTTCGCCGTCTTCGGCCAGCCGCTTGAGGTAGTCGTAAATGGACACATCGGTGTGCAGGTAGTCAAGCGCCGTGACGAGACGGACCTCCCAGGAGTAGAACCGGTACATCCGGCGGCCGTCGGGGAGGATATTGACGATCTCGTGATCCTGCCAGGCCCGCAGGTTGACTTTGCCCAGCCGCGGGACGTTGAAAACGGGCTCGTCGGTGCGCACCAGCCCCGGCAGAAGCCTGGCCTCCTCGAGCTGTTCCTGCTCCATCCGTGCGATGGGGACGCGGAAATCGATGGTCTCCTCCTTGCCTTTCGCGCTGAAGGAGTAGTAGGGGTCCACTCCGGAGAGTTTCAATGTCCTCCGGAGGAGCGCCGTCTCGTATCTGCGGCTGTTGTAGTAGGTGAAGACCTGCTGATTGTAGACGTTCATCCCGACGCTTTTGATCTTCCGGATGCACTCCAGAGAATCGGGCGTCATCTCCGTGGGGTGCTCGAAGTGGGTGACGATGGCGATCTCGCGCTTTCCCCACTCATGGTACTTCCTGAATATCTCCAGGAGCCCCTCGTCGATGCGGAAGGGAAGGGTGACGGGGATCCGGGTGCCGATGCGGATTCTTTCGATATGCTTGATGGCAGCCACCTCGCCGATCAGCCAGTCCAGGTATTCGTTGTTGAGGGTGAGCGGATCGCCCCCCGTGATGAGTACCTCGGAGATGCTCTCGTTTTTGTCGATCCAGCTCAGGGCCTCTTTCACCTTCTTGCGGGCCATCATCACCGTGTCGTCCATGCCCTTGATCTCCCAGTTTCGCTGGCAATACACGCAGATCTGGGGGCAGGAATTGTAGGGCTTGANAATCAGGATCTCGGGGTAGCGGCGGGTGATGCCGTCGATGGGGCTCGTGGATTTTTCCCCCATGAAGTCCATGTCGATCCCCTTGCGGCGGCTCTCGGCTACCTGTTCGCAGTAAAGGGTGCTCGGGATGACCTGCGCGCGGATGGCCCGGTCGTAGTCGGAGCGGCCCTCCTTGTGGAAGAGCGACAGGTAGTAGGGGGTGATCTCGAAGGGGATGTTGTTCTTCTTCGCGCTGGCAAGGCCTTGGGCTTCGCCCTTGTCGAGCTTCACCAGGGCGCGGATGGTCTCGAGGTCCTTGATCACGTGTCGCAGATGCCAGCGATAATCCTGCCAGTCCTGCTCCGTGGCCTTGAAGAAGCTCAGGATATCACGTTTGAGATTCTTGCGTTCGCGCAGCAGCGGCTTGTCGTAGCCCGTGCGGTAACGGCGGAAGTGCCGCCGTATATTGCACGCATAGTCGTCGAGCTGCTCCGAACGGGCGAGGGCCGCCTCGCGGCCGTCCTTCATCTGGAAGACCTCTCTGCGCTTAAGGTGCTTTCCCCCCCTGCCCGTGATGCCCAGAAACAGGGCCAGGTACTCGCAGAGGAAGGCCTCGGAGACCTGCTCCAGAGCCTCTTTCTTGCCCTGGGCCAGTTCGTAGAGAATCTGCATGGGGGAGAAATGCGTCACGTATTCATTCTCCGTCCGCATGGTGTTCGAGAGCACCCGGATGCATTCTTTGGCGTTTCGCTTCTCGACGATATTGAGATCGACGAAATAGGTGTCGGAACGCATGTTGAAAAGATCGCGCTCCAGGCGGTTGAGGTAATCAAAAAGCAGATGCCGGGCTTCCTCCATGTGCCTTGAATTCCTGAATATTTGACGAATTCGAGGCTCCGTCGCCCAGAGTTGCTCCGCCAGATCTTCTTTGGACCAGTTCAGCCAGTTCTTCATTCCTTCTCTCGCCGTTTGTTGATAAGATGTTTATACGCAGGCTTGTCTGCCCGTGTTGTCTACCGGCCTCCGGGCCTAGCACAGGGTCCAGCAGACATCCGGTCTTCTTGCCGCCAGGACATCGTCGAGTCGCTTTACCGGGGTCGTGAGGGGCGCCGACTTGACGAGATCGGGGCTTTCTTTCGCCTCTTTTGCAATGGATATCATGGCCTTGCAGAACTCGTCCAGTGTTTCCTTGCTTTCCGTTTCCGTGGGCTCGATCATGATGGCCTCCCGGACGATCAGGGGGAAATAGATCGTGGGGGGGTGGAACCCGTAGTCGAGCAGGCGCTTTGCGATGTCGGTCGTGTGCACGCCGCTCTCCTGCACTTGCCTCTCACCCGAGAAGACGCACTCGTGCATGCAGACCCGATCGTAGGGCAATTGATAGTAGGGCCTGAGCCGTTCCTTGACGTAGTTTGCATTGAGGACGGCGCTTTCACTGACCCGCTTCAACCCGGCGGCGCCGAGGGAGCGGATGTAGGCATAGGCCTTTACCATCACGTTGAAGTTGCCGTAGAACGAGCGAATCCTCCCGATCGAGTCGGGGAACTCCTCGGACCACCGGTACCGGCTCCCCTCTTTCAGAACCCGCGGCACAGGCAGGAAGGGCACCAGGTGGGCCTTCACGCCGACGGGCCCGCTGCCGGGGCCTCCGCAACCATGGGGAGTGGAGAACGTCTTGTGGAGGTTGAGCTGGATGATGTCGAAGCCCATATCCCCGGGTCTTGTGACCCCGACGAGTGCGTTGGCGTTGGCGCCGTCGCAGTACAGAAGCCCGCCCTTGCCGTGGACGATGGCGGAGACCTCGTCGATGTTTCGCTCGAAGAGCCCCAGGGTGTTAGGGTTCGTGAGCATGAGCCCCGCAACATCCGAGCTCATCAATGCCCGCAGGTGCTCCAGATCGACGCCCCCTTCGGCGTTGGAGCGCACCGTGGCCACCTGGAAGCCGCAAAGGGCCACCGATGCAGGATTTGTTCCGTGGGCCGTATCGGGAATGAGGATTGTCGAGCGCTTCTCACCCTTTTTCTCGAAGTGCTTCTTGATGACCATGACGCCAGTGAGCTCGCCGTGCGCGCCCGCAGCCGGCTGGAGAGTGAANTCGGCCATGCCGCAGATCTCAGAGAGGTCGCAGGCCAACTCGTGAAGAAGCTGCAGGTTGCCCTGGGCGAACCCGTCCGACACGTAAGGGTGCAGGGATGTGAAACCATCCAGGCGGGCAGCGTTTTCATTGATCTTCGGATTGTACTTCATCGTACAGGAGCCCAGGGGGTAGAAGCCCACGTCGACACCGAAGTTGCGCCTCGAGAGCCGCGTGTAGTGGCGGACGATGTCCACCTCGGCCAGTTCCGGAAGATCCAGATCTTCGCGCAGCAGCGAGGCGTCGATAATCTTGTCCAGCGCTACCTCGGGAACATCGCTTGCGGGGATCGTTCCTGCCGTCCGTCCGGCCCGGCTCATCTCAAAAATCAGTTCCATGACCACCTCGTAATTGCTTGTAACGTTACAAGTAACAGGCATTGCTAGCCTGTCATTTCAAGAGAAGAGATCGGCAACGCTGTCCATGTCTTCCCTGCGGAGCATCTCCGTTGCGCACAGCAGNATGCCCCCTCCGAGCTCCGGGTAATCCTTCGAAAGGTCGTATCCCCCCGTGTATCCGGAGGCCTCGAGCCGNGCGTTTGCAGCCTTGACGTCGGGGCATGCCAGAGCGAACTCGTTGTACACGGGCCCCGGGAAAAGGGGCCTCCAGCCCGGCAGGGCCGCCAGCTTTTCCTTGAGGTAATTTGCCTTCCAGACGTTGAGGGCCGCCAGTTTTTTGAGGTTCTTTCCCAGGCTGGCCAGGTAGACTGCCGCGGCGAGCATGCAGAGGGCTTCGTTGGAGCAGATGTTGGAGGTGGCCTTCTCGCGGCGAATATGCTGCTCCCGCGTCTGGAGCGTGAGCACGTAGCCGCGGGTTCCCTCTCTGTCCACCGTGGCCCCGACGAGTCTCCCGGGTATCTTCCGCAGGAAGGCGTCGGTGCTTGCCAGGATGCCTAGATAAGGGCCCCCGTAGTTCATGGGGTTGCCGAACCCCTGCCCCTCGCCGACGACGAAGTCAGCCCCTGCATCACCTGCCGATTTCAGGATTCCGAGCGAGGTCGGGTCCGTGAAGCCCGCCACGAGAAGCGACTGCTGCCCGTGAGCCAGATCGGCCAGGGGCTTCACATCCTCGATGACGCCGAAGAAATTCGGGCTCTGGACGCAAACGGCGGCCGTTGCCTTGTCGAGAAGACCCCGGAGCGCCTCGCTGTCGACCTGCCCCGAGGCTCCGTAGGGGACTTCGATACAGTCGTATCCGTTCGCCCAGGCGTAGGTCTTCACGACCCGGCGGTATTCGGGGTGAACGGAGCGTGCCATGAGCAGGCGGGATTTCCCCAGGGTTTTGGCCGCGAGCACGGCCGCCTCGGCCATGGCCGTCGCGCCGTCGTACATGGAGGCATTGGCCACCTGAGTCCCCGTGAGCCGGGTGATCATGGTCTGGTACTCGTAGATGGCCTGCAAAATCCCCTGGCTGATCTCGGCCTGGTATGGGGTGTAGGCGGTGTAGAACTCCGAGCGGCCGATGATGTGTCCGACCACGGCGGGAATATAGTGATGGTAGGCGCCGGCGCCCACGAGCGTCGCCTTTGGCAGGCGGTTGCGGGCGGCGAGAGTGGACATGTGCCCCCAGATCTCCTGCTCGGAAAGCGGCGGCGGCAGCTTGAGGAGCTTCTTGAGCCTGTATTTTTCCGGGATATCGGCAAAGAGCGTCTCCAGGCTCTCGATGCCGACGGCCCTCATCATCTCGACCTGCTCTTCCGGCGTGTGCGGAACGTAGTCCATATGCCCTTCCCGTTCTGGATTTCATGCTGCTTTTTCTTCACTCAGACACTTCCGCACTCAGTCACAACTTCCACTTTTATTAGTGCGGGTTCGTCTTGATGTGCTCCTCGTAACCCTCGGCCGTCATGAGGCCATCGAGTTCGGAGGGGTCATCCATCTTGATCTTTGCAATCCAACCCTCGCCGAAAGCGTCCTTGTTGATCATCTCCGGCGTCGCCTCGAGCGCCTTGTTGACCTCGATGACCTCGCCGCTCACCGGAGCGAAAATGTCCGACACGGACTTTACCGACTCGACGACGGCAATCGGCTGCATCTGCTTGACCTTCCGGCCCACGGCGGGAAGCTCCACGTAGACGACGTCTGTGAGAAGCTCCTGGGCGTGATCCGTGATGCCCATGTTGATGGCGTTGCCGCCGTCGGGTTTGGCCCACTCATGCTCCTTCGTGTACTTCCGGTCATTGGGATTGGGCTTGGCCATCTTCCGCTCCTTTCATCGTGATTGCCTGTTCGGCGCGTTTCTGCCCGAATTAGACGCCGCCTGTCGCGTCGTTTGCGTTCCTGCGCCCCGCCTGCTACTTCTTTCTTTTATAGAATGGCAGCGGCACCACCTTTGCCTTTGCCCTCTGGCTGCGGATTTCGACCTCCAGCTCGGTTCCCGGTTCCTTGTGCTGCACAGGCACAAAGGCAAGTCCGATGGCCTTCCCGAGCGTCGGCGAGAAGGTCCCTGAGGTGACCTCGCCGATTTTCTCCCCGCCTGCATAAACGGGATATCCATGCCGTGCAATGCCGCGTTCGGTCAGTTCAAAGCCGACCAGTTTCTTCCGGACCCCTTCCTCCTTCTGCCTTTTGAGCGCATCGCGCCCGATGAATTCCTTGTCCAAGTCGGTGATCCAGCCGTAGATGACTTCGTAGGGAGTCACCGTCTGGCACATCTCGTGGCCGAAGAGCATCATCCCCGCCTCCAGCCGCAGNGTGTCGCGGGACCCGAGTCCCGCCGGCTTCAGACCGTGGGGGTCGCCGACGTGAAGCAGCAGGTCCCAGATCTCCCCGATCCGNCCGGCCGCCGTGTACACCTCGAAACCGTCCTCGCCGGTNTAGCCGCTTCGTGAAACAAGGGCCGGCATCCCGGCCACGCGCGTCTCCATGGCGTGGTAGAACCGCAGTGCACCCAGATCCCCTTCGACGATTTCCGAGAGAATGGTCTGGGCGACGGGCCCTTGGATATCGACCTTGCCTGTGGCATCGGAGAGATCCGTCACGTCCGCCTTCGCAAATCCCTTCTCGCGCTGTGCTTTCAGGATCCAGTCCAGGTCGCCTTCCCTGGTGGCGGCGTTGGTTACAACCATGTAATGCTCTTCGCCCCTCTTGTAGACGGTCACGTCGTCGATGATCCCGCCCTTTTCATTGGTGATCGCCGACAGCTTCATCTCGCCGATCTGCTGTTTTGCGATATTGCGGCTCATCACCCGCTGCAGAAGATCCAGGGCCTGAGGGCCCTTGACCTCGATCTCCCCCATGTGGCAGACATCGAAGAGTCCCGCGAGGGTGCGGGTGTTTCGGTGCTCGTCGATGACGCCCGAATACTGGACGGGCATTGCCCATCCGCCGAACTCGGTCATCGTGGCACCCAGGGCCAGGTGCCGCTCGTAAAGCGGGGTCTTTTTCATGGGGAGCTCCTGTCGGATTGCCGGTGCGGCATGAGGGAATAGAGAGGGGGGAAGGGATTTCGGGGCCGGTCGGTGATCGACCGCCCCCCGGTACCAACGCCCTCGCAGAGGCCCGCAGGGGCCGCCAAAGGGGTCAGGTGGAACTTCGGGCTTGCCGGAACGCGCTCCGTTGCCATAGTTTCCGTTTGCCAGTGTTTTGTGCTGACCCGACCGACTGCCGGGTCTCCCCGGGCAATTGCCTGATGAGAATGGACCGTGCTTTTCTTGCGACTGCGCTTGCTGAGACTACACTAATCATCGGTAGATTTCAACTCGGATGTCGTCTTCGCCAGCCGCGGCTTTCAGCCGGCCGCACCGCGGCGATTCACGCCTGCCTGCCCCCCGGAGACCGAAAGAAAAAAATTTCAGTAGAAATTTTCTCTCTTTTGTATTAAACGACCAGAATAGTTTACATTTTCCCTGTGGAATCGGCTGTTTCGACATCGGGTTCCGGATTCGGACCCGGAGGAACAAAACCGTTCCCTGCCGTTTCATCAGGGTGGCGCCTCGGGGCGCCGGGAGAGGGTACTTATGAGATTCGACATCGCCAAGAGAGGAAACGGGCTCACCTACGAAATCCGCAACATCGTCGGGGTGGCAAACCGTCTCAAAGCCTGCGGCATGGAAGTGACCTGGGAGAACATCGGGGACCCCGTCCAGAAGGGCGAGCAGATTCCGGAGTGGATGAAGGACGTCCTCGTCGAGATCA
>JGI26437J51864_10000434_pt1 | contig 10983 bp, 7 predicted proteins | sample FrelakmetLWP11LW_FD_51864 | JGI IMG/M metagenome (IMG submission 51864)
GCCCGCTTTGATGGCTTTGAGCCAAGTTGATTTTACTGGGTAACCACATACGGCGTGCATCCATTTGATGGCTTGTTCGGTTGAAGGGAGATCGTATACACTGTTGGCTTGTCTGAGTATTTTCCGCGCTTGTTTGGATGGACGTCGCGGTTGCCATTGCCCCCGTTGTTGCACCAATGGTATTCGGTATCGGCCATGGCTATCTCTAACACCGATGAGGATGGGTTCGCCCTTGCATGTGATTAGCACGTCTGCTTCCTTGAACACATTGACTCCTTCTTTCGTGAAGACTGAAACTGTGCCATCATNGGCCGTCTTGCCCACACTCATCAAAGACGAAGGGAAGTCCTGGAATGTGTCTGCCTGCGTTGCTTGAGCAGAAAGTTGTCGGAAGGGGAGTTCGGTCACGTATTTGGCTGTGCTTGTGCCTCCATTGGCGACTCCTACCTTTCGTGTCGATGGTCGCAAAATGGGAAGGCCTGCATTGCGTCGATCCTTCTCGCTGATGTAGTGTCCGTCGGCTCCAGAGTCGTAAGTTACCATCACGGGGTGTGTGGCGAAGCTGACATGCTTGTTCTTGTTAATCTTTTTAATTGTGCGGTTGAATGCCGATCCCAGACTGTAGGCAGCATTGCGTCCACGTTGGGCAAGACCAATGCTTGTTGTGCCACGCTTGGTGTGGGCAGCGTTGATAGCCATACGTTTCTTGTTGGTGTCGTCGGCTTTGGCCAAGCTGGTTCGTTCGTCCTCTGCAAGGGTGATGCTGTCGTCTAGGAAGAGGTTGTTGCTATCGCGCAGGCGCCGGAGCGTCTGCTTAATGTGTTGACGCCGGGCTATTTTTCGTTGCCTGCGGTGTTCTCGTGGATCCGGGGGTAATATGGTTTTGTCCTCATCCATTTTCAGAGGTGGTCCGCTCATTTTGTAGGTGGTGGGGTCATCGGGTTGGGAAAGTATGGCAAATGCATTATGCAATGTGGGTTTGAGTTTGGGCTGTAGTAAATTTTTATGTTTACTTTTACCGGTCACTGTAATCCATTTGTCATCCTCGTTCTCTCCGTCCTTCGACGTCCCCGCGCACCGTCATTCGCTGCCCGAATCGTCCTTCTCCGCATACCCGCCCAAGTCCGCCGAAAATTTGATGCGTGGTTTGAAATCGACCTCAAGCTCATCGCAGATTGACTTGAAGCGGTATCCCTTATATTTTTTGTTCCACATGCATTTGTCCGGCTCGACGCGATGGGGCTTCTTGCGGTGGTATTTCTTGCAATGGGGGCACGTGTTCTTCTTTGGCTCGTCGTCCTTGGCCTTCTCTTTTTTCTTTTTCTCACGCGCCGTGGGCTTCTTGGGTTTCTTGTGCTCGCGTTCGCGAGACTTGCGCTTCTCCTCAGAAGAGCCGCTGTCGGAGCTAGCACCGTAAGCTGATTCGGTGTATTCCGAGTCGGTGTCGCTGTTCAGCATCATAGAATTGAGGAATGATACCGAATTGGCGACTGAATGCGCTGTTCCTGCGTTTGGTGCAGGTGCATCTCGTAGGGCCCTCACCCCATCGGCTCCCGCGAGCTCCGTTAAAATAGTTTGGAGCGACGTCGCATCGTGTACGTGATTGTATGCGTACTTCTTGCGGATGGCGTGCATGGCGGATCGAAATTCACGTCCGTAATCAGATTTGGTGGCGGTCTCGATGTTGGCCAACAATGTGAGCGTGAGCTGTGGGATTCCGATGACGATTCCGTATGTGGCCATTCGTGCCGCATTCGATTGCATCAGTTCCATGTTGACACTGACCTTCTTGCGAAAGTCAAATGGGTGATTGATCACCTCAAGCAGTTGCTCCAACACGTCATTTGTGGTCGGTCGGTCGGCCCCATCGATCGCTACCTTCATCACCTCGTAGAGCGTATAGTCATCGATGCTTTTGAAGTCGCTTCCATCCGCCGTACGTAGGATGGCGTCGGTGATGTCGCTGCCGACCAGTTTTGATACGGCCTCGACAACGCCTTCCTTTGCGCCGATGACGGATTGATTGATGACATTCAATCGGTCGGCTTCCTCCTGTGCCTCCGTTCGTGTGGTGAAGGTAGGGAGGATGGTTTTGCCGGTCGTTGTTGATAGGTCGTCAGCGCGTTTCTTTGCCGATTTGAGAACGGATCCAGCCGTGATCGCATCGGTTGATTGTATTCTCGTGAGTATGTTGTCGCCATCGTCGAGAAGCTTTACCATGCCTTTGCCAGGGTCACTTGGGTTGAATTGGCTGACAAGGACACGCTGAATGCCTTTTTGGAGTAGAAGAATGGCATCGTGCGTGTATTGCCCATGTTCGTTGGTTTGAAGGGTCAATTTGTCGATTCCATCGAGGACCTGTTGCTTGGTGGTGGCTCGTGCCGTGTAGCACGCTTCCGCCATGGCGGGGTTGTTTGATTGTTAAGTTGAAATTAGGTTAAGACTAGGGAAGAGGTGGCAGCAAAGCAGCTACTCATGGTCAATCCGTCTTAACTAATTATGGGCGGATGGCGCTGCTATGCTAAAACTAAGTGGTGCTTGGCTCTGTGGTCTGTCCTCAGTACCTCAGGGATCTGGCCTATCTAGGCTAAGATCATCAACGACTTCTACGTAGGAATCACACAACACTAACTAAATATAACTTAGTATCAAGCATCACCATCCGCTGTTGTCATCGTCAAATAGGGCACGGCGATATCAACAAAATCATTTTACAACTTCTGGGTGACCTCCTGACTCCGCACCTGCAGCGTTTGCCGACAAAGAGCCGCCTTAGACGCACATCATCGTCTCGCCGTCCTCTCACCTTCGTCACAAACAACCAAAAAAATAGCTCCCGCGCCACTATTTAGTGGTGTGTAAAATTACAACAACAAAAAAATAATAATACAACTGGGCATAAGTAACGGAAACTGTTACATAAGTCATAAAAGCCATCGAATCCCAACGGATATCCCCTAAATTTTTGACTCAGCAACAGTTACGTACTCCTACATCTCCAACCAAACAACCATGAAACAAACAACTCCAACCATAACAATCATTATTCTCTTCGCCATCGTTGCCTCCCTGGTCTCTTGCTGCACTGCTTCTTACTTTACTCCCCAGTGCCCTCTACAAAGAACCATGCCTTCCCGTGCTACCCGTTCTACTCAAGAAGCTGTGAGGCGCCGTCAGGACGATGAAGCAATGGCGGCTGCAATTCTCCAGAAGGAGAAGAACACTGCAAAAAATGATCACCCCAAAGCGGCGAACGGAGACGATACGAACCCAACTCAGGCTCCTCTCCCTTCGGTTGTCTCTCCTCCCTCTGCGCCCAATCTCACCTCTCTTCTTACCGGTCACGTTGGCCAGGAAGTGGGGAATCTGGCGTCGTTGGACATGGACATCAATACACAGGATGTTGAGCAGGTCGAAGACAGTGCTAAATCTCCCAAAAAGAAGAAATCAAAAAAAGTGATGTCAACAAAAGAAGATACATCAACGAAGCGCGACCGCAGCGGCTCGAGCCTTAAGAAGAGCTCCTTTGCAACGCAGCCCGTGGCAGCAACCTCCTCCGCAAAGGACTACAAATTTGAGCGGGTGTTCTACGAAGCGGGGCTTGAACTTAAGGGCGAGGATAAATATAGTGCCTATGTTAAGCACATCGGAAATCTACTCGAAAACATTCAGCTGGTCGACCCGCTTGCAATTATGCACGCGGTCGACGAGTCGGGGGGCGCAAAGCCTCTTGGCTCCAAGTCTGAAATGAGCACCAACATGACCGTTTTCTTGGCGTATGCGCCGGTGGGACGCAACGTGAAGGCTTTTCAACCAAAAAAAGAATAACAATAGGAGGAAGGGCAGGAAGGGTAAGGATGAGCCTGACACCTTGGATCCTAGCGTATATCCGACGATGGTATTCTCGTTGGACGTTGATCCAAAAATCATCATCTCCCGCGTGACACATGAATTCGGCCGCGCAGGGGGATTTTATTTTCGGAAGAAGCAACTCCAGTGTGAAGAAACGATGACCCCATTCATCATTTACTTTCTTTATACATTCAATGATATCGCGACTCTCCGGGGTGAACTGACCTCCCTTCTTGAGGAAGCACTTCAGGGTATGAAGTATGATTTCACGCTCCCTGACGAGTTCGAATATGCCTTTCTCCCGGATATCAACATTCGTCGTGGCGTTCTGAAGGTCCCTGGACAACCTGGTAGTAACTTTCGGGACTACTCCCGTGAGATGCAAGAAGCACGCCGAGCGCACCTCATCAAGTGCGATATCAAGGAGATTCCTTCTTGCGCGTTTTTAATCAATTACATCAAGGAAATGAAACTCGCTGTTTGCATCTGGGGCGGGCACACTCATATCACTGAGACGGTGGATTGGGACTCTCCAAAGGGAGATGTCAGCCGATTCGTACGGATGTCTCAGAACCACACAAATTATAACATGAGCCTGGTTAGTGTCCAAGTCAAAGGCATCACTGATCTCGAAGCGTCGGCGGAGGTGACGTGCCCTGAGTCGGGGAATGTTATTGGACGCCTCTCCTTGCGCCAAACCTTACTGAAATATCTGAAATTGACGGACGGCAACCCCATGTGTGCTGAGCTACATCAGCGTGGGCCCCAGGGACCGGTGGATATGGTTATTCCAAACACATCGCTTGCGGAATGTGGATTTGAGATGTTCAATAAGCAGCCGGCGGGTTATCTCTACCATATACTCCCCAAGTTTGATGCGTCTGACCTCTTTATCAAGTCCCTTCTCCGCAGATCTGTCGCAGCTAAAGTAGAACATTCCGGTGGAGTCGAGACTAGCTGCCCGGTCAAGTTGAAAACATGTGGTTTCAAAACCACCAAAACTACCTCGGCAAGTTGAAACTTTCTTAGTTTCCATTCTAGCTGTCTGGTCAAGTAGAAACAAGCAAATCTCGACTCCACCTTGACTCCACAGTACAAAAGTTTCAGCTTCACCTGTGTAGTTTCGACTCCACATAGTGCCCAACATGTCATTTCGAAATCACATAATTGTTTTCTGATTCCACCTATATAATTTTTGAAACGACATAACACATTCTTGATCCTTTTTTTATTTATTCGAGACCACATACGGTGTCTTCGAATTCACATAGTATGGTTTCGAATTCACATAGCTGAATTTTGAAACCCAGTGTGTGGTATCCATCCCAACCACCCATTTGTTTCCACTCCACTCCCTTGTTTTCAGCCCCTGTTCGCACAATCAACTATTCACCATTGCCGCTTCTGTGTACACCCACCCCTGACCTTACTCCCTTATCTCCTCCCCTGCTGGGCATCCTGCTAAGATGCCAGACTACAATGTCCCTGTTGATGCGGTTGAGGCATTGATGTTTCCTGGGCACCGCCCTGCATCAATAGTTGCTGCGGCGCCACTGACTGTTATTGCTCCAGCTGGGTCGAACAATACCGCCGTTTTTACCTTTGCTGTTGCCACTACAACAGGGACAGCAGCTGCAGCGCAAGGCGTCAGCGCTGCTACACTTGCGGCGACCGGCGATGATACCGCGACGCCAACACACGTTCCCACGGCTGCGTCCGACGCTACGCTGGTGGCGATGACAGCACCATCAGAGACTGAGACTGTGGTGATGAGCAGCGGCGGAGTGTCAGAGGGGGCATTATCATCCTCCGGTATTGCGGATGCAGCGCAGACAGAGGCGCTGACCGAAAATGAGCTGGTGGCAATGGCAGCAGCATCAGAGGCCGCCTCAGCGCAAGACATTCTTCCTTACTGCCTAAACGCAGAAGACTTTGTTGCATCCTTGTTGTCTGATGATAAGACAGGTGTTGCTTCATCCGCTGGCAGTTTGCTGGATGAGGATGCTCTGGCTGAGCCCAACGCTGAGCCCGACTGCATGGAACTTCATTACTACAGGAGTCATAAGGCATCCTTCAATGCGCAAGCATTCCCTCCAGGTGAAGTCACTGCCAAAAATTCCAAGTTAAAACAGAAGATTCAGATTGATCACATCAGGAATGTTGTGCATACCTGGCATGATTATGCTGACAGGGCAAAGGAAAGCACTCTCTCTGAGCAGGAAGAGAAGGCGTTTTCACTATTCAAGCGAGCCAACAAGCCAGGCAACAAGTGGGTAAAGCAATACAAGACCTTTGAATTGAATGTCAATGGAACTATGAAGGTTATTCTTCGTCGCATGGAGTCAAAGAAAGACAAGAATGGTGATGAGAAGCTGGAATTGGGAAGAGAGGTCATCAGTCAGGAGGAGGTTTTTGATGCCATAAATGACATCCATCGGTCCACTGGTCACATGGGCATGGAGCGCACACACACCCACTGCGCTGACAAGTATTATTCCATCACACAAGACATGGTTCGCAAATATTGTAGGACATGCCATGTTTGTATTGAGGCAAACCCTGTTATTGCTCCTCATCGTGGAGCAAAGAAGCCTATCCACTCAGATAACTGGCGCGACCGTTTTCAAGTGGACCTTGTGGATTACAGGAAGATGCCACGTCCCAACATCTATGGGCAGATCCAGCGCTGGCTCATGGCAGTGAAGGACCACAGCACTGGATTCACTGCTCTCTTCTCATTGCCCCGGAAAAAGCCAATGTATGTTGCATTTGAGTTGGAGAGGTATTTTGGTCTAGCTGGATACCCTTTGATCTTCCACACCGACAATGGAAATGAGTTTACTGCCCGCCTCATTATCAATATGATAGCGGACATCAACCCTGCAATCTTGACTGTGACTGGGCGTCCCCGTACTCCAAGGGATCAGGGTGAGTGTGTGTCATTGATCAGCATGTATGAAGTAGATTAAACAGTCATTTAAACTGGTAGTCAAATTAACTTCTATCATCTTCTCCTCATTGTTCTTTGCTAGGATCTGTGGAGAGGGGTAATTCTACCATTAAGAAAATTCTAAGTGATGTTTGTGCTGAGAGAAAGAAGGAGGGGAAATCCGACAACTGGGTTTTGTGCCTTGGACGCATTATGTCAGGACTCAACACCCACCGCAGCCGAATGGCTAATGCTGTGTCATCATACAGGACTCTATTTGGATGTGACTATCATCGCATCACAAGCTCTACACTTCAAGATGCAAGGGAATGTAAAACGGTCAAGGACATTGTTCCACTTATCATGGATGATGGTCAATTTGCCCAGTATGTGAAAACAAACTACGACATTGAAGCAGAGCCTACTAAGACTGCTGATCAAGAGCTGAATGAGGATCTCAATTATTGGGAATACGATGAAGAAGAACGTATCATGTTGAAAGCAAACCCCAAGGAATTTGTCAATAGCTAGTCAAATGTGAATTGTAAGGAGGCGGCAGCAGGAAGGACAGGGTTAAATGAAGACAGTGAGGATGGTGAGGAGGATGAAGAGGAGGAAATGCTTTTGGAGAATCAACCGCTTAAGTCTGAAGAGGCAGAATGGGATTTGAAACAAGCTGCTTCCATTGATGGAGAGCTGAAAGGTTTTATGGAACCATCTACCTATGCAACAGTGACGCAAGATGGACTTACTCAAGAGTTGAATTCTTCATCAAAGGAGTTGTTTCCCAAAGATCGGGCTGTCACTAAGAACAATAAACTATCTCCTACCACCATCGTTCGCAAGTTGATGAAAGTGGATGAAGGCTGGAATGACAAGACAGTCATCAAGCAACAGATTAAATCCGAGTGGAGACGTCCTTTGTCCTACAAGTGTCTCTATCCTCGTCTCTATTGCGAGGAATGTGACGCTGATTGCTACATCTGTGGTTACGACGAGAAATACCTTGATGCCCATTCAAAGAACAAGGGGTGGTATGACACCAAATTCATCAACATCTTTTCAAGGATGGTGTGTCATGTAGGACATTCAAAGGATCCTTCCAAAAAGGGCCAGAAAACGCCCAACACACCTGAGCTGCTGATATGTGTCTTTCCAGTTGATATGGCAAGTTACAATAATGAAGCTATTGAAGTCATCCAACCAAAGAAGGATCGGTTGGTTGTTCTGTTTTGTGTGGAAAGCCACTACGCTGTATGTGAAGTAATCCTCAAGGATAGGGTCATGAGAATCAGTGATGGATTAGACAAGCCCCTTTCGAAGTGGTCCCCCCAAGCTGAATATGTTCTGAAAAAGATAGGAGTAGTGCCACCAGATACCTATGTCAACATCATTGGTCGACAGATGGGAGCCACAATCGTCATGAATGGAATCCCTCCGTGGAATTTATTACCTGATGACTTCTTACATCAATCAGATGAACATAATTGTGGTCCAATTGCTTGCCTCAAGTTCATGGATCTTTTTCACATTATGCCAAAGGCGGACATTGAGAAAAGCAAGCAGACCTACAGGCAGCTGGTTACTCAACAATATTCGGTATTGTTTGAAAAGATGAAATTTGACTTGGTGATAGCACAAAGAACATCCTTTGAGAATATTGTCAGGGGGATACATATTGTTTGTACTTGGTGGGAGGACATGAGCCGAGCCGCACAACTCAATTCGGCATGCGACGCAGGGGCAAAGGCAATACTACGCTCCCAGGATGTAACAAATCTTCCCCCGCAGGAGGCATTCCCGCTCGAACCTATCTGCATGTTTGTCGAAGGGAAGAAGATGACTTCAGATATGGGTGCGCACATAAGATATGCCGCCGGACGGCAGATTGCACGGTCCTTCTTTCATCAGACAAGCAGGATGTTCACGGACGCGTTCGACGAGGTCGACTGGTCTCACGTGCACCGGACTTTGAACGGAGAGGTGCCCCGACTGTTTCAGGTCTGGGCGTGTAAGCAAGTGATGAATATAGCGGCTACGAATAAAAATCTGAGTCGGAGGCACCGTGATGGGCGGTGCGATAAGTGCCCCTGCTGCACGATCCACGCAGAGACCGCTGCACATATTCTCCTGTGTCCGGAAGTTGGTCGGATGGAGGCATTCCAGCTCGGCACGACTGCACTTGAGCAGTGGCTTGATGAAGCAGGCACCGACCCGGATCTGACGGACAGTATTGTGGAATATGTTCGGCGGCGGGGAGCAATCACAATGGAGGAGGCTATAATTGACGCTCCGCCCAGGTTCAGACACATGGCATTATCACAGGATAAGATCGGGTGGAGACGGTTCCTAGAGGGGATGATATCGACGGAGATCACATTCATTCAGCGGCAGCACATCGCTGTCAACGGGCCGCACATGAGTCTGGACAAATGGTGCACAGGATTGATCGCTCGGCTGCTAGAGATAACGCACGGGCAGTGGCTGTACCGGAACTACATTGTTCGTGACCCGGTGTCCGGCATAATTGCGACGGCAAGGAAGGAGGAATTACTAGTGGAAATTGAGCGTCAGCGGGCGCTAGGCGATGCTGGCTTGTTGGAGGAGGATAAATACTTGGCAGAAGTGAACCTGGAGGAGATGTCAACTTCCTCGGGAGAACGGCACCACTATTGGCTACTGGCCATTCAAACTGCACGGAACCATTACGCGCTCAGGGCACAAAGGGAGTCTCAACAAATGGCGCAAAGTGATACCACAGGAGAGGAGGGCAGGTAATTATCGCTCACGGCATTTCTTGAGGTCAGAGATGTCTTTCGTATTCCACCCTTGGTTTGCACACTGCAAATCTTTCTAAGCTATCATGCTTAGGATTACCATGTACACACAAGTACGTGAAGAAGAGAGTAGCCCTCTCTTATGTGGTTTTACTGCAACGCTGTTTGGCTCAATGCCCTTGGCGTATGAAGACTCCGTGAAGGTTAAAATGGTCTAGGTAGAAATAATACATTACCTAATTTTCTAAGTTGTTCTGTTCTGTTCTGACATTTGGCACGCGCTACCAAATGGAAGACGCAGCTTGTCTTGTTTAGTTTGAGACATTGAGCACGCACTCACTGAAAAATATCCTCCTCCTTGTAATGTTTTTTGTTGAAGGATTCCAAAAGATTGGAATGATAACCAAGTGAAGACAGCATGCCATAAACTTAATATGGAACCATTGCATTTTCACATGGGTTGGCAAAAGGGAACAGGTATGTTGTTTTCTTTTCAAGTTGTGTTTGTGCTATTTTATCCAACGCTCACTTTCCATTGACTTTCAATGCCTGGCCATAATCACTTTTGGCAATACCCACGTGAAGGAAGCCATCCATACCTTGTCGGATTATATTATTTGGAAGGGTCGCTATTTAGATGCCAAGGAGAGTTCAGTACGACCCACGCCATATATGAGTAATGGGGAATGTGCTAGATTGAGGATAGAGTTAAAACAAAAAAACTGAAATGTGATGCGGTGCAGGTGAAATCCGAGAACCAAGCATCGGTAACATATGGTACTATGTTTTTTATTGGGGGGGTTGAGGTTTATGATAGAGAGGGTTGTCCTATCTCCAAATAATAGAGGAAGATAGAACTAGGATAGGGGCCATGCTTAAGACGAATGTCAAGGGGAAAAGTAGTGAATGTTTAGCTTTATCTACGAGCTAAACACATATCGAAAAAGGAAGATCATGAAATCGATGGAAAGATGCATGCGTGGTCCTCGTCTGACGCAAGTCAGACGATGGTCAGACAGTCCTGCCTAGCAATAGGGAGTCCCACTCCCTTAAGCGACCCAAAAATAATTGACGAGATGGGCCGAGTCACTAGCTAGGTAGGGACTAGAATTGCAATCGAAATGCCAAATATTTCTCATAGTGTTCCATACTCTCACACTTCTCTGACTCTCCGGCAAAGTGGACGTCCAATGTGTCCACCTCAGCATGTCATACCTCAGAAGAGGCACCTAATCCTAAGCTGAAATGATTAAACTGTCGTCAGTCTGGTGTCTGTCTGTGTGTAAGGAATTCCTACGTTGAAAATGTGTAGACTAATAGGAAAATACAAAATACATCCCTGACGTCAGTGGCAAAGAGAGGAGGGCGTCCGTCGGGAGCAGCAGATGAGCAGCCACACGCAAAGAGAGGAGGGCGATGGACATC
>JGI26437J51864_10000436_pt1 | contig 10961 bp, 4 predicted proteins | sample FrelakmetLWP11LW_FD_51864 | JGI IMG/M metagenome (IMG submission 51864)
ATGATCAATGCTTCAAGGAAGTCTCTTACTCCCGATTTGGCCATCAGATGTACAATAATTTCCGAATCTATTGAAGTCTGAAAGATGGATCCTTCAGCTTCTAGGCTGTTTCTTAAAGCAGCAGTATTTACAAGGTTGCCGTTATGGGATAAAACCATGGGTCCTAAAACGGAATCCGCTCTAAGTGGCTGTGCATTGCGTAAAAAAGACGAACCAGTTGTGGAATATCTGTTGTGACCGATTGCCATATACCCGCGGAGATTATAAATATCCTCCTCTTTTTCAAAAACATGTGTTACTTCACCGAGTCCAGCATATCTGTAAATATGGGAACCGTCGGAAGATGCAATTCCGGCAGATTCCTGTCCTCTATGCTGAAGCGAGTATAACCCAAGATATGTCAGGTTTGACGCGTCATCTTTGCCGTAAATGCCGAAAATTCCGCATTCTTCTCTTGGGATATAATTTTTCGAACAATGATTTATCATTTAGTCCTCCAAACAAGTCTAAATGTCTTGGATAAGTTTTATATTTGCCATATTTTAATTAAACAGTACATTTATAGGAGTGAAATTAAAATTTTAGCAAATAGAAAGATACTATATTTTCAATCCCGGCTTTCCGGGATGTTACAATAATGTAAAAATTTGCTGAAAAAATAAAATACGCACATTTATAAAATCATCATTTTTTAAATAAGATAATTGACTAATATAAATATATATTTTAGCATAACTTTCGTTTAGGAACTATAAAAATCAGGTTTTTTATTATTTTATTAGCAAAAAATGTGATTTTTAAGCTGATTTGTTCCTGAAAAACAGGATGTTTTACATGCCGAATTTAACACGGATGTTATAAATTCGGCCAATGGTTACATCAAAATTACTTATTAGAAGTAACCATTATTTAACAGAAATAAATTTATGGAGTAATTACATGAAGGTAATTCATATTATTAAAAAAATTGAAACAATAGATGAAGATATAAAAGAACTCCGCAAACTTGAAAAATCTCTCCAGAAAGATAAATCCTTTTCGACACCTATATATATATCCATTGAGAAACAGATAAACATTCTGCTTGGNGACAGAATAAAGCTCCTTGAATTAAAGATAGCAAATCCGCCTGCAGATCTGGTAANAGATATTGAAGGAACTGAAGCTGTTGAAGTTGTTGAAAAAAAAGCTGCTAAGACAGTTTCAAAAAAGTCAAAGCCGAAAAAAGCAAAATCAATTGCGGCAGATGAAGCAATAGACGATGACGAGACCGAAGAAATAGATGATATTGGTATTTTAACGCAGGACCTTATTGATGAAAAATTCGCAAAATTAAAAGAAGAAAAAGAGCAAAGCGATAAAAAGCATTCTGCGGATTTTCATCTTAAGAAAGATAAAGAAGAAGACATGGATGACGATAATATAAAACTTCTCGATGTTGCTCTTGAGAATGGCACATTAAATAAAACTACCCTGGATAAAGAAAGAAAAAAAGTCAGATTTTTTAAGGATAATTTTCCCGGNGGAGATTATTGATTCCTCATTCCCTTNTCAAGCATTGATTCTATTTTATATTTCTCAAAAAAATAAAGAGTACTTCCCATTTCCATTTCATTCTTTTTTAAGTCGCTAATCACAATATCACGAATTATTGTGTTTGCGTTTATACCTTTCCTTTTGTCTTCCAGTAATTTTACGGATATGCTCCCGAGATTTTTAAACGGAATAAAACCTGATGATGATTTATCCTGGAAGAAAATATTGTAGAATGTTCCGTCTTCCTTTCTTGAAATCGTAGCCGCAAGCGCGCGCTTATTTTCTGAAACCAATATAAGTTTGCCTTTAATATTTGCTGTTTCATCCGAAACGGATAATTCTCCGAATCTGTCGATTTTTAATTTGTTAATTTTAGGCTCACCCTTTTTAATATTGGCAAACTGAGGAATCGTGCTTAGACGTTTTAACGCTTTCTGGCAAAAATCATAAAGATATATTAAGAATTCTTCTTTCATTGAAATAGGTTTTATAAATGTAAATATATTTCCTGTTTCGTTAATAATATAAACTATAATAAAATTTGCTTTTTCTTCATAGGAAATTGCAATGGAAGTCTTCTCAGTAAATGTCTGGGTAGTAATAAGCGGCGCGAACATAGCATCACCGCTGAAAAAACTGTAAGTTACTTGTCTGTACGGCTTTAAAGTTACTGCCGTTAAAAGACTTAGCAGGTTAGGATAAATATCATTTTCAATTTTATCTCCATATCGCGAAAACATGACAAATTTATTTCCTATATTAGCTATAAACCTGGCAGGTCCTTTTTTTTCGTTCTCAACAATTGCTGTATAGGCTTCTTTAAAAAGTGTGATTATTCGTTTATATGGTTTTTTATACGGGTCCGGAGTGTTGATAGCGCAATAATTATCGAAATTCTTTTTCAGTCTGTATCCGTCTTTTAATACTGTAAAAAGAATATGGATAATATCTTCTTCAGAGCGATATTCTTTTAAATATGACTCTCCCCAGCTTGTGTGGTAAAGAAAATGAACGGTCTGGATCTCTTCGGAGTTTTCAATATCGAAATTTATTATTAAAAAATTCAGTAAATTGAAAACAGATGTCTGAAAATATTCATTTTTTAANATCAGCCTGTCTTCTATAAAAAAATTGGAACTTTGATCAAGGAAACTNAGTACTTGTTGCTGATTAATTCTTAAATAGCCGGATTGAATATTCAGCCTGGTGAATCCCGGATAGTATATTTGATTCAAAGATGTCCAGACTAAAAGTTTTAGCAGGTTATTTTCGGTTTTCAGGGTAGTTGTAATAAAACTGTCCTGCTTAATATTATTTCTTTTATATAATCTCCATTCAATATTATTAACTGTTTGATTTGCAGGCTCTATGTACAGCACGGCTTCTGATGGAGTATCTTTAAAAGTAATGAATTGCTCAATTTTCTCCGACTCGCGTTTAAAATGAGTTTTAATTTTTCTGCTAAGAAGCATAAAATCATTTTCGGATATTTTATTGGCAAGTTTTAAAGCAGGGAATTGTTCCGAAATATTTTTATAACTCAGCAGCATGAATTTTTTCACGGAGTCCCAGAATTCCATTACTTTATTAAAATCCCAGGTGTCAAAGTTATCCAGATCTGTTATTGTGTCAGTAGTCCATTTCCAAACTTTCGCGTAGTTAAACATAACAACAACTTTATAGGGAATGTTTTTACTGTCTTTAATGCCCATGTATTTGGAAAGCTGAGGATCAATCTTTAAATAGAGATTTTTTTTGAGCATATCCAGAATATTCTTATCTTTAATCCTAGGGCTGTAAAAGTCGTAAACCTCCTTAAACATCATAAGATAAGAATCAAGTATTGTATCGTCAAAATTCCCTTCCTGAACGTTTATCTTTACTTTCTGGCTCATGAGAGGAGAATCGTTAGTAATCGAAAGATATTTTTCGAGCAATCCGATTTTAATTATGGATTTAAACGGATTTCCGAGCGATTTGATTATTTGGAAAAGTGCGGCGCCGAGAAAATCCTCGCGTGAAATTTCATACAGATTTCCAAGATCGACAAAATCGTTTTCCGCCATTTCTTTAGGTAGACTTTTAAATAGCCTAAGATATTCACTATCTTTTGTTGATTGCGGTACAATCCACCAGAATGGAATTTTTCCGCAAATAATAATTGAGCTTCTGAAAAATTCATCTTTTAAAACTGCACCCATTGTTGAGCCGAAAGCTTCTTCGTCGTCTTCGGCAAAGATATTCTTTTTTACCAGTTCAATATCATTTACAAATATATGAACAGGCAGCTTTATTTCCGCGGAAGCCCATTTCTGAATAGTTTCTACTTTCTGTTTAAACAGCTCGAAATTTTCTTTGGTGGTTTCTCTCTGGTCAACACATGCCCAGTAATCAAAGTCGGATTTTTTATTATAGGCAATTGTGCCAATACTGCCCATTAAAGCTAGCATCTGTATAAATGGACGGTTGTACTTCGCAATTTCAACAGTAGTTGCCGGGAATTTTCCGCGAATAAATCTTTTTGTATCATCATCGAGTACATAGTTGGATATCCCCAGCGGTACATTGCCTTCAACATATCCGGGCATTTTTTTATGATTTATACTCAGAAGAAACGGGATGGANTTGATTATTTTTTTTGTGTTGGTATTTCCTACAAACTGCTGGAATCGTTGAAATTTTGTTTTATTAAATTCCAAAAAATTTTTTTTATTATTTTCAATTAGTTCAATGAATTCCATAAATCTAATTACAAATGATTAAAATCTTTAGTTAGAGTCGAAAAAGGAAAGGCTTTTAAAATCCATAAAAATTATTAAAGGGATTGTAATCCATTATTGCCTTTGCTCACGAACATCCGCAATTCATTTTTAATATTACTTCTAAAAAATATAGATTATTAAAATATAATATCTCATAAATTACGATAATACAATATTAAAATAATTTTTTTTAATTAATTCGTGGATTTACTTAAAAGCATTTCCGTAGTAAGTTCAAATATAGGATTTGACGTAAGATTGTTTGAATAATTAAAACTTTTTATCCGCTGATCTGCTTTATGTATCAGTATAAATACGTTTTTAATAGTATCTGAAGAAAATCCATTTGCGCAATCAAGAAAATTTTTTTTATTTCTTTGATCTATTCCTATTTCTGTTATCGCAGATTCGCTGTTCAAGTTATTACTAATAAAGAAATTATATTTTTCTATTAATTCCGCCTGCCTCATGATCATTTTTAAAAGAACAAGTTCATGAATTCCGTTGTCCAGTATTTTTACAAGCTGCGGGAAAACTTTTTTATCCTTTTGAAACAATGAATCAATGAATTCGAAAATTGATACGTCTTTTGTGTCCTGTATATATTGTAAAATTATTTCTTCAGTAATTATTTTTTCCCCGGTTNCTATTAAAATCTCTATTGCCTCGTCGATCTTTTTAATATCTCTTCCTGTAAGATCAATCAAACGATTTACGGCTGCTCTGTTTATTTCAAGGCGGTTTTTTCTTATAGAAGTAATAATATAGCCGGCAACATCATTTTCAAAAAATTTCCAGAACTGAAAAACTTTTATCTTATTAATGTCATTTATATCAATGATTGAGGGAAGCTTGTTTTCAATGCTTGTCATTATAAGAATGTTTGTCTCAGGAATAGTTTTTATTATTTCGCTTAGTTGTAGTTTTTCAATGCTTTTCGATTTTATAGAATTGATGTTTAATATTATACATACTTTTTTTTCGGAAAACATAGATTCTGTTAGAGCAAATTCCATTGCATCGCTGAATTCATCAGATTCGGCATGAAATCTCCGAGTAGAATATGTTTTTTCATCAGGATTATTGATTGCGATATCAATGATTTTCTCGATTAGTTTATCTTTTTCTCCTTCTTCTTCGCCAAGGAAAAGATAAACTTTTTCAAGTTTTTTTGACTCAAGGTCAATTGATAATATCTTGGAGTTTGGGAATTTTTGAAATGGCATTTTTACTTTTTCCCTTTTTCAACAGGCGTCATTAATTTGGTGTACCATCCATTAATTATTTGAAGACTTATTCGTTTCGCAAGATCGTCAAGAACTTTATCCCTTATTTGAATTTCAGATGCGATTGGCGGAATTATTTCAGAAAATTCTTCAAAGGCCTGAATGCCTCTTTCAAAAAAAATTTCCCTGTTTCTTTTTAAGTCATTTAATTTTATTGATGCAATAATTCTCAGTCTTTTGCGTTCCGGTTTATCGAAACCGGTAAATTTTACAGGCTGAACCTGGTAGTCGGTCAGTATGCCTTTCACCTCCAGGTCTGCCTGGTCGCCTTCCGATACAACAGCAAGTCTTCCGTCAAGATTTATTTGTTCTTTTATTTTGAGCGTTAATTTTTCAGATATAGCTGTCTGGGTTGTAAGATTATTAAATTCCGTAACATAAATTTTATTTGCTTCTCTCGGTACCACAGGTTCGCCTTTAAAACTGCTTAATACGTTTTTTACAACAGGATCGTTCTTTTTATTATTAGACAAACAGCCTGTAATCATTATAAAAAATATTAGAATAATAGAAACGGATATGGATCTATTTTTTTTCATAATAAAAAATCCATTTAAAAAAATTGTTAATTTATTAATTAAAAAACCGATATTATATATATCATTTTACACTCTATAAGGTCTTCCAGGAATTAGCATTAATGCACTCAATTAACTGCTAAATAACAAAGAAGATAATAGATATAAAAAAACGGGATATTNAATATCCCGTTTTTTATTTATATTGTTCTGATTACTTCTCTGAAGTTATATATTTCTTTAATATAATTTTTTGCCGACATATCCCAATAGCTTACTGAATTTTCAGCTATCATTCTGGCTTTATAGATAATATCGTCATTGTTGTTTTTTAGAAATNTAGTAGCTCTTTCAATTGCATCGTAGAATGCCCACGGACTAAAGTCGGTAAATAAAAAGCCGTTGCCCTGTACTTTGTTGCCGTTTATATTTATCGGGACCACGGTATCTCTAAGGCCCCCGGTCGCTCTTGCTATTACGAAACATCCGCATGCCATTGCTTCTATCTGTGAAATGCCGCCAGGCTCGCTCATTGAAGGCATGCAAAAAAAGTCTGACGATAAAAGCGGTATGCTCACTTCCTGAAATCCGAAAGAAACCGATACTTTTTTCGGATAATATGTGTTTAAAAGATACAGTCCGTGCGCGATTTCTTCGCCCCTGTTGTCTCCTGAAGAAACTGCACCTCCAACTATTACCTGACAGCCGAGACGATTGAATATTCCTTCTGAAGCTTCAAGCAACAGCTGATAACCTTTCTGTTCCGATATCCTGTGAATCATGCTTAAAAGCACAATATCCGGGTCTACCTGTAAATTTCTTTCTAATTGAAGCATCATTTTGTTACTTAATCTTTTCAATATGTATCTTCTTTTCCTGTCATTTACTTCGTTTATTTTTTTAATACCCTGGATTATTTCCGGATATTTTGTTTCAATTTTTTGTTTGAGAGTGTCATTTTTTTTGATATAATCTAAAAGCTTAGGGAAATAAGTCTCAAGAAAGCCGGATTTTTTATATTTCTGATTTATTCTGTTTCTGAAGTCTTTGCCTATAGCGTTGCTTATTCCGAGCACATTATGTAAAATCCGCTCCAGTCCATCGCATGCTCTTTCGATTTGCATTGCATAGGACGGGCTTACTGTTATAACTTTATCGGAAAATCTTATTCCGGCAGCCATGCAGTTGATACAGTCATTTCGGACAGGATCGGAAAATTCCCATGCTCTCCACCTGGGTAGGTTAAATAAATCAAAGAGGTTAAATCCGTTTTCGTAAAAATTAAAAGAGTCGAAGTATTGCCATCCTCCGTTATGGATAATGTGAAGAAATTTAGTCATAGCGAAATTGATGTTGCTTGCATAATACGTATCTGAGCGTACAATGCCGTTAAACAGTCCGGCGTATGCGTCATTTGTAAATGTGAAATAAGGTTTNAGATTGAATTTGATAATTACTTCCACAGATGCCCTTGAAAATGCTATTCGTCTTCTCATCTTTTCATAAGATGTTATGCCATAGTACAAGCCATCAAAGAATTCATAGTGGTCTAATAGAAAATATTTTATTCCGTCTACAATGCCGGAATGGACTCCAACGCTATAATCAATGTCCTGAATTTTAAAGTTAACGTTTATCCCGGTATATTTTACATTATACTTTTCAACCGATTCACGCATTTTATTTATGGCTTTATCGTCGCCTTTTTTATAGTAGCCGGTAATTACATAGGCTTCCTCGCCTTGTTTTACAAGCTCTCTTGGCAATTCGTATACAACATTCGCGAGCCCGCCGCTTTTGGAAAAAGGTTCCGCCTCGGCAGAAAGGAATACGAGCGCACCTGTGCGGTTTTGCTCTTTTATATAATCAGCAATTTTTCTCAGTGCTTCATCTGAATGATTTGATAAATCATTTATATATTTAAGCACTATTTCTTTTTTCTGTAATCCGTTATTACATATATGAAAGAGTGCACGTTTAATACCAACTTCTATTAAGACTAACTCATTAGTGTTAAAAAGAAGAGAAAGTTCAGTAAGGAATTTTGATAATTCATTATAGCTTTTGCTCTTGAAAGCAAGTTCGTTGAATGCGAAATTGGAAGAAAAATGACGCACATCTGAAATAGCGCAAAGGCGGGTAAACGAATCTTTTAGAAATTCACTGTAATTTTCTCCTATCTGATCAATATGAATGAGCTGTAAAAGTTTGATCCTGTCCGTGTATGAAACAGTTGTTGTTAAGCGGCTTACTTTAAGTTCGCGTCCCGTATAATATCCGTGAACACCTGTGATCTGCGAATAAAGAGGATCTATTATTTTATAAAATGATTCATCCTGTATCGGAAGTGTGGGATTATCAAATTGAAGTGAGACATGCTGATTAGAATCAGAGAAATTAAAAACGCCAATCCATGTTACCTCTTCTGAGAATAATATTGAAGCAGTGACTACATTATTATTAGTCCATATCAAATATCCTTTGCCTTTAGTTTTATGGTGGAATGCATACCACTCTTTATAAAAACTATTAACGCTGCGGTTTGCTGCGCTTTCAAACTGATTCCAGTTTACGTAAATATTATCCAGAAAGACTTTCCATCCTTCGCCTTCCGCGCTACCTTCGTAGTCCATTATTATATTGCTCATAAACATGGTAAGGCCGACTGCTGCGCGGAGCCCCCTGTGCCCGAAAGTATTAAGCGCTCTTCTTTCATCATGGTTTCCAAGTATGCCGAGAAGTTCGGTTCCCGGAGGAAGAACCGATGGAAGATAAGTATCATATATGTGGTATATTTCTCTTACGTCTGTTTTCCCGTGAATTATGTTTTCACATATTTTAAATAAAGCCGAATTGTAAGGAACTATGCCGGTTCTTGTCAGATATTTCTCGTGGCCCCAGTAGCATTCCGCAATATTTAAAAAATAGTCTTTATTTTTTTCTTTGAGTTTGCGTTCAATGTTTAACATCAGATAGTAATGAAACGGTACTGCAATTGTTTCCCTGCATGCGGAATCATAATAACCAGTTGTAATAAAATGACTGTCCTCTTTATCATTAACAATGATTCTGCCTTCCACCATTTCTTCATGTGTTCTTTTTATTTCATTTTTATAAGGATAATTGTTTTTCTTCATCATAATGGGAACTGCATGGGCAGAGTCGAATCTGATTCCGTCAATATCGAATTTTTCTATTAAATCAGTTACGGAATCGCTGAGCCATTCCCATATTTCGAACATTCTGTAATTATGAAGTCTGCCGTCATCCCAGCTCCCGAAACGCCCGTCTGTGGATGCTCGTTCAACCAGCCTGCCTTCATTATTATAACAATTTACGATATATTCGGATGGGAAGCCGCTTTTCCTGTTAAGATGCGGAACAATATCGACAATTATTTTAATTCCGATTGAATGAGCTTTTTCGATGAGGATTTTTAGTTCTGCTTCGCCTCCAAGCGAAGGTTCAATTTCTGTTAAACTCATAGGTGAAAACGGCGAAGGCGATGTTGCATGTAATGTCCAGTCTTCTTTGTTATGACCTCTTTTTTGCACGCCCAGGAGATAAATTGAAGTTATATAATATTGTTCTTTAAGATATTGAATGTGCGCGGTTATATCCGAAAAGTTTCCGAGTCGTATTACCTCGCCATGCTCGTTGTAAACAAGCCCGGGATGTCCGGATCCGTCTTTCCAGAATATCCCCGTATGACCATGTATATCCGGGAATATCTCCAGAATTATCTCTCCTCTTACATCCGGAATTACGTTTATTCTTCCGCTTGTGCCAGGAAGATTTACCCATTCGGCTTCTTTTTTTCTCTTGTAAACAAGAAAGTCGAAATGTCCGGGCATATTNAACCGGATATTCGCAACATAAATTCTGTTTGCGCTGTCATACATTAATGGTTCATCAAAGCAGGAAATTGTTTTTTCACCCGGTATTTTTTCTGCAGTATTTTGATATATCCTTAAAAAATATTTTGTTTTTTGAGCAGGCAGTTTAAAGTCGAGTCTGTGATTTAGTCCGACTCTTAAATTAACGAAGCGTGACGCTATGGGCGCATCAAATTCTTTCGGGGAGAATATTCTCTCAAGTAAAATATTAGCCCTGTTTCTTATTTCATGAATATCATGACCGGAAGCAGAAACAAGAAGCCTGATAATTTCTTTTAATGATTCTGCATCCCCTATCTTTTTATATTTTCTGGCAAATTTTTCAAGCGATTCAATGGCTTTTAAATTTTTCCCATAATCAAAATTCATTTCGTTGTTATGCATTCTGGCATCGAGCATTTTCAAAAGTGATTCGCGTTGTTTATGTGTAAATTTGCTTATTTTTAAAAGCTTTACTTTTTCGATTTCNATTTTTTCTGCAGGCGCTGTTTTTAAAACTTCGTTAACAAGATAATTCAACGCTTTCGATACATAGGGAGGGAATACTTCTATATGTACATAGCCGGTTTCAATTGCTCTTCCTTCAATAAGCAAAAGAAGTTTAAAAGAGTCGAACAGGGTTTCGCTGCCTCTTTTTTGTTCATTAACAAGCGCATCGAATATATTGAGGCCGAGGTAAATCGAAGGAATTTCATCCCACTCGGGGCCTGTCCCTACATGAGAGATTACTGTAGTACTTTCGGATATATGATAAATAGTCGGACTGCCGGGTCTTTCTTTAATAATTACGAATCTTCTTTTTTGAAGATTAGCGTAATCCCCCTCTGCTATTGCTTTATGTATAAACAGAATAGCAGAAACCAGACGTGAAGATAGTCTTGCATTATTCAACAGTCTGTCGCGAAGGTCGTTGTTTCCTCCGGAAATCCTGTCAATAATGCCGTTCTTAATATTTATAAAGCG
>JGI26437J51864_10000439_pt1 | contig 10887 bp, 8 predicted proteins | sample FrelakmetLWP11LW_FD_51864 | JGI IMG/M metagenome (IMG submission 51864)
GCCATGAAGATCACGGGGCACAAAACGAGGAGCGTCTTCGAGCGTTACAACATCGTGAGTGACGCTGATCTAAGGGAGGCCACAAAAAAACGCGAAGCCTACGCGCAGACGCAGGATGAAAAATTTACGGGCACAAAACCAGGCACAATCGTCGATTTTCACGAAAAAAGGGTTAACCGGCTTACCAGTTAACCCTTTCATTTTATTTTGTTTTTGAGATGCCGAGACACAGAATCGAACTGTGGACACGCGGATTTTCAGTCCGCTGCTCTACCGACTGAGCTATCTCGGCATCGTCGGCCAATTATACCGGCCGACGATCCGATGTCAAGACGAATTATCGTTGGGGGGGTTTTGCATCCTCCATTTCCAGGTCCAAATTCAAGTCATCCAGGTCAAGAGAGAGTTCGTCGTCCGCAGATTTTGCAGTGCCCTTCTTTTTCGGAGCCGCTGCAGTGACCACGCGGGCTTCCCGTTTAGATTTCGGAGGAACTTCTGTTACAGGAATCTCATCGAGCTTGATCTCATCCATTTCAAGGAGGTTATCCAGATCTCCTGAAGCCTTGGAATCAGAACCGAGCTCCAGTTCTCCTGTGTCATTGATTTTGAGATCGTCCAGGCTCAGTTCGATTTCCTCTTTGCCTTGAGCCGCTTCAGCTTCCAGATCCAATGGCTCAAGCTCAGGAGCGCTGGTTTCCGCGCTAACAGAGTTTAAGAGGTCTTCATTCGACTCGGAACCTGCTGCTTCGTCTTCCTCAAGGTCCAGAGTAATGTCCAGCTCTGAATCGGCCGCTTCCTGAGACGGAGAGGCTTTTTCTCCCTTCTCGACGGAGTCAAGGGACAAGTCCTCCTCACCCTCTTCCCCAAGGTCTAGGTCCCCAAGGTCTGCCTCGGGTTCCAGCTTAAACTCTCCGGTGCCCGGCTTGCCCTTCTCGGTTTTTGGTCTCTGCAGGCCTTTCGCAACTTGAGCCTGCACTTCTCCTGTGTCCAAAGACAGGGAGGATGTGTCGTCCAGGGAAAGCTCGCCCGAATCCAGGTTCAACTCCGATGAATCGTACACAGCCACTTCACCCGAGTCGAGCGGGCTCGCCTCGTTCAGGTTCGAGTCGTCAAGGCTGATATCCGTCTCTTTTTCAAAGGAAATCTGCGATCCCGTTGGACCAGGGCCGATTTGGGATTCGTTGGCTTCCCCTGTCAGTGCGCCCAGGAGGAATGGAGGATCGGGTCTGAATGCGGGGATATGCAGTTTCTCCTGCTCAGAGGAGATGTCTTTGTTGCACTTTGGGCAGCTTAGGTTGTAGTCAAAGCTGATAAAACTACACTTAGGGCATTTCATTACGGACTCCTATAAATCAGTATTTTTTGCTCAAACTAAACAAAAATTAACTAATGCATAGGCAATTTCGGAAACTGTGGAATATATAAATATCATATATTTTAGTGCCCGTCAATGGTTAACACTTGATAGGATGATTGCTACATGCCCTAAATTAAAATGGCTACCAGTCCTCGGACCCCATCGCGGAGCCGCGAGTTCGGATGGCCGCCCTGGCAAGTTCGTCACATCTTTCGTTTTCCCTGTGTCCGCTGTGTCCGGCAACCCAAACCCACTCGATCGTGTGGGTCTTGCTCAGATCAAGGAGCACTTCCCATAGATCCCTGTTCATTACAGGCTTTTTCTGTGAATTCATCCACTTCTTTCTAATCCAGCCCTTTACCCACTCGGTCATGCCCTTGACCACATAACTGGAATCGGTCATCACTCTTACCCTGCAGGGTCTTTTGAGGTGACGGAGACCCTCGATCACTCCGGTCAACTCCATCCGGTTGTTCGTCGTGTGAGGGGCAAAGCCTGAGAGTTCCAATGACTTCGAAGCGTAACGCAAAATGACCCCATACCCGCCGGGCCCGGGGTTTCCGCTGCATGCGCCGTCCGCAAAGAGCTCCACAAAGTTTGTTTTCTTTTCTTTTCGTGTCGATTTGTCCAAATCTCTCTCCTCCACGGATGGCGCTCCTCCCCTATTCGCCCATGCTCCGTGGTTCTAAAATCATTTCAAGCAGTTGTTTGAAGTCGCGAACAGGAGAGACCTCGTAGGCTCGGAGTCGGCTGCCATGGGGCAAGGCCTGATCCCTAGGTTGCTCAAGAATGCTCAAATACAAGGCTCCCAAAAGAGTAGGGAGTGAAAAGGACTGAGGACTGAGGAAAAAAGAGGAAGGAAGGTTTCTTGAAGTCCACTCAGTCCTCGTTACTCATAACTCAGTCCTATTTTAGCAGCCTGCTAGTTGAGGAATCTCCCTCTGACATAGATTACAAGTTCCGGTTTTTCAGGGTAGCTCGTCCTGAGCTTTAGGAGTCCCTGGTAGTAGTTGCCCACATTCGGGATGGTTGTGAAGGTAACCCGGTAGTGCTTCCCTCGCGTGACCTCTTCGATGCTGAATTTCACCTTCTTATCGAGCGTGTAGTCGACGGGCTCGAGCTTCAGGGGCTTGTTGGGGTCCCCCTTGATGTCCACGGTTCTTGTAATGGTTTCCTGAGTGGTGCCCTGCAGGAAAACCATTCTCTCCGACAACACGATAGGCGTTTTGATCAGAGCCTCGATGACAAGCGCTTCCTGCGGGGTTTTCGGATCGTTCGTGTAGACCCTGGCTGTTTTCCGGATTTTGCCATCGTATCCTCTGGTATTGATCCTCAGGGTGATTTTTCCCTCCCCTCCGGGGAGAATGGACCTGTCGAAGTAGGCCACGGCGCAGCCTCACCCGGGATTCACATTTGTGATTTCAAGAGGCTGGTTGCCTTTGTTCAAAACTTTAAAGGCGTGTTCAACGATTTTTCCTTCCTCGACGTCCCTGAAATCAAAAGATCTCTCAGGAAGGACCATGGAAGGTCCGGAAGGGGTCTGAGCGAGGGAAGCAGTGAAAAAAACAACGCAAAGCAGAACAGCTAATGAAGCAATGGTGATGAATCGCTTCATGCAATCCTCCCCTTGGACTTACGAGGTGCCCGTGTTCGCGAGTATGAATCGAAGGTGTGGAAAGCCTCGTATTTACTGGAAAGAATAGCACAGAGCCTTGGACGAGGACAAGAGAATTGTAATGACAAGGCAGGCTGTGTTCTTTTAAAATACGAAGATGAAGATCCGGGAGGTGATGTGATGGCCGCAAAATCCGGGCGCCGGGGGCAACGATCGCCGTCCACGGGCAAGAAAAAGAAGCCGAACAGGGTCGAGCAGGTGCAGGTCCTGAAAGAGCCTGAATATGACTACCGGTGCGCCTATGAAGCAAGCCGAGTGGCCGAAAAAAGATACAGGACCCTCCTCGATTTCGTCCCTTACCCGATGGTGGTCTTCACGGTCGATGGAAAGGTGAGCTACCTGAATCCCGCCTTCACGCAGGTCTTTGGTTGGTCTCTCGACGAGTTGCACGGGAAGCACATCCCCTATGTCCCGGCGGATCTTCAGGAACAGGTCCGGGCGGATATTCAAAAACTCCTCGATGAAAAGATGATCCACCGCCATGAGAGCAAGAGGCTGACCAAGGACGGGCAGATCGTCGATGTGCTGATGAGCGGGGCCGTGTTCTCGGAAATGGAGGGAGAGACGGCAGGAGAGCTGGTCCTCTTGAGAGATATTACACAGGAGAAAAAACTCCAGCTCACCCAGGACGCTCTTTTCCGTATCAGCATGGCGCTGCCTTCCTATCCTCGATTGGAGGATCTTCTGGACTATGTCAGCAGCGAAATCAAACGCGTTCTTGAGGTGGAGGGTGCGCTGGCGATTCTCCTGGATGAGGCGAAGAAAGAGTTCTACTTTCTGGGGGCGGCTTATGACGACAGGGACACGCAAAGAAGAGCCAAAGAAGTTCGATATCCCGCGACCAAAGGGGTCTCGGGGAGAGTTCTCAGCACCGGCCAGCCCATCATTGTTCCTGACACGTCGAAGGATCCTTACTATTATGGGTTCGTCGATGAACAGATGCGTTTCAAATCGCGCAACATGCTCGATGTCCCTCTGAAGAGCGGAGACCGCATCATCGGTGTGCTCTGTGCCATCAACAAGACAAACGGGGTGTTTGATCAATCCGACGTGGAACTTCTTAACCTCATTGCGAGCGCCGTGGCCCTCTCCATAGAGAATGCACGGTATGCCAAAGAAGTGACGGAAGCCTACAAGGAACTTGCGAGCCTGAACCGCGCCAAGGACCGAGCCATCAACCATCTTTCCCACGAGTTGAAGACCCCTGTTTCTGTACTCATGGCCAGCCTCAGCATTCTGTCGAAGAAACTGGAGGCTCTTCCGGAACCAAATTGGAAAAAGACCTACGACAGGGCATGGCGAAACCTCGATCGGATCCTGGGAATCCAGTATCAGGTGGAAGACATCATGGAGGACAGGCAATTCCGGACCTATCACCTTCTGAACATGCTTCTGGAGCAGTGCACGGATGAACTTGAGACCCTTGTCGTGCAGGAGGTGGGGGAAGGCCCGATCATCGACAGAATCAAGAGCAAGATCGAGGAGCTTTACGGGCCCAAGGAGATCAAGGTTTCGGAATTCTCTCTGGAGAGATTTGTCGAGTGGAGGATCGAGACCTTGAGACCGAAATTCCCTCACCGGGAAGTGGAGATTGTCACTCACCTCGAGCCGGTGCCGAACATTTGCGTGCCTGAGGATGTGCTCGAGAAAGTGGTGGACGGACTCCTCAGGAATGCGATAGAGGCCACTCCGGATGAAGGAAAGATCGAGATCACAGTGCGCCGGAAAGGGGATGGCGGAGAGCTGATCGTCCACGACTTCGGGATCGGCATTACCGAGGAGAACGAGCGAAGGCTCTTCGAGGGGTTTTTCACCACCCATGACACGATGGCCTACTCCTCCAAGCGACCGTTTGATTTCTATGCGGGGGGAAAGGGGGCGGATCTCTTGCGCATGAAGATTTTCGCCGAGCGGTTCAACTTCGAGATCGACATGGAATCCTCTCGCTGCGGATTCATTCCCAAAGACACGGATCTGTGCCCCGGAAGAATAAGCAGGTGCGGGTTTTGCAAGAAGCGGGAGGACTGCCTCAAGTCAGGAGAAACGACGTTCAGAGTCTATTTCCCGCCGGCACCGGATGACAAGAGCTGCGCGCTAGCAGGGAGCGAAGAGCAGGGAGCATAGAGCGAAAAGCTTCAAAAAATCCTTTACCACGAAGACACGAAAGGACGAAGGCACGAAAGAAGAGGGGGTTGTAAAGAAAGACAGGCCCTTTTTCGTGATTTCCAAGTTTCACCCCCTGTCCTGAGCAGCGTCGAAGGGTGCTTTCGTGATGGGTTTTGAGAGAAGGTTTCTGCAACGAGCAACAAGCGACCTGCAACAGGCTACCTGCAACGGACAACGGGCTACGAACAACCTGCAACAAGCCACCTGCAACCGCCAACGGACCACTGACGACTGACCACGGACTACTGACCTCGGAAGGCCGACACCCCGCTAGTGAGTTATAAGCGATCGATAGTACTCATTGGTCTCCGTGAGCTCCTGATGAGTGCTTGAGATGAGACGCTTGTTTTCATCCATGAGCAACACTCGGTCGCAGTGCTTGAGTGTGGATAGCTTGTTGGATACGACGAGGAGCGTTTTGTCCTTCACGAAAGCGGGGAGTGAACCGAGGATCGATTCCTCTGTCCTGCCGTCAAGGGAAGAGGTGGGCTCATCCAGAACGAGGATATCGGGAGCCTTGATCAACGCCCTGGCAATCGACAAACGCTGTTTCTGACCTTCCGATAATTTGACCCCCTTTTCACCGATTTCCGTATTGTAGCCTGAGTCCAGGTTGCTGATGAAGTCATGAATCTCGGCTGCTCGGGCAGCGCGAATTATTTCATCGTCCCCTGCCTCAGGGTACCCGTAACGGAGGTTGTCCATGATCGTACCGGACAAGAGGAGAGTGCTCTGAGACACATACCCGATTCTTTTCCGAAGCGATGTGACCCTCAGACCGGACGCAGGCCTACCGTCGAAGAAAACCTCACCCGACGTAGGCTTGTAGAAGCAAAGGATGAGACTGAGGAGCGTTGTTTTCCCCACGCCGCTCGGCCCTACCACGGCCAAGTGTTCACCGGCTCGGATGCCGAAAGAGAGGCGTTCGAGCACCTGTTCACGGCCATTGTAAGAGAAAGAGACCTCCCTGAACTCGACCTCACCCCTCAAATGATCCACTTCGGCCCCGGTCTTTGAGTTCTCCTCAGGAAGAATCCGAAACAGGGCCCAGATCCGTTGAAGCGCTGCCAGGGCTTGCTGCAGCTGGAGATTGGCGGTTGCAAGGAATTGGGCCGGACCAAAGACATAGCCCAGATACCCCTGGAAGGCGAGGAGGGAGCCGAGGGTCCACTCCTCCTTGATGACCCAATAAGCGCCAAGAGCAAGCGCGACGCCGCGTGAAACAGCAGGCAGGAGACTGATCGCCGCATCCGCCACGGAGTTCACGGTGGTCTGCTCAAGGGTGATTTGAAAAGCTTTCTTGAGTTCCGACACAAGACGACTCTGCGTTCGATCCTCGGAGGCGAAGGATTTGATCAAAGGAGTGGAGGACAGCGCTTCCTGTATGCGGCTGGAAATGTTGGCGTCCTGTTCCATGCTGCGATGGCTCAGGATGTGCACTTTTCTCGCAAAGTAATTCATGCTGAAGAAGAGGCCCGGAAGGATAACAAGAACGATCAATGCGAGCCGCCACTCGAGGTAAAAGAGGAAACCGATCCCTCCCGCGAATCGAATCAGATTGCTGAGAACGTATACGACAGTGCTCGAAAACAACCAGCGAAGGCCCTCTGTGTCGTCGGAAAGCCTGGACACCAAATACCCGGTCTGGATGTCATCGAAGAAGGACTTGGGAAAGTGGAGGACCCTTTCAAGCAGGCTTTGCTGGATGTCGAGCGTGATTCCCTGCTCAAAGCGGGCAAAGGTGAAGTCTTCAAGCATCTTGATGAGCTTTTCCGTCAGGATGAGGGCGATGAGCAAAGAGATGGCGCCCGCCAGGAGCCCGAGTTGGCGTTTCAGAATCACATCATCCACGATGTACCGCGTGATGAGCGGTTGGGGGAAGGCGAGAAGAGAGGCAAAGAGGATGAGAAAAAAGCCGACGGCTGCGGTTCGCCAGTGACGGACGAGGTAAGGCTGCAGGGATCGAAGGGTCTCGCGAGTGCTCCCGTACCCCTCCTGACCTGCAATCCTGTCTTCAGGCGATGGACGAGAAAGTCCCTGCTTCAGATAGGTCCACCAGTTATCCAGAGCCCTTGCCCTCCACATGCGTCAATCAGCCCAGAAAGGCATTTTATCTCACCTGGAATTCCGCTACAAGCGCCGAGTTGGCACCAAGAAAAGAAGCCCTATCACGAAAGCACGCACCCCCTCTCTTCTTTCGTGCTTTCCTTCTTTCGTGTTTTCGTGATGGGTGTTGTCTTTCTTGCGGTTTTTGCACGAAGCCGGGTTGTGTGGTACCATGATGATGCATGGAAACCCAAAGTTATCAGGACTGGAGCCTTAGCGTTCACGATCGCGTTGTAGCGAAACGGGTCCCCATCGATGGCTCCATTGAGGTCACCAGGCGTTGCAACCTCACCTGTGTCCACTGCTACAACAACCTCCCTATCAGCGATGAACAAGCCCACCGGACCGAACTCACTTATGCCGAACATTGCCGAATCCTCGAGGAGATGGCTGCAGAAGGATGCCTGTGGCTGCTTTACACCGGAGGGGAGGTCTTTGTCCGAAAGGATTTCCTGGACATTTATGCTTATGCCAAAAAGACAGGTTTCCTGATCACTCTCTTCACCAATGCGACTCTCATCACCCCTTCAGTGGCGGAATACCTGGCCACGCGGAGACCGTTCTCTGTAGAAGTCTCCCTTTACGGCTGCACAGCGGGGAGTCATGACGGAGTCACGGGAGTTGCCGGGTCCTTTGACAGAACCATGCGGGGAGTGCGACTTCTCATGGAGGTGGGCTTGCCGCCCATTCTGAAGACCATGGTTCTCAAGCCTAACGCTCATGAGATTTGGGACACGAAGCGTTTTGTCGAAGAGGACCTGGGGCTGGAGTTCCGGTTTGACGCCATGATCAATCCCAGGGTAGACCTGTCGATCTCTTCCCTCAGCCTGAGGCTCTCTCCTCAGGAAGTGGTCGAGCTTGATCTGAAAGAACCGAACAGGAAAAACGAATGGATCAAGTTCTGCGAACATTTCAGAGGACCTGATCATAACTCTGAGGAAGGTGTAGAGCTTTACGCCTGTGGCGGCAGTCACAACGCTTTTGCGATTGATGCTTACGGAAAGCTGAGCACCTGCGTGCTCTGGCACGGCGAAACCTATGACCTCCGCGAAGGCAGCTTCAAGGAAGGCTGGGAGGAGTTCCTGTTGAAGGTGAGCAGGAAGAAGGCCGCTCGAAAGACAAAGTGCCTGGCCTGCGCGTTGAGGAGCATGTGCGGCATGTGCCCAGCAAACGGAGTGTTGGAAGGCGGAGATGCAGAAGAACCTGTGGACTTCCTCTGTCAGGTCGCCCACTTGAGAGCCCATGCTTTTGGGATTCCCATCCCGCCTCACGGCGAGTGCGAGTACTGTCCGGGGGGCACGAAGCACCGGGAAATGATGAAGATGGTGGGAGAATTAGTGATGAGGACTGAGGACTCAGGACGGAGTACCGAGTTATGAGGACTGAATAGTGAGAGCAAAACAACCAAATTGGAGCTCTCAGTCCTCATCCCTCATTCCTTTGACACCGATGGAGGTGTTGGTTCACTTGGCACGAGGGCGGTTGTGGGGACCTTTTCCTGAGGTTTGGCTGGCAATTTCCTAGGTATGGGTGCTTGAACGAGAGACTTAGGACCGAATCCGCAACCCCTTTAACCTAATCGAAAGACGATCTGGAGCTAAGCTTTTGGTCCAGTTCTTAAATTGCAGTATTCTCATGGTATGGAAACCCACGGACAAGCAAAATGCATCACATACGCCTTGTTAAACAGGTTACGGTGTAGTATATTTTGATTTTCAGCCTACCGGACAAGGCATTGCAATCCGTTTCCCGATGATAGGGGTGGGCTAGAAATGCTCGCAAGGCAAAATACATGAGTATGGACCCGGTGAAGATTGTCATACGGTTTGCTGATGGGCGAATCGAAAAAGGCTATTCTCAGGATTTCTTTCCCAACAAGCCTGTGTTTCATCGCTTGAAGAAACTTCCGCCCAGAGGATCTGCAAACGAAAAAGAGATTCGCGTGTCAGACCTTAAGGCGGTTTTTTTCGTCAAGACTTTCGCGGGGAATCCTGATTATAAGGAGCGAAAGAGATTCGTCGAAGGAGATGTTGTTCAAGGCCGAAAAGCAGAGGTTGTTTTTGCTGATGGGGAGATCTTGCAGGGTTCTGTTCTGGGATACGATCCGGAGGTTGCCGGCTTCTTCCTCTTCCCTCCTGACCCAAAGAGCAATAATCTAAGAGTCTTTGTGATCAATAGTGCCATTAAGAAGTTTAGGTTCCTTGACGATGAGTCGGCACAAAAGACGCGCAAAGATGATTACCAGTGCTTGATCCCTGAGACCCGGGGAAAGCTCTTGATGGTTACAGATGAGGAGAGAACTCTGCTGAGATTAGTTTTGGCAAGAGTTATGGAAACGGACGGAGGTAGAGAGTACATCGTCGCAAAACTGGGGGAAGCGTATCTTCAGATTGCAGCAGACTTACTCAAAGCAATGGAGTCAGACTAGAAAACCTTTGAGGTGCAGCTGAAAGACCCTTGGCGTCATGATCCTCCCTGGGGCTGCCGAATTCTCAGCCCCTTCTGCATAACCCACGGAATACTGCCGGAGCTCCGAGAGACGCCATATCCCCTGACCGGCGAGTTCTTCTGGAATATCTGGCGGGCATCTTTCTGTACTCTGCCCCAATTGATCAGTAGCCTTTTTCAAGTTGCAAAACAATGAATGCCAAAGATGACAGGAAAAAGAAGGAAGATGGCTCTTTTGCTGACAGCAAGGAGCTTTTCAACAGAATCTTCAAACAAGCGACACAAGAAATTAAGCTAGAAAAAGGAGAGAACAAGCACTCACCGCATGTCGTGTCAGCGCCTGCTCCGGGAAGACGGCAACTTCAAACAAAGATACCGGTGACAAAGAAAAGTGCCGCTCCCCCTGCGGAGCCGGGGCCTGACAAAGGTGAAACACCTCAAGCAGCACCAAAATCCATGTCTGAAAGGGCAGAATCAACCCCTCCGCAAAGAGGTACGGCCAAGCCCGACAAGAGAAACACNAAGAGATCCAGTGCGCTCAAGGGTGCTGCTCTCTTAATCCTGCTGGCAATACTTGCCGGGACATTTTCAAGCTACTTGGGGATAATCGATATTTCTTTTCTACTCAATTATTTTGAACCTAGTCGTGAACAGAGGACACAATCACCAATTCGGAAAAAACAACCGGTAAGACCGTCTGAAAAGGATGTCAGTTCTTCACAGCAGCCGCTAGAGCAGGTTCCCAGGTCGTCACCTGCGCCAGGTGAGTCAACTCCTTCAGTCCTATCAAAAGAGGAAAAACTCACGNAGTNAGANAACAAGCACTCACCGCATGTCGTGTCAGCGCCTGCTCCGGGAAGACGGCAACTTCAAACAAAGATACCGGTGACAAAGAAAAGTGCCGCTCCCCCTGCGGAGCCGGGGCCTGACAAAGGTGAAACACCTCAAGCAGCACCAAAATCCATGTCTGAAAGGGCAGAATCAACCCCTCCGCAAAGAGGTACGGCCAAGCCCGACAAGAGAAACACAAAGAGATCCAGTGCGCTCAAGGGTGCTGCTCTCTTAATCCTGCTGGCAATACTTGCCGGGACATTTTCAAGCTACTTGGGGATAATCGATATTTCTATTCTACTCA
>JGI26437J51864_10000440_pt1 | contig 10874 bp, 13 predicted proteins | sample FrelakmetLWP11LW_FD_51864 | JGI IMG/M metagenome (IMG submission 51864)
CAACGGGCCGGAGGCATTCCGGCAGATCCTTGAGACGCAGATGGCCCATGCCGGTGTAACCACGTCCATGAAGATCCCCGCCGGGATCGCCGACGAGAAGAATCTTCGTCAAATCATTGAAATCATTAGATTACGTATGATGCTAGATGAGCATGTGCTGAACTTCATGCGTGACAAAGGGGACGATCAGTCCCTCTCTCAGCGATTCGCCCGGTGGCAGTTGGGCGGGCCCAACGCGGTTTCCGCTCCAGCGGCGGAAATGAAGACTGCACCTGCAGCGCCGATGGTGAATGCGACAGACGACGTCCCCTCCGTAGTGAGGGTGCGCAAGGCATCGGGCAGGGCGAGTCAGTACGAGCCCATCATCCAGCAGGCATCGCAGACATATGGCGTCGATCCGGCACTCATCCGAGCGGTCATTCGGGCCGAGAGCAATTTCAAAAACGAGAGCACATCGCCGAAGGGGGCCATGGGCCTGATGCAAATCATGCCCGCAACGGCCAAGGATTTGGGGATCCGGAACGCCTATGACGCGCAAGAGAACATCATGGGCGGGACACGCTACCTGAAAGGCCTGCTGGAGCGGTACCGGGGCGATGTGCCGACGGCACTTGCAGCCTACAACTGGGGGATGGGGAATGTGGAGCGGCGTCCCGAAAATCTGCCACGGGAAACGCGGGTCTACATCAACCGGATCCAGCAGTTCATGGATGAAAGAAAAGCTTGAGGGAAAACAAAAAACCCCGCCTGAAAGCGGGGTTTTCTAATTGTCCTGGATCATACTCAGTTCATCCCGAGATACTCCCTGACGATTTCCAGCAAATGACTCACCTTGAAGGGCTTTGACAGGGTGGGGTACTGGTACTGGGCCACCTCGTCGTCGAGCTCCTTTTTGAGGCGCTTCACGCCGAAAAAACCGCTCATGTAAATGATCTTGATGGCGGAATCGTCATTGCGGATCCGCCGAACGAGTTCGACGCCATTCACGTTGGGCATGAGGACGTCGGTGAGGACCAGGTCGGGCTTGAAGTCCTTGTAGACCTCGTACCCCGTGTCCCCGTCGATGGCCACCCTGACCTCGAACCCCTCCATGGTGAAGATGTTGCGAAGGGTGTCCTGATAGCCGAATTCATCTTCGACGACGAGGACTTTCCACTTTTCTTTCGGTTTCTTGTGGGCACCGTTCTTGATGACTTCGATGAGCTCCTTGTCAGGCAGCGCATTGATGATATGAGCCACCTCATTGATCTTCTGCTGCATCTTCTCGGCTTTTTCCTTGTTGTTCGGATTCAGGTCCGGGTGATAGATTTTTGACAAAAGCCTGTAATTGGACCTGACATAGGAAATGGCCGGTGCATCGCCGAGCTCGGAATAAATCTCCCGCGCCTTGTCCAGCATGCCGAGAACGTTCAATTCGTTCGAGAGATCAATAGATTTTTTCATCACCCTGTCCCTGTTTGATGTCGGATTCCAGCCGTGTACGGAAGGTTTTTTACCGCTCAAGGCTGCCCCAGTTTCTTTTTCCAAGGCTGTTGACAGAGACATCGATGCAAATCTCGTGCAAAAACACAGAATAAGTGAAGATTGCGAGGCATGAAATTGTGAACGGCATGAATCGCTTGGCAACCCGGACAGGCGGACTGAAGAATCCTTCAGATCAGCGAAGCCCCTCGACGAAGCTTGCAACGGCATTCATGTAGTCGGAGAGTCCGACCATGAAGATGCTGTTGTGATCCGCGCCGGGTATCTTGAGGAGTCTCTTCCGGACGGCGCCCGAAGCTTCGTAGAGGTCTTCACCGTCCGTGTAGGGGAGGACTTGATCGAGCTCCGCATGGATGATCAGCGTCGGCTTTCGGAAATGCCCGATTTTCTCGAGGTGCCGGAAGGCCTCGCTTTCCCTGATGCCCGCCCGTTTCATGTCAACGCCGACGAGATTGAGGATCGTCTGGGAGTGGGCAAACCCGCTCTCGATGATCAGGCCGTCGATGAGATCCGGAAAACTTTCTGCCAGTTCCAGGGCCGACGCGCTGCCCAGGGAGCGGCCCATGACGATGAAGGGTCCCGCACAGCCGTTGAGGGTCAGCCATTTTCTCGTATACTCGAAAACGACGCGGGCATCCTGCAGCATGGCACTCACGGTCGGCTGGCCTGTCGAGTGGCCGTATCCCCGGTAATCGACGGGGAGGAAATTGAGGCTGAGCCGGGAGTATAAGAAAGCGATATCCTCGTAGTCCTCGACGATCTCCCCGTTGCCGTGGAAAAACAGGATGGAGGGGCCCTGCTTGTTGAAGATGTGGTATCTTGCCCCGATGGAAACACCGGCCTCCACGGGGATCATCACATCGCGGACCCCTTCCTGGGAAATGGGGCTGCTCCAGGAAGTCCGGGGATAGAAGAGGTACTGGCTGACTTCGGGCCCGTCAAGCTTGGGGCAACTGACACGGCTGAGGTCCTTCATGGCATGTCTCCCTCGAGTTCATTATGATTCGTCATACCACAGGCAGGAGTTGCTGTCCACGGGGAGCCCTGCTTTGACAGCGGCGGTCAGATGCGGTAAGGAAAGCAGGGGGAAGCTTATGCCGACGTGGCTCGTCGTCATCTTCACGATCATCGGAGGGGCAGCCGTGCTGAAAATCCTTCACGCGCTGGCCATCGTCGTGGTCCATCCGGTCACACAGGGGGCGATGTTCACATCGACGGCCCGCGTGAAGATCCGCAAGGCTCTCGACGCCGTGCCCATGAAACCCGGCGAGCTTTTCGTGGATATCGGCTGCGGGGACGGAAGGGTTCTGCGTTTGGCCAGGAAGCGCTACGGCGTGACCTGTCTCGGGTTCGAGATCAATCCGATTGCCATTACGAAGGCCAAACTCCTCACGATGGGAAGAAAAGGCGTTGAGGTCCGATGCCGCAATTTCTGGAAGGCAGATCTCGGGAAGGCAGACATCGTCTCGTGTTATCTATTCCCTGACGTCATGCGTCGTCTGGGGGGAAAGCTGGAAAAGGAACTGGTCGCAGGGGCGCGTGTCATCTCCTTCAACTTTCCCATACCCGGCTGGAAGCACCAGGCCGTCCTCCGCGCCGCCTCCAAGCTCAACAATGACCCGATCTACATCTACTGCATCCCCGAATCCCTTCCCGGTCGGCATCCAGTAAAGGTCGACCCATAGCCCTGAAGCGCAGTGACCGATTGGCGCGAGTGAAGTTAGGAAGCTAAGAAGTTATGAAGTTAGGAATGGAATTTCATTTTCTGATCTTCTTAACTTCAGATCTTCCTAGCTTCTATCCCTTCACGGTGCCCACAGGTACATGAACTGCATCCCCCTAGGCATCAGACTCTCCAGATCCNGTGGCAGGATGTTTACGATCGTGGTGNTTCCGCCCGCCTCCGAGTAGATGGTCCCCTTGAAGGACCCGGCGCGATGGTAAACTACGACGGAAGCCTTTTGGAGATTGAGCGAAGCCTTGACCCCTTCGATCGCGCCGTCCAGGTATCCCACGCGGTCGATGAGCTTAAGCCCGAGCGCCTGGCCGGCCGTGTAGATGCGGCCGTCGGCCAGTCTCACGACGGCTTCCCTGGAAAGGGGCTTTCGCCCTTCGACGATGACGTCGATGAAACGGCCGTTCATCTGATCGATAATCGTCTGTACGATCTTGATCTCTTCCGGAGTAGCGGGCCGGAACGGGGACATGATGTCCTTCATGTCTCCGGATTTGATGGCTCGAGACTCGACGCCGATCTTCTCGAACAGCCCCTGGACGTTGAATTTCATGGCAATGACGCCGATGCTCCCGGTGATCGTGGTGGGGTGGGCCACGATCTCGTCGGCCGCCGTTGCCACGTAGTAACCACCGGAAGCCGCCACATCCATCATGCACGCGACCACCCTGACGCCGGTTTTCTTTTTGTACTCGAGGATTTCGTGATGAAGAATATCGCTCGCCGTCACAGTGCCGCCTGGCGAGTTGATCCGGATGACGAGAGCCGCAATCTTCTTGTCTCCGCTGGCCTTCTTCAGGGACTCCCTGAACTCATCGATCATGGAGATCTCTTCGCGAAGCCCCAGCTTGCGCCGCTTTTCCTCGGAGATGACTCCCGTGACGTCCACGAGCAGGATTTTCCGGTCGCCTTCGCCATCGACCACCCTTTCCTGAAGGGGACCGGGCTCTGGCAGCAGTGCAAGGTTGACGTAGGCACAGCCGCTGTAAAGCAGGGACATCGCCGCAAGGAGAACAAGCAGGCTCATTGGTCTCATCGTGAACATCTTCCTTTCCTCATCTTTTCTTTTTGGGGCGCAGAGGCTTCGGCTTTCCCGTTTTTTTCTGTTCCCGCAGCAGGCGCGAGATGTCTTTCTGCCGCCTCGTGACACGTTCCTTGGCCATTGAGCTCCCCTTTCCAGCAGGGCATCCGTCAGGGTTGCAAGCCGCCCAGGGTCGGCGGCGGGCTGCGTGAAATTGCAGAGCCACCGTTTTCTGCGTTGACTCGGCCATGGGATGCACCTATAATTATGATATAGCATATTGCCAGCAAAAACCATTTCTGTAAAGGAGGTGTCGTCATGTCGGAACACAAATGCGGCGATTGGGCCAAGGGACTTCTCATCGGGGGTCTCGTCGGCGTGATCATCGGGTTGCTCTATGCGCCCAAGAGCGGAAAGGAAACGCGGGACGAACTCTCGGACAAGGCGAAGGACGTTGCGTCAAAGCTCAAGGATGAATACGATGTCGCCCTCGAGAAGAGCAAAAGCGCCTATGAAAACCTCCTCAAGAAATTGAAGGAAGTGGAATCCAAGGCTGAGAAGAAGGCACAGGAAATGGGAGGCGGGTCCGCCTCGCAGTCGTAAGGAAGGAGAGTGAAGCCCATGAGCTGGGAAACAAGCCTGTTCATTCTTTGCCTGGCCGTAGTGGTCCTCGTGGGGTTCACGATCCCCGTTCTCCTGCAGTTGAGACGTACGGTCCGGAATCTCGACGTGACGATCACGACACTGAACCAGAATCTGCCCCCGATTCTGAAAAACGTTGACTATATCACGGAGAACCTCCGGCAGAGCGTCCAGGCCGTGAGGGCTACGGTGGAAGAGACGATCAACCGCTCATTGCCCTCGATTCTGGAAAATGTGGACCGTCTCGCGTCGACCGTCGGCAAGTCCGTCGAGATGGTGAGAAGCCGCGTGGAAGACCTCTCCCTCGGTGTCGAGCGATTCCGCGGGGGGCTCTCACACATCGACGATCGTTTCAAGGACTCGACCCGCGATCGGATGTCCCATGCCCTGACCGCCTTTGCCGGTCTGGTGAAACGCGTCCGGACGGCCCTGGAAGCCTTCAGGCCGTGACGGGCCTGATCGGGTCAACCTGCCTCGGGGCCGCCATGCGCGGTCCCTGTTCCGAAAAAGAACACCATCATGATCCCGGGAGGACGAAATGAGAGAAAAGGAAGATTTTGCAAAAGGGATCCTCACAGGCGCACTGATCGGAGGGCTCGTCGGCGTCGTGGTCGGGCTCCTCATTGCGCCGAAGAGCGGTGCGGAGACAAGAGAGGAGCTTGCCGGAAAGGCAAGGGACTTTGCCGACAAGGTGCAGGATGAGTACGATGCCCTTTACGACAAGGCGAGGCGCACCCAGGACAACCTGATCCATCGGCTCCAGGAAATCGAAGAGACGGCTCGCAGGAAGGCCGACGAGCTGGCCGCCAGACTAAAATCCTAGGCCCCGGTCCATCCAAGCGATCGGCGGACTCCAGGGGGGATGCCCTTGCCTATGCCGTGGGAGATCAGCGTTGCTCTGGCTGCAGCGGCTTTGATTGCGCTTGCCGTTGCGGCAGCCATGACTGTGGCCGAGATGCGAAGAACGAACCGTAACGTCACGGAACTCACCGCAACCCTGGAGCGGCACCTGCCCTCCATTCTTCAAAACCTCGACGAGATCAACCGCAACGCCGATGCCCTGAAGTCTTCCATTCAGGACCTTTCGGACAGGACCGCCGAAACGGGCAAGGGCGTCGAGAGAGTCGTAACCGGAGTTCGCTCGACGGCACAATCCCTAGAAGCCAGCGTGATCGAACCGGCCCTCAAGACTGCAAAAGGGGTGTCAACCCTGCTTGCCATCGGCGCTTCCCTCCGGGGGCTGCGACGCCCTCTCAGGTTGTGGCTGCGGAGGGGGAAGGGCAGGGCGTGATCTCTTTCTCTTCTTGAAATACGATCTCAACCACCATCCCACGTGGAAATACCCGCCCAGGATGATCAGCGCGGTCACACCGAGCAGGATGAAAAAAAACACATCCTGCTCGTTGCGCAGCGAGCTTCCCTGGAGCGACAGAAGGGTTGTGCCGAGCAGCCTGCCTGTCGTGGAGATGACGAGGAAGTTCCGCATCCGCATGTGCGACAGACCCAGGATATAGCAGAGAGTGTCCTTGGGAAAGCCCGGGATGAGAAAGAAAATAAAGGAAATCGCCAGCCCCTTGTGCTCCAGGAAATAATCGTATTTCCGGATCGTCGACGGTCGGATGATCCTCTCGACGAAGGGAAGCCCCAGGAAACGGGCAAGAACAAAAGCAATCCAGGAGCCGATGGTGAGCCCGATCGTGGAATAGATGATCCCAAGGACCGGCCCATAGAGATACCCTCCGATGAGTCCCGTCACGTCGCCGGGCAGGGGCGAGACGACCACCTGGGCGATCTGGAGAGCGATGAAGAGGAATATGGAGAGGGCGCCGTAGGATGTCAGGAGCTCCGACAGGCGCTCCCGGTCCATGAAGAAGGAATGGACGTTGAAGTGGACAATGAGAAAAATCCCGATGGCCACGGCCAGCGGGAAGAAAAGGACCCGTGCAAACGATCTTTCCACGCGGAACATACCCCGGTGACGGATCCGGCAATGCCAGAACCCGAACGGGCGAGCTATCGAGAAACCGCCACCTTGAAAAAGATGCCCTTCGAAGCGGCTCTACCCTACCATATCCACGAAACCGGCGCAAAGCGATTTTCCCTCGCGAACCCGATGAGTCACCGTCTGCCTGCGAGACACGCCAGTGCTAGATGAACTTCGTGGCCATGCAGTCTCCCTCGTTGTAATCGATAACGGCTTCGAGATTCTCCCGCCAGGGATCGAGGTCGTTCTTTGCGCGAAGGTGCCAGGCGATTGCATCGAGGGCGTTTACGCTGACGTGTCGTTATACTCCTTGAATTTTTATTGAACTTTCGCTAAAAAGGGTCATCGTGTGATCCAGTGTGGCTGAAGTCGTGTCCCGAATTTTCATTGTCTGCCTTCCCAGGTGAAGGGATGCCTCTCGAGTGGAGGAGGACCAACGATGCCGGATAAACTGAGAAAAATCGGTCTTGCCCTCGGCAGCGGCTCTGCACGCGGCTGGTCCCATATCGGGGTCATCCGGGGACTGCAGGAAGCGGATGTCGCCATCGATATCGTCTGCGGCTCCTCGATTGGAGCCCTCGTGGGGGGGGCCTATGCGGCGGGTAAACTCGATGATGCGGAAAGACTCATCCGCGAACTTGCCTGGTCGGATGTGCTCGGGTTCATGGAAGTCCCCGTACCCCGGTCCGGTCTCATCAACAGCGAGAAGATCGCCGATTACCTGCGGGAGAGGCTCGGTGACCCGAACATCGAGGATCTTCCCATACCTTTCGCAGCCGTGGCAACGGATCTGACATCGGGTCAGGAGGTATGGATCCGCAAAGGGTCTCTCATCGAAGCCATCCGGGCAAGCATCTCCATGCCGGGGATGTTTACGCCGTGCTTTCGGGAAGGCAGGCTCCTCGTCGACGGGGGGCTGATCAATCCCGTTCCCGTGTCTCTCTGCCGCTCCCTCGGCGCCAACATCGTCATTGCCGTAAACCCCAACACGGATATCAAGATACAGTACGAGATCACCAAGGAACCTATCCTCGGCGGACCCCCGAAAACACAACCGGAGGAGCAGGAGCAGGGGCTCCGCCTCCGGGATCTCTTTTTTGCAGGTCTCACGCTCTACATCACGGAGAGGATTCATCGCGGAAAATCGGTCACGAAAGGCCCATCCGGTGCGAAGAGTACCGAATCAGAGAGCAAGGGCCTGAAGGATCACATGATCGATTATCTCTCCGACTATATCAACGCCACGATGAAACAGGGCAAGTCCCTGGCCCTGGGGCAGATCACCGAAGACGGTTCTTTCCGGGAACCTTCGCTATTCGAGGTGATTACAGCCTCCATCAACCTGATGGGCGATCGAATCGCCCGCCAGCGTCTTGCAGGCGACCCGCCCGATGTCCTGATCCTGCCCCATGTCTCCCATGTCGGGCCCCTCGAGTTCAACCGGGCCGACGAGGTCATCGAAGCAGGGCGCCGCGCGCTGAACCTCATGCTGCCCATGCTGAAGGATCAGATCGGGTTCGTGGTGACGATCTGAGACCCCGCCATCGAGGCTTCCGGCATTCGTGAAAAAGCCTCTCGGAAACCAAATACCCCTTGACAAGTAAAAAACACTCACGCATGATCGAACGCCAATTCATTTTATGAACGATCGTTCAGGATGCGCATGAATACGTCCGGGAAATTGCACAGGAAGGAAAAAGAGTTCCAGGTTCGCCGCACCGAGATCCTCGCTCAGGCGGAAAAGATCTTTTCCGCGAAGGGTTTCCACGAGACAACGATGGCTCAGATCGCGGAAGCCTCCGGCTTTTCAATCGGAAGTCTCTACCATTTTTTTCACGGGAAAGAGGAACTCTACTCCGTCATGGTGATGGAGAAGGTTCGGTTGATGTACGACGAAATCATGGGAGCCGTGAGCCGTGAGCCGTCCATCGACAGCAAGATACGGGCCCTCGTGATATCTCACTTCGCCTACGTGGAGCACCACATTGACTTCTACCGTCTGCTGCTCGGTCATGAAAGCGGACTGAGATCGAAAGGGCTGAAGAAACTCCGGGAGCGCATTCTCGACGAACACCGCAAACATGTCGGCTGGATCGAAGTTCTCATTCAGGAAGGGATCCGGCTGCGGCTCATCAGGGCTCTCGACACGAAATCCCTGGCCAATGCCCTCATGGGGATCATTGCGTACTCAAAATTTGCATGGATCATGAACCCCTCCGGGGTGTCCCTGCTGGGGAAGGTGGACGATGTCCTGGACGTGTTCCTCCGGGGCGCCGCCTCTGGACGGGTCATCGGATCCAACAGAGAAATTCCGGGACCGGAAAAAACAGCTCAGGAGGCAGGATGAAAATCTGCAAGAAAGGGATCGCAACCCTTGGATTTTTGATCGTCCTCGGGTACGGGCCTGCTCAGGCCGGGGAATACACTCTGGAAGAGCTTTACCGCATCGGAATGCAGAAATCCGAGAAAGTGAAGATATCCGGCGAGAACGTGGAAATCGCCGATTCCGGGAAATACAAGGCCCTGTCGGCTCTCCTGCCCAAGGCCACGGCGTTCGGCGCCTACACGAATTACTCGGAAGACAAGCGAAGCCCCTCCGGTGCCCTCATCCAGCCGGACACGCAGGGAATCTGGGGGGTGAGAATCGACGAGACCCTGTCGTTGAGCGGACGGGAATTCAAGTCCTATTCGCTAGCCAAAGACAATGTGGAAAAAAACAGATTCGATTTCCGTTCCTTCCAGGAGGATTTTCTGCTCACCCTGTCCCTGGCCTACTTCGAGTTTCTCAAGGCCCGAAAAGGCCTGGAGATCGCCGACTCGAACGTGGAGCGCCTGACAAAATACCGGGAAGCCGCAAAGATCCGGCTGAAGGCGGGCGAGATCACAAAAACCACGGTCCTGCGTGCCGAAGGCGAACTGTCCGGGGCCCTGTCGGATCAGATCAAGGCAAGAAATTTCTATGAAAGCTCGCGGGTGAACCTGGCGCGAATCGTCGGGATCGAACGCGATTTCCAGATCCGGGAGATTCCCGTCGCGGAGCAAGAGACGCCCCCCCTCGATGTCTTGAAGGAAAAAGCGCTCAAGACCCGTCCCGATGTGAAGAGCATCGAGACACAGGTCCAGATCTCGGAAAAGCAGGTCGACGTCACCCGGGGGGCATACTGGCCGTCGTTGTCCGTCGCCGGCGTTTACACCGGGACCGAACAGAGCCCCGAGACGTCGTCGTACAACAAGGAAAGCACATACGGCGCCGTCACGCTGAACTTCCCGATTTTCGAAGGGGGGCTGCGGCGTGCGGAAGTGCGAGAATCGGAATCGAAGTACCGCCAGGCCGAGTTCCAATACCGGGACTTTGTGAAGTCCGTCAACGTGGAGGTGGAGAACACCTACCTCGACCTTATCGCTCAGAAGGGCATCTACAAGTCCGCCCAGGACCAACTGGCCTATGCCGAAGACAACATTCGGGCGGTGGCGAAACAGTTCGAATTCGGCCTGGCCAGCAGCCTCGATGTCATCGACGCCAACAACCTGCTCATCTCGGCCCAGAAACTCATGGCCGATGCCACGTATAACTACCAGTTCTTCATCCTCCGCCTGCAGCGAGTGACGGGTTTTCCCCTGATGGAATTTGTTGCCGGCAGGACGGGCGAAGAGAGGAAACCCTAGGGAAACCGGAGGAAGCAAATCTGATGCTCAACCGACACTCGAACTCATTGACTGTGAACAGGCGATTCCGGGCAGCGGCGTTGACGCTGCTTCTTCTCCCGTTCCTGCTTCTCGGGGCCTGCGGAAAAAGGGATGCCAAGGTGGCCGAGGAGAAGACGGTCAATATTCAAGTCAAGGCCGTGGAGACAAAATCCCTGAGGCCGTTTATCGAAACCATCGGTTCGATGAAGGCCTTCGAGCAGGTGGTCGCATCGAGCGAGATCGAGGGAATCCTGCGCACGACGAACGTCGAAGAGGGCGCTTTCGTATCCAAAGGGGCGCTGCTGGCCACGGTGGAGGACAGG
>JGI26437J51864_10000443_pt1 | contig 10851 bp, 8 predicted proteins | sample FrelakmetLWP11LW_FD_51864 | JGI IMG/M metagenome (IMG submission 51864)
TTCTGCAGCGTGGACGACAGCTGGTTGAGGGTGTGGCTTGCGTCCTTCAGGCTGTCCGCGTCCAGCGCGATCTGGTCGAAATCGCGATGCACCGAAAAACCCAGTTGGCGGAATTCCTGCGGCAGTTTGGCGCGCAGTTCGGGCGGCACCTCGTGCACCATTTTCTGGCCCATGGCGCGCGCCGCCGCGGCGGTGCCCGGCATGTCCTGGCGACCGAGCGCGCTGGTCATTTTCTGCACGCCGTCGAGAAACATCCGCATCTCCTCGAGGATCATGGCGCGTTCGCCCGGCCCCAGTTCGAGCACGGCACGGCCGTCGTCGCTGGACGACAGGTCGTGGTGCGCATGGGGTTCCTGCGCGAAAGCGGCCGTCAGCATGAATCCCGACAGGACCGTGAAGAGGATGGACAGACGTTTCATGGAGGAGCACCCAAGGATATAAATGAATGGAAGGGTTGGCGTCAGACATCCGGCCGGTCGAGGCTGGCCAGCACCGCATCCGCCAGCCCACGTATGTCGTCGGCACACGTTACATACGGCGGCATGACGTACACGGTGTTGCCGATGGGACGAATGAACACGCCCTGCGCCAGCGCCGACTGGTGGAAGCGGCTGGAAAAACCGGGGGTGGCGTCCGCCACGTCGAACGCCCAGATCATCCCCAGGTGGCGGAAGTGGCGCACTCGTGTGTGAGCGGACACTTCTTTCAGAATCCCCGTGAATTCAATGGCCTTGACCCGGTTGGCGGCGATGACATGGTCGTGCTCGAAGATATCGAGCACCGCCAGCGCGGCGCGGCAGGCGAGCGGATTGCCGGTGTAGGAATGCGAATGGAGGAAGCCGCGAGCGGTTTCGTCGCCATAAAAAGCCGAATAAATCGTGTCGGTCGTCAGCACCGCCGACAGCGGCAGGTAACCGCCGGTGAGGCCCTTGGACAGACAGATGAAGTCGGGCCGGACGGCCGCTTGCTCGCAGGCGAACAGGGTTCCTGAATGGGAAGAAGCGCTGTCCCCGGACTCGGCGGGCGCGGAGCGCCGGGGGCGGGCAGGGGACGCGGTTTCGGCATACGGATCAGTATGCACGAGCACCGCGGCTTGCTCGAAGGCGAACATCGTTCCCGTGCGGCCGAAACCGACGGCTATCTCATCGGCGATCAGGTGCACCTGGTAGCGGTCGCAAAGTTCACGCGCGCGTGCCAGATAGGCCGGGTGATACATTGCCATCCCCGCCGCGCCCTGCACCAGGGGCTCGACGATGAAGGCGGCGGTGGTGGCGGCATGCTCGGCCAGATGCGCCTCGAGCGCATGGGCACAACGCAATGCCCAGGATTCGGCGGATTCCCCTGGCGCGGCCAGCCGCGCGTCCGGCGTCGGCACCTGCACCGTGTGCCGCAGCAAAGGCTCATAGGTGGTTTTGAACAGCGGGATATCGGTCACCGACAGCGCGCCGACGGTTTCGCCATGGTAGCCGTTCTTCAGGCTGATGAAACCATTCTTCTCCGGCTGGCCGGAGTTGCGCCAGAAGTGAGCGCTCATCTTCAGCGCGATCTCGGTGGCCGAGGCGCCGTCCGAACCGTAGAACGCATGGCCCAGCCCGGTCAGCTTCGCCAGCCTTTCCGACAGTTCCACCACCGGCGCGTGCGTCGCGCCGGCCAGCATGACGTGCTCGATTTTGCCGAGCTGGTCGGTGATGGCGGCGTTGATGCGCGGATTGCAGTGGCCGAACAGGTTGACCCACCAGCTGGAAATCGCGTCAAGGTAGCGGCGCCCGTCCGGATCAATGAGCCACGGCCCCTCGCCGCGAGCGATTGCCAGCGGCGGGGTGGCTTCCAGCTGCTTCATCTGCGTGCAGGGATGCCAGACGGCGGCACGGCTTCGATTTAAAAGATTGTCCATGGGCTTGAAATTGTCATCTTGCGCCCCTACTATTAGCACTCAACGGCGATGAGTGCTAACAACACGGTCGCCGCTTCTGTTTTCACTGGCTTCAAAAGCCGCTTATTCCGCAACGCAATGGAGACTTTGCAATGAAAATCCGTCCTCTGCACGACCGAGTGATTGTCAAACGCATGGAAGAAGAGCGCAAGACCGCTTCCGGAATCGTGATTCCCGACACCGCGACCGAAAAACCCGACCAGGGCGAAATCATCGCCGTCGGCGCTGGCAAGAAAGACGACCAGGGCAAGCTGATTCCGCTCGACGTGAAAGTCGGCGACCGTGTGCTGTTCGGCAAGTATGCCGGCCAGACCGTCAAGGTCGAAGGCGACGAGCTGCTGGTGATGCGCGAAGAAGACATCATGGGCGTGGTCGAGCAGTAATCGCTGCAAGGCAAGCGCTCACCCGCATTCCAACCGAATTCAAAATCAGGAGTTAAGCAATGGCTGCAAAAGACGTACGTTTTGGCGATTCCGCCCGTCACCGCATGGTGGCTGGCGTCAACATTCTGGCTGACGCCGTTAAAGTGACCCTCGGCCCGAAAGGCCGCAACGTGGTGCTCGACCGTTCCTTCGGTGCCCCCACCGTGACCAAGGACGGCGTGTCGGTCGCCAAGGAAATCGAGCTGAAGGACAAGCTCGAGAACATGGGTGCGCAGATGGTGAAGGAAGTGGCCTCCCGCACTTCCGACGTCGCCGGTGACGGCACCACCACCGCCACCGTGCTGGCCCAGTCCATCGTCAACGAAGGCATGAAGTACGTTGCCGCCGGGATGAACCCGATGGACCTCAAGCGCGGCATCGACAAGGCCGTGATCGCCATCACCGCCGAACTGAAGAAGATTTCCGTGCCCTGCGCCAGCAGCAAGGAAATCGCCCAGGTCGGTTCCATTTCCGCCAACTCCGATTCCTCGATCGGCGACATCATCGCCGCCGCGATGGACAAGGTCGGCAAGGAAGGCGTCATCACGGTTGAAGACAGCTCGGGTCTGGAGAACGAACTCGACGTCGTCGAAGGCATGCAGTTCGACCGCGGCTACCTCTCCCCCTACTTCATCAACAACCCCGACAAGCAGATGGCGATCATGGAAGATCCCTTCATCCTGCTGTTCGACAAGAAGATCTCCAACATCCGCGACCTGCTGCCCGTGCTGGAGCAGGTGGCCAAGGCCGGCAAGCCGCTGATGATCGTCGCCGAAGACGTCGACGGCGAAGCGCTCGCCACCCTGGTGGTCAACAACATCCGCGGCATCCTCAAGACCTGCGCCGTCAAGGCCCCGGGCTTCGGCGACCGTCGCAAGGCGATGCTGGAAGACATGGCCATCCTCACCGGCGGCACCGTGATCGCCGAAGAAGTCGGCCTTTCCCTGGAAAAAGCCCAGCTGACCGACCTCGGACGTGCCAAGCGCATCGAGATCGGCAAGGAAAACACCACCATCATCGACGGCGCCGGCAATGCCGACGCGATCAAGGGCCGCATCAGCCAGATCAACAAGCAGATCGATGAAGTGACCAGCGACTACGACAAGGAAAAGCTGCAGGAGCGCAAGGCCAAGCTGGCCGGCGGCGTGGCGGTGATCAAGGTCGGCGCGGCCACCGAAGTCGAAATGAAAGAGAAGAAGGCCCGTGTCGAAGACGCGCTGCACGCCACCCGTGCCGCCGTTGAAGAAGGCATCGTCCCCGGCGGCGGCGTCGCGCTGCTGCGCGCCAAGGCCGTGGCCGCTGCGATCAAGGGCGACAACCACGACCAGGACGCCGGCGTGAAGATCGTGCTGCGCGCCATCGAGGAGCCGCTGCGCCAGATCGTCAAGAACTGTGGCGAAGAGCCCTCGGTCGTGGTCAACAAGGTGCTGGAAGGCAAGGGCAACTTCGGCTACAACGCCCAGACCGGTGAATACGGCGACATGGTGGCGATGGGTGTGCTCGACCCGACCAAGGTCACCCGCACCGCGCTGCAGAACGCCGCGTCGATCGCCAGCCTGATGCTGACCACCGATTGCATGGTGGCCGACCTGCCGGAAGACAAGTCGTCCGCCTCGATGGGCGGCGGCGACATGGGTGGCATGGGCGGCATGGGTGGCATGGGCATGATGTAAACGTGGTTGTTGCCGCATAGGATTCCACAGGGGCTTCAGCCCATAGTGGATCGGAGTCCTTCAGGGCTTCAGCGGCGTTCAACAACGGCGCGCTCCTTGCGGGCAAACAACGGCCACCCCCGTCCAGCAGTTCAAAAGCCCCGCTTCGGCGGGGCTTTTTGTTGCCCCGAAAAACCACCGATGCGGGCTGTCATGCGGCGTTGCGGGACAGGATTACTGGCGGCCGACGTTCGCGTTCAGCGCGTCGACGAGCGTCAATCCAGCCAGTTCGCGCATTGCCCGGGACAGGTAGTACAGTGCCGCCATCATCATCAGCATCGAAGGCAGGGCGATCATCGGGTAGCTCAACAGGGTCAGGCGCCCGAGTTCGGCATTGAAGGCTTCGCTGCCCGCCGGGCTGGTAACGATCCAGGTGGCGAGGAAGTAATTCATCGCCGCGGAAAAGAAGAAGGTACCGCCAAGCAGGTAGGTGGCATTCTGCAGGCGCGCTTCGAAATGACGGGTCGTGCCGCGCGCCTCGAGCTGCTGCTGCACCCGCGCCACGTCGAATAGCGTCGGGTTGTAGAGCATTGTCCTGACCAGCGGGTAGCGGGTCCGTGTGGACAGCAGCACGGCCAGGCCGATCAGACCGGGGATCGCCGCTTCCTTCACCGCCAGCCACCGGGTGTCGAGCTGCAGCAGGCCGATGCCGCCGGTGAGCAGGATACTGACCAGGCCCAGCACGGAAAAAAAGTTGATCCTGCCGCGCCCGAGCAGTTCGACCGCCCCCCAGCCAAGCGGGAAAGCCAGCGCGGCCAGCAGTCCACCGACGGCTCCAAGATCCTGTTCGCCACTGAACTTCATCAGGATGACGGACGGAATGACGATGTTGATCAGGAGTTCGAGCAGCGGATTGTTTTTTCGGGTCGGGGACATGGAATGCCAGGCACTTGAATCGGAGTGGTAGAGACTTGGGGCCGCTGGATTGGTTTCATCCAGGCGCCAATCGGTCAATCTCGATCACTGCGCCGAGGGGTCGCCAGCAGCCCTCGCGGGCAACTCGAAATGCATCGAGTGCGGCAATTTTTGCATGCAATTGCCGATGCGCTGTAAATTGCACGCAATTTCCTGCCGCGTTGCGCTCCGCCCATGACCCATATCATCCCGCTCGCCAACAGCCTTCACCGCGCCACGATGGAAATGCTGCGGCAGCAGTCGCCCTTTTCGGCGATGACCGAGGGCGATCTGCTGTGGCTGGTGCAGCGCCTGTCGGTGGCCTACTTTCCGCAGGGCGAAACGCTGCTCGAACCTTCCGACGCCGCGCCGGATTCGCTGTTCATCGTCAAGCAGGGTGCGGTGCAGGGCGAGACCGCGGAAGGCCAGACGGTGCTGCAGCTGACCGCTGGCGAGATGTTCCCGCTCGGCGCCCTGCTCGCCGAGCGCGGCACGGCGAACCGCTACGTCGCTGCCAGCGATGTCTTCTGCTACACCCTCCCCGCCGCCGATTTCCGCACCCTGCTGACGAACAGCAGCGCCTTCAACGATTTCTGCACGCGCCGCATCGCCAGCCTGCTGGAGCATTCACAGCGCGCCGTGCAGTCGGAATATGCCCTGGCGCAGGATGACGAAAGCCGATTCTCGCGCCCCCTGCGCACCCTGGTGCAGCGTGCGCCGGTGTGGGTGTCGCCGGAAACGCCGCTGGAACAGGCGCTTTCCGCCATGGATGCGGCACGGGTCGGGTCGGTCATGGTCTGCTCCGCCGACGCGCGACCGGTCGGCATTCTCACCCTCAAGGATGTACTGAAGCGCGTCACCCTGGCGCAGGTGCCGCTGTCGGCCGCGGTATCCAGCGTGATGACCGCCACCCCCGCCACCCTGGAGGCGGATTCGCCGGCGTCCGACGCCCTGCTGCTGATGGCCCAGCAGGGCATCCATCACATCCCACTGGTTTCGCAGGGCCAGCTGGTCGGCGTGGTTTCCGAAAAGGACGTGTTCGCCCTGCGGCGCCTGAGCATGGAAGGCATCTCGCGCGCCATGGCACGCGCCGAAACGATCGGGCAGTTGACGATCCTGGCGCACGACATCGGCGACTTGGCGCACAGCCTGCTGGCGCAGGGCATGGACGCGGAAAATCTCACGGCCATCATTTCCGGCCTCAACGACCGCCTGACCGAGCGCGTCATCGACCTGGAGAGCCAGTCCCTGGATCTTCCCCATGTGCGCTGGTGCTGGATGGCGCTGGGATCGGAAGGACGAATGGAACAGACGCTGTCGACCGACCAGGACAACGCGCTGATCTTTTTCCAGGCCGGCGAGGCCGATGTCGACGCGCTGCTGGCCTTTGCCCGGCGCGTCAACGAACGTCTCGACGCCTGCGGTTTCCCGCTGTGCAAGGGCGGCATCATGGCGAGCAATCCGAAATGGTGCCTGTCGGCCGAGGCCTGGCAGCGGGTATTCGCCAACTGGATCGACCAGGGCGACCCCGAGGCCCTGCTGCACGCCAGCATCTTCGATTTTCGCCCGCTCGCCGGCGATGTGTCGCTGGCGCTCGATCTGCGCGCCTGGCTGAATCAGGCGGCGCAGAGAAATCCGCGCTTTCTCCGGCAGATGGCCAGCAACGCCCTGCGCAACCGGCCGCCGCTCGGGGTGGTGCGCGACTTTGTCCTGTCGGACGACGTCGCCCATCCGCACACGCTCGATCTCAAGCTCAACGGCACCACGCCGTTCGTCGATGCGGCGCGCATCCTGGCGCTGGCCGCCGGCGTGCCGCAGACCAATACCGCCAAGCGCCTGCGCGAATCGGCGCGCGCCCTGCAGGTTCCCGAGGCCGAGATCGCCGACTGGAACAGCGCCTTCCACTTTCTGCAGCTGTTGCGGCTGCGCCATCAGCACGGGCAGCAGCGCCAGGGCGTGGCACCGGACAACCATCTCGATCCGGATACGCTCAACCAGCTCGACCGCCGCATCCTGCGCGAGGCCTTTCGTCAGGCACGCAAGCTGCAATCCCGGCTGGCGCTGGACTACGAACGGTGATCTGGCCCTTTGCACGACGGCCGGCTCCGGCGCTCGATGCCGCCGTTCAGACGCGGCTCGACGCCCTGACCCGGAAGAAGCCCGACCTGAAGCGTCCGCTGCACGCGCAGCGCTGGTGCGTGGTCGACACCGAAACCGGCGGCCTGGACACCCGACGCGACGCCTTGCTGGCGATCGGCGTAGTAATAATTGACCAGGCGCAGATCCGCATGGGCGAAAGTTTCGAAGTGCACCTGCAGCAGGCCGAGGCCACCGCTGCCGGCAACATCCTGATCCACGGCATCAGCGGCAGCGTGCAACGCGAGGGGACTTCGCCCGAGGCGGCCCTGCTCGACTATCTGGAGCATGTCGGCAACAGCCCGCGGGTGGCGTTCCATGCCGCCTTCGACCAGGCCGTACTGCAGCGTGATGCGCGCACCCGTCTGGGCTGGAACCACGATGCAGCCTGGTTCGACGCGGCGGTCATCGCGCCGCTGCTATTCCCCGAAGCCGCAGCGGATTGCCGCAGTCTGGATGACTGGCTGGGCTACTTCGGCATCGCCAACTATGCCCGTCATGGCGCGCTGGCGGATGCGTTCGCGACCGCCGAACTCTGGCTGGTGCTGTTGCAAGCCGCCCAAAAACAGAACATGAACAACGCCCATGCACTGAACAAACTGGCGCGCGCACGGCGCTGGCTGTCGGCGCATTAGTGCTTTCTAATCTGTTTGCAGGCGCCGTCACAAATACTTAAACTCCGCGCACGCGCGCCAAACCTCATACCTGCCAAGCCAGCCAGCGCGTTCCCACCACACTAAAACAGGAGGAGTTGCCATGCAGTTGTCGGAGAGACACAAGGAGTACTGGCGCAAAAATCTGCGGCTCACCGCAGTGTTGCTCGCCGTCTGGTTCGTAGTGACGTTCGTCATGATCTACTTTGCGCCCCAGCTCAACGATATCGTCATCATGGGTTTCCCCTTCGCCTTCTACATGGCGGCCCAGGGTTCACTCATCATCTATGTCCTCGTCATCTGGTTCTATGCCTATCGCATGAACCAGCTGGACCAGGAATTCGGCGTCCACGAGGGAGATGAAGAATGAGCACCCAAACCCAAAGCCAGTTCTTCTCGCAACTGAAGAAGTACTACACCTTCTACACCGGCGGCTTCATCGCCTTCGTCATCGTGCTCGCCATCCTGGAGCAGATGGGCCTTCCCCCCAACTGGATCGGCTACATTTTCCTCGCCGCCACCATCGCGCTGTATGCCGGCATCGGCATCATGTCGAAGACTGCCGACGTGTCGGAATACTACGTCGCCGGACGGCGTGTACCCGCGCTGTTCAACGGCATGGCCACCGGCGCGGACTGGATGTCGGCCGCGTCGTTCATCGGTATGGCCGGCACCCTGTACCTCACCGGCTTTGACGGCCTCGCCTTCATCCTCGGCTGGACCGGCGGCTATGTGCTGGTGGCGCTGCTGCTCGCGCCCTACCTCAGGAAATTCGGCCAGTTCACCATTCCCGACTTTCTCGGTGCGCGTTTCGGCGGCAACCTGCCCCGAACCATCGGCGTCATCGCGGCCATCATCTGCTCGTTCGTCTACGTGGTTGCGCAGATTTATGGTGTGGGCCTCATCACCGCCCGCCTCACCGGCCTGGAATTCCAGGTCGGCGTGTTCGCCGGTCTGGCCGGCATCCTGGTGTGCTCCTTCCTCGGTGGCATGCGCGCGGTGACCTGGACCCAGGTCGCGCAATACATCATCCTGATCCTTGCCTACATGATTCCGGTGGTATGGCTGTCGGTGAACATCACTGGCAACCCGATCCCGCAGGTCGTCTATGGCCAGGTGCTGGAGAAGGTCACCGCCAAGGAAAAGGAGTTCAACGATCCGACCACGGTGCTCGGTGCTGCCGAAGCTTCGGTGCGCGCGCTGCACAAGGAGAAGCAGCTCGCCGCAGAAGAGAAGGTCAAGGCACTGGAAGCGGCGATGGCTGCCGGCACCGCCGACACCCTCGTCGGCGAAGCCCGCGCCAAGCTCGACACCGAGCTGGCCGAACTGAAGGCCGCGCCCGAACCCGACGCCAAGAAGATCGAGGCGAAGGAAAAGGACATCAAGGATCTCACCGGTCCCGACGCCCTGCTGGCCAAGCTGAAGAAGGCAGCCGACGGCGCCAAGAAAGCGGCCGGCCCGGTCGCGGCTCACGCCACCGCCTTCTCCGGCAAGGGTGCCGAGAAGAAACTGCTGAAGGACAACCCCAGCGCCACCGAGGCCGACATCGCCGCGGCGAAGGCCGAAGACCAGGCGGAAACCGACAAGAAGCGCCGCAACTTCATCGCCCTGGTGCTGTGTCTGATGGTCGGCACCGCCTCGCTGCCGCACATCCTGATGCGCTACTACACCACGCCGTCGGTGCGTGATGCGCGGAAGTCGGTGTTCTGGTCGCTGTTCTTCATCTTCCTCTTGTACTTCACCGCGCCCGCTCTGGCGGTACTGGTCAAGTTCGAGGTCTACAGCAACCTGATCGGCTCGTCGTTCGCGTCGCTGCCCGCCTGGGTGGCCAACTGGGCGGCGGTGGACCCGACCCTGATGAAGATCTCCGACCTCAACAAGGACGGTCTGGTGCAGCTCGCCGAAATGACCATCGGCGGCGACCTCATCGTGCTCGCCACGCCAGAGATCGCCGGCCTGCCCTACGTGATCTCGGGCCTGGTGGCGGCGGGCGGTCTGGCCGCGGCGCTCTCGACTGCCGACGGTCTCTTGCTGACCATCGCAAACGCGCTGTCGCACGACGTCTACTACAAGATGATCGACCCGAAAGCATCGACCGTACGCCGCCTGGCCATCTCCAAGGGCCTGCTGCTGCTGGTCGCCTTGCTGGCCGCGTACACCGCCTCGCTGAAGCCGGGTGACATCCTGTTCCTGGTCGGCGCCGCGTTCTCGCTGGCCGCCTCGGCGTTCTTCCCGGCGCTGGTGCTCGGCGTGTTCTGGAAGCGCGCCAACCACCTCGGTGCAGTCTTAGGCATGCTGGCTGGTCTGGCTGTGTGCATGTACTACATGTACATCACCTACGACTTCTTCGGCGGCGTCGCAGCCAACGAATGGTTCGCCATCAAGCCTATCGCTGCCGGCGTGTTCGGCATGCCGGCCGGCTTCCTCGGGGTGATCATCGGCTCGATGCTCTCCAAGGCGCCGTCCAAGGAGGTTCAGGACCTGGTCGACCATGTGCGCTATCCGAACCTGGAAGGCGACATCGATACCCGCGCAGCCTGATCGCTGCAATGCGCCTTCGGGCGCAACAAAAAAGCCAGCCTCACGGGGCTGGCTTTTTTTCGTCCCTGGTACCTCAGCTCAACCGAGCCGGTGCGCGTAATCGCTGCGTCCGGTTTCGCGGATCAGCCGCTGCGCGGTCAATGGATCGTGCGTCAGCGTGTGCTCGATCACCGCCGCCACCTTGTCCGGCTCGTTGCAGTGCTGCCAGGCCATGCCCAGCGCGTACCAGGCCAGCCCGTTCATCGGCTGAAGCCTGCCGGCTTCGGTCAGCGCCGCCGCCGCATCGCGATGACGACCCTGACGCGCGTGCAGCATGCCCAGCCCATACCAGGCGCGATCATGGTCGGGATTCAACTCCGTCGCCCGCTGCATGGCCTTGATTGCCGCCTCGTCCATGCCGCCTTTGTCGCACACATAGCCGAGATTGAACCAGGTGTTGGCGTCCTCCGGTTCGCTGTCGATTGCCTTTTCATACCAGCGCGCCGCTTCCGCCCAGCGCTCCCGCCGCGCTTCCATCCAGCCCAGCATGCGCAGCGTGCCGGCATGGCGCGGATCGGCGC
>JGI26437J51864_10000450_pt1 | contig 10733 bp, 9 predicted proteins | sample FrelakmetLWP11LW_FD_51864 | JGI IMG/M metagenome (IMG submission 51864)
TGCAGGCGATCACTGCAGGCGTCACTCCGATCACCGGGAATTTCGATTCCGGCACCGGGCCGCGGTAAAGGCATCTCAAGCAGGCTGTTTTGCCGGGGATCACGGTCATGGCCCGTCCTTCAAAACCGTTGACGGCGCCATGGACAAAAGGGATCCCCTGGCCGATCGCCGTTTTGTTCAGCACATAGCGGGTGGGTAAATTGTCCATAGCATCGACGATCAGATCAAATCCCGCAGTGAGTTCCGAAGCATTCTCCTTCGANATCGTCACACTCAACGTCTCGACGGTCACATTCGGATTGAGTTTATTAAGCTTCTCCTGGGCCGACTCCACCTTTTGTCTTCCCACGTCGGCTGTCCAGTGGGCCACCTGTCGATTCAGGTTCGTGAGGTCCACCTTGTCGTGGTCCACGATCCGGAGGTGGCCTACCCCCGCCGCGGTCAGATAGATCGAAACAGGGGAACCAAGACCCCCTGCCCCGGCAATGAACACTTTGGCCCTTTTCAGCTTCTCCTGGCCTTTTTCCCCGATTTGAGGGATCATGATCTGGCGGCCGTATCGTTCAAGCTCTTCACCCGTTAACATGACCTCTCCTTGCTTTTGCGGGGGCGGTGATTACTATCCGCCATTGACGCTGTTTTTCTTTACCCGACAGAACAAGCTCTTGCGACTTGAGCCACGATGCTCCACCAAATTGTTGTGTTCTCAAATTAAGACAAGTTGGCTCCGTTTTCAAGCCCTATCAAGGCGCTTGAAAAAAGGCTGCTCCAAATGAAAAGAGAGAGCATGGTCATTGTAACCGGCTACGTAGAAGGGGAGAGCTACGGTCTGCTCGGCCCCCAACTGGCCGCAAGCATCATTCAAGAAAACTCGATCTACGACTGCATCGTGGTAACTCTCCCCAGGCAGTACGACAAGAACATCTTCAAGAAGACCCTGCAGGATTACTTCGGCAACGAGCGGCCGGTCATCGGTTTCTCTTATCTCGCCGGTCGAACCGATCTTTTCTCCCTTGCCCGCGAACTCAAAGAAGAGGGCTCTTTCACTATTCTCGCAGGCCCCCAGGCAGACGTCGACTTCGGGGGGGAGCAGGGCCGGCAAGATCATCCTCACTATTTCCAAGGCCTTTCGGATTGCTTTTCCATGGCCATTCACGGACCGGCTGAGCAGATTCTTCCTTTCCTGAACCGTCCGATAGATCACAAAAGGTTCTCGGACCCGGGCCTCCTCAGCACCTCTCTCACCTGGAACGAAGAATTCCTGACAAAGGCCCGATGGGACAATCTGTACAGGCTAGGCGACGCCGGGCTCACTCCTTTGCCCGTTACAACAGGTCAGGTGCTTCAGCAGATCGGCTGCCCTCATGCGAGTCGATTACGGACGATTGAGATCGACTACCCTGTCGCCTTCAGAAAGACCGAAAAGGACAAAGTGGGCCTTTCCCTGAAAGGATGCAGTTTTTGTGATGTGGCAATCGACAAGGGGTTTCATGGAGCCTTGAGCCTCGACGCGGTCATGGAACAGATTCAGAGACTCCCGGACGGCGAGGAGGACCGCAAGATCCCTTTTGAACTGATCAACGAAAATGCCGCTCCAGGCCTTCCGGCCCTTCTGGCCGGAGTTCGAGCGAGGGGGATCCGCCTTTCCCGGGTCTGCTTGACCCTGCGGGCGGATTGGTTTGTCTTGGGGGAAAAGGATCTGAGGGAAACGCTTGCTCTGGCCGGCGCCTTGGATATCCAGGTTCTTTTGGGTTCCATGGGTTTCGAATCTTTCGACGACCGCATTCTCTCCAATCTTCACAAAGGGCTCGATGCGGAGACCAACCTGCGAGCCGTGAAACTCATGAGGGATCTCAAGAGCGAGTTCCCCCGCCAATGGGCTTATGCCAGGCAGGAAGGCGCGATTCACGGTTTCATTCACCCCACACCGTGGGACACGCCTGAAACGGAATCGAACAACGCAAGAATCATTTCTCTCTACGGATTGCTCAACGACATTCTCCCGGAGCACAGCGTCCCTCTCATCATCCATCATGCCTCGGCACTGGGGGACTGGGCCAGGGAGATCGAGAAGAGAGAAGACGTCCAGTTCAAGCGGGAGGGCTCGACCATAGGCTGGTGGCAGGTGGGAGAGAGGTTTATTATATAATGGAGTATTGGAGTGATGGAGTAATGGTAAACAGAAGAGTCCATTGGCCGAACCTTCCAATTCTCCAACCCTCCAGCAGTTGAACGGTTTACAAAATCAATTCAGGAGGAATTTCATGAGAGTGAAGATTGATTACGATCTTTGTATGGGAGACAGGAACTGCAACAAGGTTTGCCCGGAGGTCTTTCAGTACGATGAGGACAAACTCCTGTCCCGGGTTCTCGTGGATGTGGTCCCGAAGCATCTCGAGGCTCTGGTCGAGAAAGCCGCCAGAGAGTGCGCGCCCGGAGCGATTGTTATTCTCGGATGACCTCAGACCGCTGAGCTGGACTCCCTGCTGAACATGGATACGAAATAGATGCCTGATGGTACACGGGTCACGGCGCACGGTACACGGGAAAACTCCGAGGCAAATTGGTGTCGGCCGTGCGCCGTGCACCGTCTCTATTCCGTCGTCACCTTCATTTTCCACGTTCTCTGACCGGACTTGAACGAAACGTAGTCTTTTCCGATGTCGGTCACTGAAATCCCCTCGATCATGCCGCCCGGCCGTACAATGACCCCGTTGATGACGGCAAAGCGGCTCTCCGGGGCATCAGACCAGACAATCGCCTGGAGTTGGAACTCCGGATCCTGGAGCGAGGGACCTTCCTCTTGACCTGTGGTGGAATCAGGGGAGCCCTTCTTTTCTTTCTTGGGCGAGGATTGGTACGGTGAACGTTCTTCCTTCGCAGGAGCCGCGCTCGGAGAAGCCGCTTCGCTGCGCTTTCGTCTGTCTTCCAAAAGCGGATCCTTAGCCTTTGCCACTGGTTTTGAAGGCGACGGGTTTGGCTTCACCGCCGCAGTGGACGACTTGGGGATCAGGAAGGGTTTGTAACTGAACACCACCCATAACACCACCGCCAGCGTCAGCAGAGGCAAGAGGACGATCAAAACCTCTTGAGTCGTCCAGCTTCTTTTGTACTGTTCCCGGATCGCTTTCCTGGCGTCGAGTTTCTTCGGAACCGGCAGGGTCTCACTCCGCTGCACCGACTCGTTTTCAACTCTTCGTAATGCCTTCAGGATTGCACTCACAGTTGCGCCCTCGGTCACCACAACCCATTTGCAGGCCGACGATCTAATCTGAGAGACGGGGGATGTTGAGCGCCGCTTTTTCATTGTAAAGAGCGATCTTGGTCAGGGGCCCCACCACCCCGTCAACAGGGATGCCGTGCCTTCGTTGCACCTGCTTGATCGCTTTTGCCGTCTTGTCGTCATAGGTCGGCGTGATNTCCAGCTCCTTGTGGCCCAGGTCGTGCATGAACATCTTCAGCGTCAGGACGGCGTCTCCCGAATTCTGAGAAGACAGAGTCGCGGGCAGGTTGAGGAAATCCTTCCACGCCACGTAAGCGACGCGCGACCAGTAGGAGGTGAGCTGCTCCCTGTCCACCTGGATGCCTTCCTCCACCGCTCCACCCAGGAGGACCGCATCCTCCTCGTTGGTTTTGGCGAGGGTCAGATATCGGGGCGTGCCTCCTCCCTGTAGATAGAACTCCAGAACAGCAGGCAGATTCCGCTTGAGAAGGGAATCAAAATCTCCTTCCACACGCTGGATCAAGAGCCCGTTTTGTCGAGCCGCCACTTTGAAAAAAGCTTGGTCATCCTCCATATCATTGAGCAGTGTACTGTTCTCAGGGGTCCCTGACCACAGATCGATGACCGCCTTCATGGCGAGCGCCCGCGAGGAACGGCGGTTGAACTTTGCCAGGATCCCTCCAAGATCTGAAACGGCCAAGGGAGAGAACTGCTTGTGTGATTTCTGGCCTCCACTTCCCTCTCCGCTTTCCCGGCTCAGATCCGAGCTTTCCTGGGTCATGGCGAAGGCGCCTCCACCGGGCACCGGTTTATCCGCGGAATCGACTTTCTGCGTCACCTTGGGTCTTTCGATCTCTCCCGACTCGATCAGGCTGTTGATCTTCAGATCCACGGAGCGATGAATGATGAGGAACAGAGAGGCCAGATAGAGCACAGCCACGAAAACACCGAGGACCACCCCCATGGACAGAGAGAGCCTCTTTCTCTTTTGCAGGGTCAGGCGCTTCACATCCCCCCGCGCCGCCAATTCCCTGATCGAGGCTCTGGCAATCGGGCCTGTGATCTTTTTCCGGTTCAGCCCGTAGGCGGTCAAGAGGGCTCGATCGCAGGAGATGTTGATCAGCCTGGGGATACCGCCCGAGTATCTGTAGATCGCCCGCAAGGCCCCTCGCGTAAACCGGACTTCCGCTTTTTGAGAGGCCACCTGAATGCGGTGGTCAATGTACTCTTTGGTCTCCTTATGGCTGAGCGGGGTCAAGTAACAGCTCAGGGTAATTCGCTGGCCCAGTTGGCGGAGCTCGTGGGAGTCCAGCATCTCCCCCAGCTCTGGCTGGCCCACCAGAATGATCTGGATCAATTTGCTCGTCGTGGTCTCGAGATTGGAAAGAAGCCGAAGCTGTTCCAGAACATCCTTGTTCAGATTCTGGGCCTCATCGATGATCAGGACCACCTTGGTGCCTTCCATTCTTTTTTTTATCAGGAAGGCATTCAGTTCATCGATGAGTTCTTTGACACTGCTCCCGCTGGAGGCAACTCCAAACTCATCGTTAATGGCTTTCAAGAGTTGAAGGGAATCGAGCTTCGGATTGAAAATGTAAGCGGCTTCGGTGTGCTCATCCAGATTCTCAAGCACGGCCCTGCAGAGCGTGGTTTTACCGGTTCCCACCTCGCCCGTGATTTGCACAAAGCCGTCCCCCTGAGAGATGGCGTAAACCAAGTGGGCCATGGCCTCTTCGTGACTGCGGCTGAGGTAGAGGTAAGCCGGGTTCGGCACCAGCTGAAAGGGTCTTTCCTTGAATCCGTAGAAGCTGTTATACATGCACTGCTCTCTCGAGAGGATTAGGTCCACCTACCGGGTATCACATGATTGCAGAATTTGCAATGTCCCTTGTTCAAGTTGACCTGTTTGAGCGAATACCCGTTTCGTTCCACAAGGATTCTCCTGCAGTTCGGGCAGTAGGTATTGCAGCCCTGGTGGCCGGGCACATTCCCCAGGTAGACAAAATGGATCCCTTCCGATAAGGCCACGTCTCTCAGTTTCTCCAGGGTTGCCACGGGCGTCGGAGGCAGCCGCGTCAGCCGGTATTGGGGAAAGAACCGGAGCAGGTGAAGAGGATAGTCCGGACCGAGTTCCCTCAATATCCATCCACACATTCTTTTGATCATCTCGGGGTCTTCCACATACGTCGGCACCACGAGAGTGGTTATTTCGAGCCAGACCCCCTGCTCGTGGAGGATCTGGAGCGTGTTGAGCACAGGCTGGAGCGTTCCGCCGTTCAGGGACCGATAGAGGCGGTCATCGAAAGACTTGAGATTGATGTTTGCACCGTCCAGGACGTTGCAGAGTGCAAGGAGAGGCTCGCGATTGATGTAGCCGTTGGACACGAGAACGTTCTTGAGCCCTGCCTCTTTTCCGAGCCTGGCCGTATCCACCATATACTCGTAGTACGTGATGGCCTCCGAATACGTGAAGGCAATCGACGGGCTTTCCCTCCTGATGGACTCCCGTACCACCTCTTGCGGGAACAACTCGATGGACTGAACCTCCTCGGGTTTTTTCTGGGAGATTTCCCAGTTCTGGCAATTCAGACACCGGAAATTGCAGCCCGTGGCGGCGACGGAAAAGATGGATGTGCCCGGATGAAAGTGGTTGAGAGGCTTTTTCTCAATGGGGTCCACGTGAACCGAGCAGGGGTTTCCATAAGTCAGAGAATAGAGCTTGCCGTCAATATTGACCTTGGATCGGCAGACGCTGCGATCTCCCGGTTCCAAGAGGCAGAGGTTGGGGCACACCTGGCACTGAACGCTCTTGCCGTCCGAGGTGTAGTAAAAACCTTCTACAGACCACTTCCAGGGCCTTGCCGGCGCATCTTTTCTGAAGATCTCGCCCCGGATACTCTCCCCCTTGGTCTGACCGAAGCAGAGCCCGGTGCCGGCACAAAGAACTCCTGAAAGGCCGAGCCCCAGAGTCTTCACAAATTCTTTACGGCTCATCCTCATGAAGCGGTCCGCCCACGCGGAAAGAGTACGATGATGTTACTTGAAATCTTGACGAGGATCAAAAAAATTATGGCCATCTGGATCCCCAGCATAGGGATAAGGATCGCTCCCGTGGCCAAGGTCCCCACTGCAGCGCCCGTGAAATCAGCTGCCAGGCATCCGGCTGCCGGGCTTTCCTTTTCACCGATGAGGCCGGTGGCAAGGGGAAACTGATACCCGCAGAAAAAGGAGAAGACAACGCCATAGCCCAAAAAATAAAACTGCGGGATATCCCCCTCGGAAAAGCTGATTCCCACATAGAAGACGACCAAAAGGCTGAAAAGAATGATCTCAGAGACGATAAAAGGAATCCATCCTCTCCCTTTGAAAAGGCTGCCGAACAGGGCCCCGGGAAGCAAGCCCATGAGAAAAGCGGTCACAATGGCTCCGAGCTTCAGGTAGATGTATCCGTACATCACCTGGAACGTAAAGATCACCAACATCTCCACCCCCATGTTCGCAAGACCCGTGGTAAAGAGCACGACCTCCTCCCTGCGCAGAAAGATCAGGTACAGCATCGTGAGGCCCAAGGCCACGAGGCCGAAGACTTTGGGTGAGGAGCCGTGCTTGGCGAACCACTCCTGAAACAAGGCGGTCATGATCCTGGGCTCAAAGTCGGTATTGGCCGGAGCCTTCGGGTCCAGCTTTTTCTTGAGCTCTTCGATTCGTTCTTGCGTCACATTGCCGTGAAAGAAGCCCTCCACATAGGACGTGGTCACGGATTTCAGGGCGAGTCGTGCCGGCACGTCCGTCCACAGTTCACCGTCTCTGCAGAGAAAGTAAGCCTTTTCTCCCGGAAGGATGACCACGTTTCGAAAATGCTGTCTGGCCGTATTGTAGAGGACGGAAAGCTTGCTTCTCTGGATATCGCTCAGGTAGTTCGGCGAGGTGTCCACGCTGAAGGAAAGAATTCCCTCGTTTTGAAGGACCTTCTTGACCAGAGAGAAAAACTCGGAGGTGAAAAACCGGTTGAGTTGAAAGGTGTCAGGCTCAGGAAGATCCACAATAACCGCATCATACTTCTTGGAAGCCCCTTTGATGTAATGCCGTCCGTCATCATGGATGATGGCAAGAGACGGAGACTGAATAATCAAACCGAGCTCCTGCGCAACCCTTGTAAGATTCGGATCCAGTTCCACGTAGTCCACGGAAGACGGGGCATACTTGGCCACTTCTGCAAGCGTTTCCCCCAAACCCCCGGAGACGAGCAGAACGCTTCTCACCTCCTCCAGCTGGCTCAGGGCATAGTGGATTTTCTCCTCGCTGTTCACGATATCCGCGTCGGAATAAAAGGGGGTTCCCGACTCCCAGAAAGTGTGCTGGGGTCCTTCCTTGGTGATGACGATTCTGCCATAGGGTGACTCTACATACCGAACGATCTCTCCGTACTGCGGGGACAGGGTGACTTTCTCAAAATGGCTGTTGAGAGAAAACAAGCAGAAAAGGCCGGTGAACACAAGGGTCAAGAAAAAAAACACGTATCGCCTAAAAGCGAGAAAAAGCAGAAGCACAGCCACAATCAGGAGCCCTGAAGTGATCGCGACGGTCACAAAGGGGCTAAAGGAGTAAACGAGGACAAAGCTGAACAGGATTCCACCCGTGATGTCCCCAATGCTGTCTGTGACATAGAGGCCGCCGGACGTGAAGTCCTCCCACCGTTCGTTCAGCACCCTCAGGGAATAAGGAAGGATGAATCCGAGCAGCAGACCATAGGGGGCTATGGTCGCGAGGATGTAAAGGGCCGTTTGATTGAATCCCGGTGAAGCCCCATGCACAAAAACACTTTCTCTCAAGGTGCGGATCAGAATGAGCTGAGGGAGAGGCCACAAAGCGAGAAGGCCGGAGGCAAGGGCAAAAACCGTTACGGAAGGCCGGCGAAAGGCCCTGGCCATGAAGCTTCCAAGGCCGGTGAGCAGCAACCAAGAAAAAAGAACTAGGGAAATGGTGATCTCATTGCCGTGGAACTGAGACAGGAACTCGCGCACGGTCACCAGTTGGACCGCAATGGAAGAAACACCGGTCCCTATGATCGCCCAAAGGATGAATAGTTTCAGATGCCTTTTCACGCGGGTGTCCTGCTCCGGAAATCCGCTCCTGAAATGATCTCGCTAGGGCGCCTCCTCGGCCTTGCCTTGCGCATCATTCTTCTTCGAACGCCTGAACCTGGTACGTGTGGACTTCGAGCTTGTCATAGGCCCATGCATCTCCCGCCAGCCCTGCCTTGAGGCAAAGATGGCTCAGGAAGTCCTTCTTGTTGGGGAGTTGTTCCCAGACCTGAGGAAGAAAGGTGGCCTGATGATATCCTTGGCGGATGATCAGGCCGTCCGTCCCGGGTCTCAGCTTGGCAAGGAGATCATTGGCATCGGTATACGGCAGCGGCTTTGGCGCCGTGAGAATGCTCACCTCAACTTTGATCTTTTCAAACTCATTTTGACTGAGAGGCCTGAATCGCGGATCTCGAAAGGCCGCGTTCATGGCATTGACTCTCACCCCTTCGATCAGAGACTCCTGAGGAATGATGTGGCCGATGCACCCTCTCAGAGCGCCGTTGAGGGTGAGGGTCACAAAGGTCCCGCGCCTTTCCTGAAATTTTGGGGAACTCAACGAGTCCTGATCGCTCGTGTCTTTCGGATGGAACAGGGCTTTTTGAATGGTCTTTCTCGCCGTCTCCACAAGGTGTTTCCCTTCTTCCCCCGTCAGCTTGTCGGTTTCGCTCATCGCCCCCTCCTTGACCTTTTCTTTGATCCTGTGCGCTCCCCTCTCTTCAGCGCCCGCTCCCACGCTCATCGCAAGGACAAGAATCCAGGACGCCAGGATCATCGAGACAGATCGAGCAACGCCGTGAGAGAATTGAGCAGGTCGCATCCACTCGCCTCCTGCTATTATTCTCCCCTGATTCCAAAGGGTTTGTCAAAAACATTCGTGGAAGTCTCAACTTCTCTCAAGTTTAGAGAGAAGTTGAAAATCCGAAATCCGAAGCACGAAATCCGAAACAAGCACGAAGCTCAAATGACCAAAATTCGAAACAAAACCCATGCGAAGCATAGATCTCTATTCGTTTTGGTCATTCGAATTTTGAATTTTGAAATTGTTTCGAGTTTCGGCCTGCCCCGGCGCGACATCACCAGCGCGTAACGGAGTTTCATAGGCTCACCGGTTCCTGTTCAAATGACACTATCCTGCACGCCGGGTCTGGGCCGGGGATTTCTAATTTCGAATTTGTTTGCGAGCAAGCGCCCCACGTGCGCTCAGCAATCTGCTAGACAAGGCGGTACAATGGGGTTTCAAGGTGCGTGTTCTTGCACCGGGGGCAACGGCTCGGTCGGGTAAAGCGTTTTCTTTGTTCAAACACGTACCCGCAGGACATACAGCCGAAAGGGAGAACCACAAGCTTTCTCTTCTGTGCTGTTGCAGACAGGGCGATGTGCGGCAGATGTTCGTAGACTTCCCTTTCCCGAATGCCGATGGCCTGGGAGATCTCCCTGGCGGTCATCTCCTTCTCGGTCAAGAGGAGGAAGATCTTTTGACGGATAGTTTGAGAATGGCCTTGCTCGCTCATGGTCAGCCTTCCGGAGAGCGACTCCCCCCGCATGGGCCTCGTTGAATTTATTGTATTTCTATTTTCTCACAGTCCATCCTTCTCAGCAATATCTGTGATATCAAAGACTTGATTTTATAGATCCGGTTGGATATAGTAATGACCGTTAAAGACCTCAAATGGATAGGGGTTTTCGTTATGAAAATAGGGATTGAGAACAAAGTTGTGGCACGGTTCCGGGATGGGAAGATCATCAAAGGGTTTACGCAGGACTTCTTCCCCAACAAGGATGTGTTCCACATCTCAACCACAGAAAGAGGAAAGGATTTGACTGAAGTGCTTGTCCCCGACCTGAAAGCTCTCTTCTTTGTGAAGAGCTTTGAGGGGAAGAAGGACCATCGGAAACACGATCACCCAGATGTGATTCAGAAGTTAAGCAAGACGGCCGGCATCAAGCTGAAAATTGTTTTTGCCGACGGCGAGCAGATGTTGGCTCTCACGCAGGGATATGACCCCAGCCGCAAGGGTTTTTTCGTTTTTTCACCTGACGCAGAGAGCAACTGGGAAAGGGCCTTTGTTTTGAAGCAAGCGATCAAGGAGGTGACAAGGGTTAAGTAACGCGTGTTCCCTTCATCATTTCCTGAGCCAGCAGTGCCGCCTCCCAAATGGCTTCGTACCCCGTGCACCTGCACAAGTTTTCGGAAAGAGCGACCTTGATCTCCTCTTCAGTTGCCCCCGGTTTACTTTTGAAAAGGGCGTAGAGCCTCAAAATGAACCCGGGGGTGCAGAACCCGCACTGAACCGCGCCTGCCCTGAGAAAAGCTTCCTGTATGGGATGGAGATTCCCTTCCGGGTCAGCCAGCCCTTCTATGGTGAGAACCTCGATCCCCTCCAGTTTCTCTCTTCCCCCTCAAGGTGCAGGCTTTGACCGCC
>JGI26437J51864_10000454_pt1 | contig 10681 bp, 12 predicted proteins | sample FrelakmetLWP11LW_FD_51864 | JGI IMG/M metagenome (IMG submission 51864)
TCAGGTAATGAGGGGGCGGGTCATTATTGCCCTTGCAGAAACAGGTCTGGCGGCATTCGACACTATAACGCGAGAAAAGTTGCTCNTATCCCTGAGGNGTTCCTCGAGGCGCTGAGGGCCTTTAGGAATAGATGAGTGGAGCGACTGCTTGATCATCNCGAGATCAACTATCTTTGAACGCCAATTGATTGGGAAGTAGCGCAACAAATGGACGAGAGATTGAAAGAGGCATGGCCGAAGATTTAAGAAGGCGAGGGAAAGGCGGCGCTCCGTATTAANTTGTTCTCCTACTCTTGATTCTCTTCTATTTCTCCCAGGATTCGGTNTTTGCCAACAGATAGAGGATCACGCCGAAAACTACCGCTCCTCCCAGGAGAAGGGCGAAAGAAATATAGTCCTTTGCCTCAACNCTTGCCACGAAGAGCTTTCTAATAAAGGCGACCAGGGCGAGCTCCAGAAATATCCTGACATGGAATTTTCCACCGCGAAGAACATCAACCTGCGTATGAAGGAGTTCGATCATCATCCACAGGATAAGAAGGGATCCAAGGGCTTTTATCACACCATTCTGGAGATCGGTGGTAAGGGCATAATATACATCAGATCCAAGGAGGGAAACGACTCCAATGGCCAAGGCCATAAGCCCTATCAATAGAAGCAGGTTTAGCCCGTGCATGAGACGCTCGGACCATTGAATCATCACCGACTCGACCTTATAAGAAAGAAAAACTTTCTTGAGCTCTGCCTCCCGGTAAGAACTGGTAAGTATGTCCAGGTTGAGATCAAGGGCTTTATTCAATGTTTCCAGCAGGTTTGCTTTCCGTTCCTCATCGATCAGGGCATTGACTGTCTGGCGGATGCAAAATGTGCGTATGAAATTCATGGCGGCGTTGACGTAGTGTCCCTTCAGACCAATCCTTACGTGAATCTGGCCGATTCTTCGGAGCCGTGAAAGGTAAAGGTTGTTGTACGGGCCTGTGAGGAGGTCCTTAAACCAGGAAGCAATTGTTTCCTTACGTTTCCTGACTGCTTCTTCTGTTTTAAAGAATGCAGCTGAGTATGGGTCTTCAAGGAGAAAGTTGTAGAAATCCGCGGCCAGAATGTCGGAAAAAGGAAGAAGTATCTGTGCCAGCTCCTTGAGATTCTCCTCGTCTTGTGAAGTAAAGCTGTAATTCTTGCGGATTTCATCCATGCTTTCCATAACCAACTCCCAAAATTNCTATTATATATTATTATCCAAAAAATTATTTTCATCAAACCTTTTCTATTTGAATTCAAAAGCACCGGTTTTTTTACTCTGATTTTCAGTCAATTATTTTGTTATTTGATTTTTTCCGAGGCTATCGTTACAGTCCGTCCGGGTCCAATCTGGAAGGATGTATTATCCCACTTCACCAAATCTTTCTCTGGTAAGAAGGTTAACAGGTGATGACCAGGCGAAATGTTTACAACAACCTGGATGGGTGGGGCNTCTCTTTTTCGGATCGTGACGGTATGCTTTCCCGAAGTTATATCAAGGGTATCAGAGCATCCTGAATAGGTGTCNCCCTCCCGNACATTATTTNGATAAGGCATTTTTGCAGCAAGAGTTCCATTAATGAAGATCTTTCCATCGGCCCTTATGATCGTTTGTGTGAGGCGACTAACCGGTTTTTCGTCTACGATGACTTCAGCATCTGAAAGCTCCTGTCCCTCAACGACTATGGTCAGCTTCGCAGTCTCCTGCTTTTTGCATCCTCCACAAAGATTCATAATGGTTCCGCACAGGATAATGAATATGAAAATAAAGATCCTTGTTCTCATCATAAATACACTTCATGTTATCGCACGAATTGCACAGACTGAAAGATTTAAGGTTGTATGATGTACCATGAGCTATCAGCTATGAGCCGACTTTAAATTGCTTTCACGCCAAACTTGATCTCTGCCTCTGAACTGCGACCGTAAATGGGCTTAAGGTCATGGCCTGTGCNTTTTGCCTCTAACCTCAAACCCTCCCTGACAAGCATTTCACCTGAAATTCTGGAAAACTCTTCCTTCAATAGCAACACGCCGTCGATAGGGGAGAGAATATCAGCACAGAGCTTCACCCCTGTGCCGAAACACAGGCACGGTGTTTGTAATATGGCAGGGACATCTGCAGGCTTTAATGCCCGGTAGTCTGTGAGCCGCTCAATGCTTCCGTGATATACACCATAAAGAGCGAGAAAAACTTCTCCCTTTTTAGCATCGATGAGAGGACACAGATAACGACCCTCCAGGAATGAGAAAGGTGATGCAAGCACATCGAGGGTTGGCACCCCGATGAGAGGAATCTTTTTTCCGGAAGCTAGTCCTTTACAGAAAGCAAGCCCCACCCGAATGCCTGTAAAGGAACCGGGGCCGAGAGTGACGACGATGAGTGATAGATCTTCAACCAGGCAATCNTGGTCTGTCAGGATCTGTAGAACCGCGCCGGGGATGGTCTGTGAAGGCGGTTTGTCAGGCCTGATGTGCCTCTCTTCTATGAGTTCTTCCTCTCGGGCGAGGGCGAGATTCAGAAGGTTCAGAGAATTATCAATGGCAAGGATCAGCCTACCTGCCACCTATGAACCTCTTAAAATCAAAAAGCCTGTCGAGGTCATTGTAGAAAGCAAGAGCCATGACGAGGATGAGGATAACAAGGCCAAATTTCTGAGCAATCTCTATTGCTCGTTCAGGGATTTTTTTCCTTGTTATCAGCTCTATAAATTGAAACAGGATATGCCCGCCATCAAGAATGGGGATGGGAAGGAGGTTAATAATTGCCAGATTGACGCTTAATAATCCAAGAAAATTCAAGAAATCACTTATGCCCTGTTTTGCCCTTTTGCCGGTTTCCTGAAAGATTGCAATAGGACCACCAATATTTTTTGCTGAGATAGCACCCTGGACGATTTTTGCGAGGATTAAAACGGTCAGTTTGCAGGACATGTATGTCTGGCCAACGGCAGAGATGAATGCCTTAGGTGGTGACTCTCTTTTGGTTAATAGTGTGCCTGAGGGTGTGACCCCTATGACCTTCCTTTTGAACGTATCGCCAAGAATGTTTTTTTCCTCAATTGCCTTGGGTGTAAGGGTGAAGTCTATAGCCCTGTTTTCTCTCTGGACGCTAACAGTAATAGGCCCAGCTGCAGAGTCCTTTATTGCTACCATGATGTCATCGAAATACTCGGTTTTTACTCCATTAATACCCACAATGGTATCGCCTGGCATGATTCCCGCTCTTTCTGCCGGATCACCCTGTATGACAGTACCAACCTGCGTTGAAGGTATGGGATATCCTGTGATGGAAAAAACACAGAGGAAGAGAACAAATGCAAACAGTAAGTTGAAAAACGGGCCGGTAAAGGCTATGAGCATTCGTACAAGTGGCGGTTTGTTTGAAAAGGACCGATGAGCCTCCTCTGGTGAAACTTCTTCATCAGACCCCTCTCCGAGGAGTTTCACATAGCCTCCGAGAGGCACAGCAGATATGGCATATTCGGTATCTCCCTTTCGAAATCGGAGGAGTTTTTTTCCAAAACCGAGGGAAAAGGTTAAAACCTTAACATCAGAGAGCTTCGCAACAAGAAAATGGCCTAATTCATGAACAAATATGAGAAAACCTAGTACTATTACAAAATAAAGTATGTTTTGGATGTTAGATAGCATTTTTCCTTATTATCTCCTCTGTAAACTGTGTGGCCCACTGATGGATTTTTAGAATTTCCTCGACATCTTCAATAATCGGCAACCCCGATTGTTGGTCAAGCGTTTTTTCTATGAAAACCGGGATATCTGTGAACCTTATTTTCCCGTCGATAAAGGCCTGAGAAGCTACCTCGTTCGCTGCGTTCATGGCAATCACAGCGCTATCACCCAGGGCAAGGGCATCGAGAGCGAGCTTCAACGATGGAAAACGGTCCACATCCGGTGGATAAAAAGTCAGCTTAAAAGCCTCATCAGCATTCAGGGTGCCGAAGGAAAGGGGGCGTCTTTTCTCTTCATTCAGCGCGTACGAGATCGGTATCCTCATATCAGGGTAAGCAAGATAGGCGATGAACGAATTGTCGACAAGCTCAATAATGCCGTGGACGATGCTTTCAGGGTGGATCAGGACCTTTATGCTCACCGGGTCAATATCAAAAAGCCACCTTGCCTCGATCACTTCGAGACCCTTATTCATAAGAGTCGCTGAATCAAGGGTTATCTTAGACCCCATCTTCCACGTGGGATGATTGAGAGCGTCCTGCGGTTTTACTGTTTTTAACCTGGTTTTTTTGTAATCCCTGAAGGGGCCACCTGAAGCAGTAATGATAAGCCTTTTCAGGTCGCCTTGTTCTGTTGTTTTCATAATCTGAAACAGGGCGGAATGTTCGCTATCAACAGGAATGAGTGAGGCATTCCCTTGTTGAAGGAGCCTCCTCACAAGCCTTCCGGCCATTACCATACTCTCTTTATTGGCAAGGGCAAGAATTTTATTTGTTTTTAGCGCTTCCACTGTGGGCTCAAGACCGATACTACCCGGCATGGCATTCATAACGATGTCAGCGTCCATTCCAACCAGGTCCTTGATACCCCTCATCCCCGAGAACAAACGTTTTTTGGGGAATTTTATATGTGCTTTCAAAAGTTCGTCATAGACACACACAAAGGCAGGTTTGAATTTCTGGATCTGAGTGTCCAGGAGTTTTATGTTGTCTCTGCATACAAGTCCCAAGACTTCGAATGTGTCTTTTTGCTCATCTATAACATCGAGGGTGGCCCTTCCTATGGAGCCGGTGGATCCGAGAACAAGAACTTTCTTTTTCATACCCTGATACCTGTAAGAAATTTCATCCCGGTAAAGTAGTGATAGAGAAAGGGTGCTGTAAAGATCAGACTGTCTATGCGGTCGAGCATNCCCCCATGGCCAGGAAGAAGGGAAGATGAGTCTTTCACATCACATACCCTTTTGCCCACAGATTCAAAGATATCTCCTATCTGCCCGAGCAAACCGATAAAAGCTCCCATGATTATTGATTCGACGATGCCGGTCCCCATCAATCTGCTTGATAACATCATAATGATCATCGGGCCTGCAATTGCCCCTAACAATCCTTCGTATGTTTTCTTCGGGCTGATACGCGGCACAAGAAGCTTCTTTCCGAAAGTCTTGCCGAGAATATATGCAGCAATGTCGCTAGCCCAGAGAGCAAGGATAAGAAGGAGGGGGAAGAGGGTATTGACATCCTTTAAGAGGTAGAGGTAAAAGAGTGGAAGAATAATAAAGATTTCAGCTAGGAGCATAACATAAACACCGCGCATTATGTCCTTGTTTATATTATCTTTTTTGATGTTCTCTCTCTGTAGGAATTGGGTAACAATATAGATAACTGGAGAAAAAAGCAACCACAGGAGGAAGATATGGAGAGACTGTGTGTAGAGCGGCACAAGCCCAAGGATGGACAGAGCAAGAACAAGATAACGTTCGGCTATACCGGACATGGTGATGAGCTCGTAGATGGCGAGGAAGGCAATGACTGCTAATAAGACAAAGAACCATTGTGCAGGCAGAAAATAAAAAAGGGCAATGATGATAGGTGCCAGACAGAGGGCAGTAAATGCCCTTTGCTTAAGGTCGTTCAATCAGTTTTCCTCAACCCGGCCAAATCGCCGTTTACGCTTGCCAAATTCTCTCAGGGCCTCCATGTATTGGTTTCTTCTGAAATCAGGCCAGAGTATGTCTGTAACAAAAATCTCCGTGTAAGCCATCTGCCAGAGCAGGAAATTGCTGAGGCGCATCTCTCCGCTTGTCCGAATAAGGAAATCAGGATCTGGTGTTGTACCCGTGTAGAGGTATTTTTTAAAGACATTTTCATTGATTTTTTTTACTACACCTTTTTTGATATCTTCGCATAAAGCGATCACCGCATTCAGGATTTCCTGCCGGCCGCTATAGCTCAGGGCAAGATTAAGAGTCAGATCCTTATGACTTTCTGTTTCTCTCATAATGGAGTGCATTTTTTTCTGGAGCTTCTTCGGAAAATCCTTCATTTCCCCGATCATCCTGAATCGAATGCCTTTATCGAGCATAAGGGGAAGTTCTTTGTCGAGGTAAATCCCAAGGAGCTCCATCAGCTTTCGAACCTCTTCCCTGGGCCTCACCCAGTTTTCCTTGGAAAAGGCATACAACGTAAGGTACGGTATTTTTAGTTCCCTTGTTAAGGTGACGACATCACGTACAGACTCAATACCGACGATGTGTCCTTCAATCCTCGGGAGATTCCGGAGTTTTGCCCATCTCCCGTTTCCATCCATGATGATTGCTACATGATGAGGGAGTTTCTCATTATTGAGGGAGCGCATAATTTGAATTAAATTTCGAGAATCTCCTTCTCCTTTTCCGAGTACGCTTTGTCTGCCATATCAATATATTTGTCGGTCAGCTTTTGGACATCTTCCTGTTGCTTGAATGTATCGTCCTTGGAGAGGAGTTTGTCTTTTTCCATCTTTTTTAACTTTTCGTTAATATCCCTTCTCGCATTTCGCATTGATACTCTGGTATTTTCGAGCATCTTGCTGCCGAGCTTTGTCAGCTCTTTTCTTCGTTCCTCGGTCAATTTCGGAAATGCAAGGCGGATAGTCTTGCCATCTGATGCCGGATTAACCCCGAGATCGGATTTTTGGATAGCCTTTTCGATCTCGCCAACCACCGAGCTATCCCAAGGTTGAATTGTAATAGTCCGGCTGTCAGGTACAGCTATTGTGGCGACCTGGTTTAATGGGGTAGGCTGGTTATAATACACTACCTTAATATCTTCGAGAAGGGAAACCGATGCTACCCCGGTTCTCAGCTTTGAAAAATCTTTCTTTAACGCGCTCAATGATTTCTTTAACTTGTCTTCAAGTTCGTCAATGATTTCGTTGTTCATGCTCATCTCCTCACAATAGTCCCAACACGTTTTCCCTGGACTACCTTTTTCATGTTATCCTTTCCCCTTAGGTTAAACACTATGATGGGGAGGTTATTCTCCATACAAAGCGTAATGGCTGTCAGATCCATTACACCCAGGTTTTTATTGATTACATCCATGTAGGTAATGTTCGGGAAGAACAAAGCATCTTTGTGGATTTCAGGATCCTTGTCGTAGACCCCATCGACCTTTGTGGCTTTAAGAATAGCACCTGCGCCTATTTCTAGAGCCCTAAGTGCAGCGGCAGTATCTGTGGTAAAATAGGGGCTGCCGGTACCGCATGCGAAGACCACAACCTTTCCGGCATCCAGGTGCGCCATGGCTTCCCTGCGCACAAAGGGTTCGGCTACCTTTTCAATGTTAAGTGACGACTGAACGCAAACCGGAACTCCAATTTTCTCAAGGCTTTCCTGAAGAGTCAAGGCGTTCAGTAATGTAGCCACCATGCCCATATAATCGGCAGTAACCCGGTCGATACCCTGCTTCTCTGCCTTCATACCTCTAAAGATATTACCACCGCCAACAACGACGGCAATTTGCACCCCAAGGCTACTGACCTCTTTGATCTGACGGCACACATCTTCCACCGTATGAGGGTCGATACCATAGCCCTCTTTTCCCATGAGTGCCTCACCGCTCAGTTTCAGGAGGATTCTCTTGTATGGCATGCTACTCTTCGACGGTTTCTCCAAGCTGGAACCTCATAAAACGGTTCACGAGGATCTTTTCTCCCATCTTAACGACGAGTTCCTCAAGAAGCTCTTTTACGGTAATGTCCTGGTTCTTGATGAAGGGTTGCTCGATGAGGCAAACCTCTTGGTAGAATTTCTCCATCTTGCCATCGGCGATTTTATCAAGAATTTTTTCCGGTTTTCCCGACTCAATGGCCTGCTTCCGGTATATGTTTTTTTCCTTCTCTTTTACTTCCTCAGGTATGTCTTCTCTTTTCACATAGATCGGGTTAGAGGCAGTAATCTGCATGGCAATGTCTTTTGCGAATTCCTGGAACTCCTTGGTATTGGCCACGAAGTCAGTTTCGCAATTGACCTCGACCATGGTGCCAACTTTCCCGCCGGTGTGGATGTACGACGCTATTACGCCTTCGGATGCAACCCTTCCCATTCTTTTCTGGAGCTTAGCAAGACCTTTTTCTCGGAGATACTCAATTGCTTTTTCCATATCCCCGCCGGCATTCTTCAGGGCCTCTTTACAGTCCATCAGGCCAACGCCGGTCTTTTCTCTTAGCTTCTTTACAAGTTCAGCACTTATCTCCATGTGGAATATCCTCCTTATTCACTACCGCCATAATCTTCTTCATAGCTTTCCTCAAGCACGCTTTCATCAACGAACGGTTTAAGTTCTTCAGACGATTCATCCTTGCCCTGGAACTCCTCAACATAGAGAGCCCTTCCTTCAAGGAATGCGTCGGCAATCTTCATTGTGATAAGTTTTATTGCCCTTATGGCATCATCGTTACCAGGTATGACAAAGTCGATATCATCAGGGTCGCAGTTCGTATCGACTATACCGACAGTAGGTATGCCAAGTTTCTTTGCTTCGCTGACAGCAATATACTCTTTTTTAGGATCAACAACATAAATAGCCCCTGGGAGGCGGTCCATCCCTTTTATGCCGCCAATGTTTCTCTCAAGCTTCACTATTTCTTTATCAATCCCCAAGGCCTCTTTCTTTGGTAGAGCCTTAAAGATGTCGCTCTCTTTCAGCTCCTCATACTTTTTGAGCCTGTCAATACTTTTCTCGATGGTCTGAAAGTTAGTCATGGTCCCGCCAAGCCATCGCATATTAACGAAAAAGGCGTTGGCTCGTTTAGCTTCTTCCCGGATGGATTCCTGGGCTTGCTTCTTTGTACCGACAAAGAGGATGTACTCATTGCGGGATGCAACATCTTTGACAAAATTATAAGCCTCTTTGAACATCTTGAGCGTTTTTTGAAGATCAATGATGTAAATGCCGTTTCTTGCACCAAAGATATAAGGTTTCATTTTTGGATTCCACCTTTTTGTCTGGTGCCCGAAATGTACACCGGCCTCTAAAAGTTGTTTGATGGTAAGATTCGACATTCATTCCTCCAGGTTTTTCTTCCGTCTTTCGCACCTTAGCAACAGACAGATTTCCTGCACCGTGTTGCCAATTGAAAGGCGTGCAAATTTTGTTACCTGTATTAATTATCATATGATTTCAAATATTTCAACAAAAATCAAGCATGTAAAGCAGAGGGAATTAAGCTTATAGCTAATAGCACACAGCTCCCAGAGCAAAACATATCATGGGTAATCCTTTTCCGTATCACCAAGCCAGTCTGTGTTGAATAAAAGTGGTATTCTATGGTATTGTACTAAAAAAAGGAGGCAGGAATGGCATCAAATTCAAAGAAAACAGGTTCCATCAGGAAAAGAAAGAGAACGGCCCAGGGTAAGAAAAGAAAGAAAGTGATGTCCAAGATGTCGACACCAGTCTTCCCAATCCACCCAGAAAAAGCTGAATAACAATCATAAGTACCAATGCGGTACGAGATAGGGCCAATAAGACCACCGAACGAAGCATACAGCCTCCTCGTGAGATTTACGAGGAACTGTCCCTGGGGCAAGTGCGCTTTTTGCAGGAGTTACAAGGAGAAACGGTTTGAAAAACGAAGCGTTGAGGAGATCAAAGAGGACATTGATGTTATTAGAAAGATATGTGACGAAATCATTGCCCTGTCGCAGGAAAAAGGCTTCGATGGAGCCGTTAATGACAACCTGATTGATCTCATCTTTTCAACGCCTGCCTATAACGAGTACTTCAAAAGTATAGCGATCTGGCTCTATTTCGGCGGAAAAAACGTTTTTGTCCAGGATGCGAACTCCCTCACCATGAACCCTGCGGATTTTGTCGAGGCCCTCACATACCTGAAAGAAATATTTCCTTCTATTGACAGGGTAACTTCATATGCCCGTTCTCGCACGATCGCGAAAAGGCTTACCGTTGATGATCTTGTGAAAACGAGGGAGGCCGGTTTAACCAGACTCCACATTGGCCTGGAGACAGGGAACGATTTTCTTTTGAAGTACATGAACAAGGGTGTGACGAAGGAGGAACACATCGAATGCGGTCGGAAGGTGAAAGAATCAGGTATAGAGCTCTCTGAGTATGTAGTTCTCGGTCTCGGGGGCAAGAAATGGTGGAAGGAGCATGCTGCCGAAACCGCTGATACGCTGAACAGAATTAACCCGGATTTCATCCGGTTCAGGACCCTTAAGGTCTTGAGGGATATGCCCCTCTACCAGAAAGTTGAAAGCGGTGATTTTATTATCCTCCACGAAGAGGAGATTCTTATCGAGGAAAAGTACCTCATAGAGAGGCTCGAGGGCATAACAAGCTCCATCAAGAGCGATCATATCCTGAATCTCCTTGAAGAGGTAGACGGCAAGCTCCCGGAAGACAAAGATCGCATGCTGTCAGTAATAGACGACTATTTTTCGCTCAACGAAGAACAGAGACTTGTTTACAGATTCGGGAGAAGGGCAGGAATGTACAGGGGCACCGGCGACCTTCAAGATGAACTCACCTATCTCCGTATCAAAAAAGCCATCAAAGAGATTGAGGAGAAAGAACCTGGCAGCGTGGAAAAGACACTGTCGCTGCTCCTCGAAAACTACATCTAGCCTCAAAAGCTTTCGAGATGTAATGATCCCCAGGATTCTCCATCGGATAAGCAGTGGTAT
>JGI26437J51864_10000455_pt1 | contig 10639 bp, 6 predicted proteins | sample FrelakmetLWP11LW_FD_51864 | JGI IMG/M metagenome (IMG submission 51864)
CCCCGCCTGTAGGAGGCCCGCCTTCGGGCCGATGGAGTGGAGGTGGCGGTGGTGCGAGAATCGCGGCGGGGGCGCCGCTCCTGCGCAGGGGCGTTTAACGCTCCAGCCAGTCGATCAAGCCCTGCCACTGCTCGATATCGCGTTCGATCAAATGATGCGGCAGGTCGAACAGGCTCTTGCCCTCGAACGCCGCGTTGACGTATTGCTGGGTGTTGCGCAGGAATGCCAGCACCGGCAGATCCTGTTGCTGCATGAACTCCTCCAGCGTGACACCCGCACGGGTGCGCGGATCGACACGCATGCCGACCACGGCGACGAAGGCATGGCCCTTGCGCACCGCCTTTTCGGCATGCAGCGAGGCTAGAAAATCCTGGCTGGCGCGGATGTCGAACAGCGAGGGCGCGATCGGTACCACCACCTTGTGCGCGAGCTTCAGCGCGCGCTCAAGATTCTTGCCGTGCAGGCCGGCGGGCGAATCGATCACCAGCCAGTCGGTCTCTTCCTTCTGGCCCTCGCGCATGAGTTCGATGTCCGGCAGCGCCATGTCGCGCATCGCCAGCCAGTGGGTCGCGGACCGCTGCCGGTCCAGGTCCAGAATTGCCACGCGCTCGCCGCGCAATGCCAGATAGCCGGCCAGATTGGTCGACAGCGTGGTCTTGCCGCTGCCGCCCTTGGGATTGGCCACCAGAATCACGCGCATGCTCGCTCCTTGATTGATAAAGACTCATCCACGAACGGCTCGCGTCGCTTCGTGCCCTTCATCGACCCAATCATCCTTGCAGGGCTTCCGCGCTGTAAACCACCGCCAGCGTATGCGTCTCGCCCGGCGCCACGGTGACGACGTTTTCCATCGCGTTGGCCGATTCGACGCAGACCATTTCGCGCCAGCCCGAACCGCTCCGGCCTCTGCCCATGTCGCCCATCTTCTCGGCCTTGTCGGTCCACGGTGTCCACACCACGGTGGATCGCGAGCCGGTCTTGGCGACGCGGATGCGGCGATTCAAACCCGGGTCCTCGATCACGCAATCGTCCGGCGCATCGACGTAGACGCGGTCGACTTCGCCGCTGAAGGCAATCGCGCCCTGCTGCTTCCGGCGCGCAAAGTTTTCGACCTTGTCGTGGTAATCGCAGCCTTCCAGCCCGGTCACCCTGACCGCGCCGATGTCACTGATATGGAAGTAGGTATGCAGCGCCTCGCCGATCTGCACCGGAGCCTCGCCCAGGTTGCTTGTGGCCAGCCGGACTTCCAGCCTGTCACCGACGATGACCGTCAGGGTCAGCCGCGTGGGGTGCGGCCACTGTGCGCGGGTCTGGTCGTTGTCGACCAGCTGCAGGGTGATTTCCGTCCGGGCGTCGTTGCGCTTGCGGCTGCCGATGACGGTCCAGTCGACCGTGCGCGCGAAGCCATGGGCCGGATAGGAAGCCTGGCTGGCATGCGGGCCGAACCACGGCCAGCACACCGGCACACCGCCACGGATCGACTTGCCGGCGGCGAACTTGGCCGCATCCGACACCCACACCACCGGATGCTGCTGTGACTTGGGGCGGAAGCTCACGATATGCGCACCCTGCAGGCAAATCGTGGCGCGGCCGCCGTGGTTGTCGATGTCGGCATAGGTGAGGCCGCCCGCGCCGGCGCGGAAGCTCAGTTGGCCGGGGATGGCGAAGCGTGCCAGCGGGTCGGCGTGCATCTGCGCCTCGCTGGGGTGCTCGACCAGGCTGACGTCACGCACCGCGCCGAAGGCGGCGGAAGTCGCCATCGCCGCGTAGGCGCGCAACGCGGCCGACACCTCACGTGCACGGTTGACCGGCTTCCACGCCTGCGCGCCCCTGGCATCCATCGCGGCGCGGCGGCGCGCCAGTTCGGCGACGTCGAGCCGCACGTTGATCGCGCGCCCGGGAATGTCGATGTCGATCATGTCGCCTTCCTCGACCAGGCCGATGCTGCCGCCTTCCGCCGCTTCCGGCGAAGCGTGGCCGATGGAGAGACCCGACGTGCCGCCGGAGAAGCGGCCGTCGGTGATCAGCGCGCAGACCTTGCCCAGCCCCTTGGATTTCAGGTACGAGGTGGGGTACAGCATTTCCTGCATGCCGGGACCGCCACGCGGACCTTCGTAGCGGATCACCACCACGTCGCCGGCGACGATCTTGTCGCCAAGGATCGCATCGACCGCCGCCTCCTGCGATTCGAACACGCGCGCGGGGCCGGAGAATTTCCAGATGCTCTCGTCGACACCGGCCGTCTTGACGATGCAGCCGTCCTCGGCGAGGTTGCCGTGCAGCACGGCCAGGCCCCCGTCCTTCGAATAGGCATGCTCGATGTCGTGAATGCAGCCGTTCACCCGGTCATCGTCCAGCCTGGCGAAGCGGCGGTCCTGCGAGAACGCGGTCTGCGTCGGCACGCCACCCGGCGCGGCGCGGAAGTAGTCCTTGACGTCCTTATCCTGCGTGCGGCGGATGTCGTAGACGTCGATCTGCTCGCCCAGGGACTTCATCAGCACGGTCGGCACGTCGCGGTGGATCAGGCCGCCGCGCTCGAGTTCGCCGAGGATCGCCATCACGCCGCCGGCGCGGTGCACGTCTTCCATATGGTAGGTCTGGATCGACGGCGCGACTTTCGACAGGTGNGGCACGCGGCGGCTCATGCGATCGATGTCGGCCATGGTNAAGTCCACGCCGGCTTCATGCGCGGCGGCCAGCAGATGCAGCACGGTGTTGGTCGAGCCGCCCATGGCGATGTCGAGCGCGATGGCGTTCTCGAACGCGTCGAAGCTGGCAATCGCGCGCGGCAGCACGGAAAAATCATTCTCTTCGTAGTAGCGCCGAGCGTTCCTGACGATCAGACGGCCGGCGGCGAGGAACAGGTTCCTGCGGTCGGCGTGGGTTGCCAGCATCGAGCCGTTGCCAGGCAGCGAAAGTCCCAGCGCCTCGGTCAGGCAGTTCATCGAGTTGGCAGTGAACATGCCGGAGCACGAGCCGCAGGTCGGGCAGGCCGAGCGTTCGAGCTGTTCGACCTTCTCGTCGCTGAATTTCGCATCGGCCGCCGACACCATGGCGTCGACCAGGTCGAGTTTGATGGTTTTGGATTCCCACACCACCTTGCCCGCTTCCATCGGCCCGCCCGAGACGAACACCGTCGGGATGTTGAGGCGCAGCGCGGCGTTCAACATCCCCGGAGTGATCTTGTCGCAGTTGGAAATGCACACCAGCGCGTCGGCGCAGTGGGCATTGACCATGTATTCGACCGAGTCGGCGATGAGGTCGCGCGAAGGCAGCGAATACAGCATGCCGCCGTGACCCATGGCGATGCCATCGTCGACCGCGATGGTGTTGAATTCCTTGGCCACGCCACCCGCCGCCTCGATCTCGCGCGCCACCAGCTGGCCCATGTCCTTCAGGTGCACATGGCCCGGCACGAACTGGGTGAACGAGTTGGCGATGGCGATAATGGGCTTGCTGAAGTCGCCGTCCTTCATGCCGGTGGCGCGCCACAGCGCACGGGCACCGGCCATGTTGCGGCCACGGGTGGTTGTCCAGGAACGGTAATCAGGCATGATGGTCTTCCGACTGTCTATATAATCAGCCAGACATTTTAACCGGCCTTTGGCCAGCCTGAATCCCGATTCCTGTCTCACGCCTCCCTTCTTCATGCTCGTTCATCCGCAATTCGATCCCGTCGCCCTGCAGCTCGGGCCTGTCGCCATCCACTGGTATGGCCTTATGTACCTGCTGGCGTTTGCCCAGGTCATCCTGCTCGGGCGCTGGTGCATCAGCCATCGCCCCTGGGGCGGCTGGACCGTGAAAATGCTCGACGATGCGCTGTTCTACGGCGTGCTCGGCACCATTCTCGGCGGCCGTCTGGGATACATCCTGTTCTACAAGCCCATGGACTACCTCGCCCATCCGTTCGACATCCTCAAGGTGTGGGAAGGCGGCATGAGCTTTCACGGCGGCTTCCTCGGCGTCATCCTCGCCATGGCGCTGTTCGCCCGCCATCACAAGCTGCGCTGGCTTGCCGTCACCGATTTCATTGCCCCGCTGGTGCCGCTGGGACTCGCCGCCGGGCGTCTCGGCAACTTCATCAACGGTGAATTGTGGGGGCGCGCCACCGACCTGCCCTGGGGCATGGTGTTCCCGCAGGCGGCCGACGGCATGGCGCGTCATCCATCGCAGCTCTACCAGTTTGCCGGCGAAGGCCTGCTGCTGTTCGCCATCCTGTGGTGGTTTACGAAAAAGCCGCGTCCGGTCGGCGCCGTCTCCGGCGTGTTCCTCATCGGCTACGGGGCGTTCCGCTGCCTTGCCGAATTTGCCCGCGAACCTGACAGCTTCCTCGGCCTCTTGGGGCTGGGACTGTCGATGGGGCAATGGCTGTCGCTGCCAATGGTGATCGTCGGCGTCATCATGCTGCGCTGGGCGCAACGCCAATCCCCGCCAGGCCGGACATGATCGAATCAGTCTGGCGGCAGATCAACGTGGTACGCCTGTGGCGCACGGGGGCCTGGCTCGGCGTCGTCGCCACCCTGCTGCTGTCGCTGCTGCCACCCGTGCTGGACGAAAGTGGCGGTCACAGCGACAAGATCGCCCACCTTGCCGGCTATGCCGTGTTGATGTTCTGGTGGGCTCAGCTCATCGTTCAGCGGCGCTGGCGACTCGCCGTTGCGGCGGTGGTGTTCGGCATCAGCATCGAGCTGCTGCAAGGCCTCACCCCCAACCGCCAGCCCGACCTGCTCGACGCACTGGCCAACAGCGGCGGNATCCTGCTCGGCTGGNTCGTCGCACGCCTGCTTCCCAATCTCCCCGAATCCCTCGCCGCGCGCGGCNCAATACTTCCCGCACCGCATCGCTAACGCTATAATCCGCCGCATCGGGGGGGTAGCTCAGCTGGGAGAGCGCCGCGTTCGCAATGCGGAGGTCGGGAGTTCGATCCTCCTCCTCTCCACCATCACACATGAAAAAGCGCTTCCGGATTATTGGGGGCGCTTTTTCTTTGTTCACATTCAAACCAACTCGACCCAAACCGGCTGATGGTCCGACGCCTCGGTGGCGGCGTCGATGCCATGCNCCTGGAGGCGNCCTGCCAGCCGCTCGGTGGCGAATACGAAATCGAAGCATTCGGGGCGGTCGACGAAATCGACNGGGTGGATGCCGCAGGTGGGTGCATGGGGTATGCCGGGATGCAGCACCTCCCAGGCGTCACGAAAGGCCGGTTCACCTCCGGAAAACCCAGCGAGAATCTGCGCACGTTCCGGCGCCGGGGCCGGAAAATTCATGTCGCCGCACAGCAGCGCCTGCGCGGGGCGCGGAAACACCTCGAATGAGCCGCCCCGCTCCTCGGGCTGGGGCAGGCGTACGGACATGGCGCAGGCCTCGGCATGCAGGCGGCGNATGGCGTCGATCTGGGCCTCGCGCTGCCGCNGCGAGTAGTACTCGAGGTGCGTGGTCATCACCCGCAGCGGACCGATGTCGGCGTCCACCACCGCCTCGACCAGCACCCGCTGCATGCTCGGCGTGTTCGCCTCGGCCGGCCAGGGCAGGAGGTGCCTCCACACCTGTCCGACAGGCAGGCGGGAAAAAATGGCATTGCCAAACTGGCTGCGACCACCACGGCCGTCGGGCACGTCGGTCGCCGCACCGTAGATGGCGGTGTAGCCGGGCAGGCCGGCGGAGAGTTCGGCGACCTGATCCTCGCCGTGGCTGCCGGGAAGGCCGGGGAAATTGACCGCGACTTCCTGCAGGCAGATGACGTCGAAATCACCCAGCGCGCGGACGCTCCGCAGGATACGCGCGAGGTCGACCCGCCCGTCCATGCCGCGCCCCCATTGGATATTCCAGCTCAATAGCTTCAAGTCGTTTCTCCTTTTGGCTTGACCTCAGCCAAGCATAGGCAAACACTGCCCCAACGGACATGCCCTGTCGGGTCGGGGACGGTGGAATTTTCGCGTCCGATCGGACTCTGACAGGTATNCGGGTCTTGGCGTAAACCCTTGTTGCCGCAAGGCCTTGTCAAGCGCGGTCATTGCCGCATGCGGCCCGAGGGATTAAAATGCCGCACTTTTCGCTTAATTTTTGCGGCTTGCCTGTGGGCAGGCCGCTGTTGCCTGAGCATACCTAACCATGGAACGACAACGCTGGCTGGACGGGACGCTTTATTCGCCCGACTTTGAACAGGATAGCTGCGGCTTCGGCCTGATCGCCCAGCTCGACAACCAGCCCAGCCACACGCTGGTGCGGAACGCGATCGGCTCGCTGGCATGCATGACCCACCGCGGCGCGATCGCGGCGGACGGCCTGTCGGGCGACGGCTGCGGCCTGCTGTTCAAGAAGCCGGATGCCTTCCTGCGCGCGGTGGCAGGCGAGGCCGGGTTTGCGCTAGGCGAGCTGTATGCTGCCGCCCTGGTGTTTCTGTCGCGCGACGCGGCGCCGCGAGACCATGCCCGCTCGACGCTGAAAGCCGAGCTTGAGGCCCAGGGGCTGAACGTCGCCGGCTTCCGCCAGGTGCCGACCGATTCCTCCGTCTGCGGCGAATCGGCGCTGGAGTCGCTGCCGCATATCGAGCAGGTGTTCGTCAACGCGGCCACTGGACTTTCTGAAGACGATTTCGAGCGCAGGCTCTACGTCGCCCGCCGCCGTGCCGANAAGGCGCTGGAGCCGGTCGACCCGGTGTTTTACCTGCCGACGCTGTCATGCCGCGTGATCAGCTACAAAGGCCTGGTGATGCCGGACAACCTGCCGGTGTTCTACCCNGACCTCAACGACGCGCGCTTTTCCTCCAGCCTGGTGGTGTTCCACCAGCGCTTCTCGACCAACACCTGGCCGCAGTGGCGCCTCGCCCAGCCGTTCCGCTATCTGGCGCACAACGGCGAGATCAACACGGTACAGGGCAACCGCAACTGGAGCCGCGCGCGCGAGCAGAAATTCGCCACCCCCCTGATCCCGGACATGGACGACATCCGTCCCATCGTCGGCACCAAGGGCTCGGATTCGATGAGCCTCGACAACATGGTCGAGGGGCTGGTGATGGGTGGCGCGGGCCTCTTCCGCGCTTTGCGCCTGGTGATTCCGCCGGCGTGGCAGAACGTCGAGTCGATGGACCCCGACATCCGCGCCTTCTACGAATACAACTCGATGCACATGGAACCGTGGGACGGCCCCGCCGGCATCGTGCTGACCGACGGACGCTACGCCGTCTGCACGCTCGACCGCAACGGCCTCCGGCCCGCGCGCTGGGTATTGACCAAGGATCGCATCCTNACCATCGCGTCCGAAGTCGGCGTCTGGCAGATCGACCCGGCCAATGTCGAGAAGAAAGGCCGCGTCCGGCCTGGCCAGATGATCGCCGCCGATCTCGAGACCGGCCGCCTGATGATGTCGGAAGACATCGACAACGAACTGAAGGTCCGCCAGCCCTATCGCGAATGGCTGCAGGCCCGGGCGGTCAAGCTCGACCTCTCGATCAGCCAGGACGCCGATCTGCCGGTGATGGACGCGGCCAGCCTGTTGACGCACCAGAAGCTTTTCAACGTCAGCTTCGAGGAGCGCGACCAGATCATCCGCGTGCTCGCCGAGGACGGCCAGGAGGCGATCGGCTCGATGGGCGACGACACGCCGATGGCGGTATTGAGCCAGAAAGTGCGCTCGCCCTTCGACTACCTGCGCCAGCAATTCGCCCAGGTGACCAATCCGCCGATCGACCCGATCCGCGAAGCGATCGTGATGTCGCTCAATACCGCCTTCGGCCCCGAGCGCAACCTGTTCGAGGAGAGCGCCGAGCACGCCCACCGCGTGGAGGTGTACACGCCGCTGCTGTCGAAGGAGGCCTTCGACAAGCTGATGAACCTGAACGATCCGGCCTTCGCACCAATCACGCTCGACCTGCATTACGACCCGGCAACGACCACGCTGGAAGCGGCGATCAGGGCGTTGACGGCGCGCGCGGTCGACTCGGTGCGCACCGGCAAGGTCATCCTGGTCCTGACCGATCGCAACATCGCCCGCGACCGCCTGCCGATCCACGCGCTGTTCGCCACCGGCGCGGTGCACCATGCGCTGATCGCCGCGGGCCTGCGCTGCAACGCCAACATCGTGGTGGAGACNGGCACCGTGCGCGACCCGCACCACTACGCCTGNCTGATCGGTTATGGCGCGACCGCCGTCTATCCCTACCTCGCCTACCAGGTGATCGGCGAATTCGTCAAAACCGGCGAGATNAAGCCCAACCTCGACAAGGCGCTNTCCAATTTCCGCAAGGGCATGGACAAGGGCCTCTACAAGGTGCTCTCCAAGATGGGCATCTCGCTGGTGGCGAGCTACCGCGGCGCGCAGCTGTTCGAGGGCGTGGGCCTGCATGAAAGCGTGGTCGACCTGTGCCTCAAGGGCACGGTGTCGCGCATTTCCGGCGCCAATTTCGAGGACTTCGAGTCCGACCAGAAACTGCTGCACAAGACGGCGTTCAACCCGTTGCGCCCGCTGTCGGCCGGCGGCCTCCTGAAGTTCATGTTNGGCGAGGAATTCCACGCCTACAACCCGGACGTCGTGCAGCAGCTGCAGAANGCGGTGAAGTCCGGCGACTACGCCGAATACAAGCAGTATTCCGAGATCGTCAACAGCCGTCCGGTGGCNATGGTGCGCGACCTGATGAAGCTGAAGTCCGGCGCCACNCCGATACCGCTGGAGGAAGTCGAGCCGCTGGAGACCATCCTCAAGCGTTTCGATTCCGCCGGCATGTCGCTCGGCGCNCTGTCGCCGGAAGCNCACGAGGCGCTCGCCGAAGGCATGAACCGCATCGGCGGCCGCTCCAACTCGGGTGAAGGCGGCGAGGACCCGAAGCGTTACGGCACGGTCAAGACCTCCAAGATCAAGCAGGTCGCGTCCGGCCGCTTCGGCGTGACGGCGACCTATCTGGTCAACGCCGAAGTGCTGCAGATCAAGATCGCACAGGGCGCCAAGCCCGGCGAGGGCGGCCAGCTGCCGGGCGACAAGGTGTCGCCGATGATCGCGTCCTTGCGCCACTGCAAGCCCGGCACGCCGCTGATTTCGCCGCCGCCGCACCACGACATCTATTCGATCGAGGATCTGGCACAGCTGATTTTCGACCTGAANCAGGTCAACCCCGATGCGCTNGTGTCGGTCAAGCTGGTGGCCGAACCCGGCGTCGGNACGATCGCCGCGGGCGTGGCCAAGGCCTACGCCGACCTCATCACGATTTCCGGCTACGACGGCGGCACCGGTGCCAGCCCGCTGACCAGCGTGAAGTACGCCGGCACGCCGTGGGAACTCGGTCTCTCCGAAGCGCAGCAGGTGCTGCGCGCGAATGGATTGAGGGGAAGGGTTCGCGTGCAGACCGACGGCGGCCTGAAGACCGGGCTCGACGTNATCAAGGCGGCGATCCTCGGCGCNGAGTCCTTCGGCTTCGGCACCGGCCCGATGGTCGCGCTGGGCTGCAAGTACCTGCGCATCTGCCACCTCAACAACTGCGCCACCGGCGTCGCGACGCAGAACGACAAGCTGCGGCGCGACCACTTCATCGGCCTGCCCGACATGGTGGTGAACTACTTCAGGTTTGTCGCCGAGGAAACNCGCGAACTGATGGCGTCCCTGGGCATNAGAAANCTCACCGACCTGATCGGCCGCACCGACCTGCTGGATCTCTCGGCCGGCGACACGCCGCGTCAGGGCCGCCTGAAACTCGACGTGCTGCTCTCCCAGGGCGACATTCCCTCCGACGCGCCGCGCTTCGCGCAGCAGGAGCGCAACCCCTCGTTCGACAAGGGCGAACTCGCCGAGCGGATGGTGGCCGACGTCCTGCCTGCGATCAAGGCCGGCACCGCGGTCGAACTGAGCTACGCGGTACGCAACGTCAACCGCTCGATCGGCGCGCGCCTGTCCGGCGAAATCGCCAAGGCACACGGCGGCAAGGGACTGCCGGACGACACCATCCGCATCAACCTGACCGGCTCGGCCGGCCAGAGCTTCGGCGTGTGGAACCACAAGGGCCTGACCCTGACGTTGGAAGGCGACGCCAACGATTATGTCGGCAAGGGCATGGGCGGCGGCCGGCTGGTGATCTATCCGCCGCGCGTGGCCACCTATGAACCGCATCGCAACATCATCATCGGCAACACCTGCCTGTATGGCGCCACTGGCGGCGAACTCTACGCCGCGGGCATGGGTGGTGAACGCTTCGGCGTGCGCAACTCCGGCGCCCTCGCGGTGGTGGAAGGCATCGGCGACCACGGCTGCGAATACATGACCGGCGGCACCGTCGTCGTGCTCGGCGACACCGGCCTCAACTTCGGCGCCGGCATGAGCGGCGGAATGGCCTTCGTGGTCGACGACGCGGGCGACTTCGTGTCCAAGTACAACAAGGAAATGGTCGAACTGACTCGCATCACCAGCGTCGAGACCGAGCCCTACCGCATCTTCCTCAAGGCCCAGGTCGAACGCCATCTGGCGCTGACCGGCAGCGCCCGCGCCCGCGCCCTGCTGGCCGACTTCGACGGCACCTTGTCGCGCGTCTGGCTGGTCAAGCCGAAGCGGATTTCGATTGAAGATCTGGTCGAGGACATCCCCGGCCAGACACGTGAAGCATTGGAAGCATAAAGATGGGTGACGTATTCCAGTTTCTGAAGCAGGCACGTCG
>JGI26437J51864_10000459_pt1 | contig 10571 bp, 12 predicted proteins | sample FrelakmetLWP11LW_FD_51864 | JGI IMG/M metagenome (IMG submission 51864)
CAGGTGCTACAGGACCTACTGGACCAACTGGAGCCACAGGTGCTACAGGACCTACTGGACCAACTGGAGCCACAGGTGCTACAGGACCTACTGGACCTACTGGACCAACTGGAGCCACAGGTGCTACAGGACCTACTGGACCAACTGGAGCCACAGGTGTTACAGGACCTACTGGACCTACTGGACCAACTGGAGCCACAGGTGCTACAGGATCTACTGGACCAACCGGATTAACTGGACCTACCGGATCAACAGGACCAACCGGACCAACAGGACCTACCGGATCTACTGGACCAACTGGAGACACAGGTGCTACAGGACCTACTGGACCTACCGGACCTACCGGACCAACAGGTTCAACAGGACCAACCGGACCAACAGGACATACCGGACCAACAGGACCTACCGGATCAACTGGACCAACCGGACCAACTGGATCAACTGGACCAACCGGACCAACAGGCTCAACCGGACCAACAGGCTCAACCGGACCAACCGGACCAACCGGACCAACAGGCTCAACCGGATCAACAGGACCTACCGGACCAACAGGACCTACCGGATCTACTGGACTAACTGGAGGCACAGGTGCTACAGGACCCACAGGACCCACAGGACCCACAGGACCCACAGGACCCACAGGACCCACAGGACCCACAGGACCCACAGGACCCACAGGACCCACTGGATCCACAGGAGCAACAGGAGCAACAGGCTCAACAGGACCCACAGGCTCAACAGGACCCACAGGCTCAACAGGACCCACAGGCTCAACAGGACCTACAGGACCAACAGGATCATCAGGATCAACAGGCTCTACAGGACCTACTGGACCTACGGGACCTACAGGACCCACAGGCTCAACAGGACTCACGGGATCAACAGGACCCACAGGACCAACTGGACCCACAGGGCCAACTGGACCCACAGGACCCACAGGCGCAACAGGACTCACAGGACCAACTGGACCCACAGGACCAACTGGACCCACAGGACCAACTGGAGCAACAGGCTCAACAGGACTCACAGGATCAACAGGACCCACGGGACCAACTGGACCCACAGGACCAACTGGACCCACAGGACCCACAGGACCAACTGGAGCAACAGGACCAACTGGACCCACAGGATCAACTGGACCCACAGGACCCACAGGAGCAACAGGAGCAACAGGAGCGACAGGAAGAACTGGCCCGACAGGACCCACAGGACCCACAGGACCCACAGGACCTACAGGACCAACTGGACCAACTGGGGCACAAGGACCCACAGGAGGCACTGGAATCCAAGGACCCACAGGAGGCACCGGAATCCAAGGCCCCACTGGAGGCACTGGGGCCCAAGGACCCACAGGAGGGACTGGGGCTGGATTTAACATAAATGGTGAAACGGGTCCATATTACTTCATTGGAGGATTATATCAGACACAAACAGTAGGAGTTACAGTCACAGGCCCCGGATGGTACGCAGTAATTGGGTCAAGTGCCTCCACACTTACATTCTCACCAGCATCAAAGATCATCGGTTTGGTTTGTATGGGTATCTGGGATTCTGATACAGCCAATGCCAACATTGGTATCAGAGATGTTTCAGTTACATTACCACAAACATCGCCAGGTTACTTCAATACTACTTCAGTTCGTTTGTCACAAGGTACAAGTTCCCACGTTGTTGGTATTTCTTTCTGGGCCGTAGTTAAAACTTAGTCTTAACTTTTTTTTCACAGCTTTTTTTTTCGATTATACTTCAAAGTAACAACCACGTTCATTGTTTTGAGACACTACTTGAATAGGATATATTCAAGTAGTGATTCATGTTAATTTATTGATAGGTCAATTGTCGTCCTGGTATCATGGACATAAACATCAAGACTTTGATCATCTCTTCATGTGATAATGGGATACATGCGCCATTTGTATTACAAATCTCACCATTTATTGGTAAAACAATGGTATTTGGGAAAATTGTTATATTTGCTGAGACATGTGTATTTATTGGTGAGATATTGTTATTTGTTGACAATATAATTGGTGTCATCTCATTCTGTAATAGTTTCACAATATCAACATTTTGCTGTATTTGCCCATCAGTGTCTTTTTGCTCCATTATAAATATAATATGTTCAGACATTTTTAACACAAATCTATTTACAACTAATATTGTAACTATTTGTATACAGATGAAAAACTTACTATGTGTTGCAATTATGGTCAAAAATGAAGCTGGTCGGATCGAAAGAACATTATCCTCAGTGATTGATTTTGTCGATCATGTTGTTGTTCTTGACACCGGTAGCACTGATAATACCATCGAAGTGATCAAAAACTACTGTCATATGAAGAAAAAACCATTAAAACTCAAAGAGTTAGCATTTGTTGATTTCTCATACAACAGGAATTATTTGTTGAAAATGTGCCATACTTTAACCAAATTTATCTTACTAATGGATGCCAATGAAGAATGTCGAAATATGGAAGCATTAATTCATTTTTTAAAAAGAGCCAATGATGCCAGAAAAGATATTGTTTTTAATTGTCGATATGATCTCAGAAATGATTCTGGTGTTACTGGAAATGATCAGACTTTTTATAAAATTTGTGTTATTCGGAATGATGTTCCTGAATTACATTATGAATTTCCTGTCCATGAATACATTATTTGTGACGATATTAGCAAGTTCGAATTGAATAATGATTTACTCAACACTGGTTTCCACATGTATCAAGATCGTAAATTAGATAAACCCAGTACGGACCGGTTCCCTAAAGATATTGCGATGTTATTAAAATATATTGAAAAACACGGTGAAAATCTGAGAGCCTATAGGTACTTAGTACAAAGTTACAGAAATATTCATGATTATCCGAATGCCATCATTTATTGTGATAAATTAATAAACTATTGTGAGAAGCATTTGCCAATTACATCAAAGTATTTTGATGAATATTATGCCGCTTTACTCGGTAAAGGATACTCTTATGGTAGCATCGGGAACGAAGATTTTTATAAATGGATGCTTAAAGCATATCAATATTCTAAATTACTCTATGATAATGCTGAACCTTTTGTTATTACCGGTCAATTATATGTTAAATTTAACTTGCTTAAATTGGCACATGCATATTTCAAGAAAGCGTGTGCTATTCCCATACCACCTAATAATTTAACTGATTGTGTTATTAATTATCAGCTTTACCACAAGGTTCGATGGGAATGTTTGGCTAAATGTGCATATGATGTCAACGAATTAGGTGATCATTACAAAGCATTGGAAATGCTGGGACAATGTAAATAAGAACATTTTCAGAATCAAAATATATAAAAAATTGACTATTACCTTAATAACTATGAAGATCATCAACATTTCACAACCAGTCACAAAGACTGATAATCTTAATAAAAAAGATCAAATACATCTGTTGACACAATTTTTTATTCACCGAGATCCCAAGAGAAATACGGAGCTAAAAATTTGTCTTAAAAAGAACAGCAATAATCAACATATTTCAAAAATTCATCTATTAAATGAAAAAATTTTTAATCCGCGCGAATTAGGTGTTAATTCTGACAAAATATGCCAAAAAAATATCAAAGAACGCTTAACTTATCAAGCTATTTTTAAATATGTACGTGAGAATAAATTAAAAGGATATATCATTTTCGCTAACTCTGACATATTTTTTGACGAAACTATAGGAAATCTACGCGTCAGTACACTCGACAAACAAAAACAATTTTACACATTATTGAGATATGAATATGATAATAAAGATACTAAAACATCACCTATTTTTGGACCGCGCTTTGATTCACAAGATACATGGATCTACCACACTAATTTTCCCATTCTTGAGACACAAGAGCCAATCTTTAACTATCAATTTGGTCAACCTGGATGTGATAATAAATTCATTTATTTGATCAATATATTGGGTTATCAACCAGTTAACGATCCAACATTCATCAAAACATATCATTTTCATCGTGACACCAGTCGTGCTTACACAGATGCAAATGTCATCCAACCTCCCTGGGGAATAGCTACTCCAACCTCATATGAGATTGAGTCATTACTGCCCTCAATGGGTATTGATATGAGTCTTGTTTCCAAGACAACAAAAGGATTTAAAGAGATGAATTTTGCAGACAATGATGTGATTCGACAATTCATCATCGATAAATTCAATTGTGGAAAACAATTTATTGTACCAAGGGTCGCAGGTGTTGAAAATAACTTTGCAGTGTTTGCACATATCGTTAAAACTCAGGGCGGGATACATCCATCATTACAAGAATATTTTCGGAATATGTCACCAACTATGAAGAAAAATGCAGGTATATATGTACCAAATATGGATGTGATCATTAAATATTCTGATTTATACCTTAGTGCTTTTGATCACTGTGAAATGTTTAGTGGTTGGGAATCTTGGGGTAATGTGATGCCAGGTATACAGCAATCATATTGTGAATTATTAAAAATGTATCCATCCAAAAACATTGTGTGGTCATTTGCGTTAGATATTTTTCACTATATCTATACAAATCCGTGGACACTTGCACTTAAAGGTAAAAAATTGCTTATTGTTTCATCATTTGAAGAATCAATTAAAGAGAAAATACCGATAAGGAAACATCTTTACGGAATTGATTTATTTCCGGAATGCCACATAATAACAATTAAACCACCTATGACACAAGCGGATGAACCTACACGTGAATTTGATGTGGAATTAATGGAATTTTTCTCTCGTTTGGATTTAATTAAAGATCAGTATGATGTTGCATTAGTCAGTGCAGGAGGATATGGTAATCTAATATGTGATCATATATATCAATCGGGTAAATCATCTATTTATATCGGAGGAGTACTACAAATGTATTTTGGTATACTTGGTCAAAGATGGATAGATGAAAGACCAGATGTGGTCAAATTGTTTTTTAACAAACACTGGTCTCGCCCTAAACCACATGAACGTCCGAAAAAATTTGACGGAATTGAGAATGGTTGTTATTGGTGAGGAAATGATTGAATTATGTCAGAATTTAAATTATTAAAATCTAATATAATTTTATATTATGAACGATTATAAATATCAAATAACTACTTCATGGAAATTGGAGCAGACTGAAGAACCGACCGGAACTGCGACAATTACTATATACAGAGTGGGATACTCTGTTAATTTTTCAGTGGTTTCACAATCATACACAATTTCAACTGCGGTTGCCAAACAAAACCAGATCCTGACGATACCATCGGTTCCCAATTTTCTGTGTCCCAATAACACTATTAATTTTACATTTAGACACATATACACATCAGTCACTGAAACAAGCCCTTTTGATGAACGGGCTTCATTGATCATTTCGGGTGATAATTTGATTATATCGGCGGAAACACCTCGATTACATGAAGGTGAATACTATATATTGCCAATTAATTTATCATATACTTGCTTGATTGATGGTCCCACCAGTAATATAAGTTCATATGGGCCCACTGGGTCACCCTGTTCCTTAGGACCCATTACTCCAAGTGTGGTATGTACTTACTTTTTAGCGTCGAGAGCCAATACGAGTAACATTACTGTCTCATATGCAACTTCACCAACTTTAGCACCGTTCCCAACAATTGTTAAAAATTACTCCTTGAGTGGCACGTGGTCCTTGGGGACAGATTTATCAACTATTACTATCCCACTGTCAGGAGTGTATCAATTCTTTTACACAATCGCTGTTAGTAATGATGCAAATAATACACGAACTGTTTCCTCATGTCTATATATTAATAATGTATCATTAGCAAGCAGTGGTTCCACCACGAAATTATCAAAGTCAAACACGACCACATTAATTGGTCAAGGCATTGTTTTATTGACTGCAAACGATCAACTCAAAGTATATGTTTTGGCCAGCGGCAATGGTGTCACAATCAGCGGTACAAGCAGTTTATTTGTATCAGATAATACTTCAACAACCTTTGCAATTACAAAAATTGGATAATTCCAATTAAAGTCCATAGATGACTTTAAATGTCACATAAGTAGACAATAGCCACTGTGGACAATCTCTATATCCTTAAAGTCATCTCGACTACAATCCAATAATCGAAAATGTTTACTCTTCACTAAAATAATTGGTCCGCGCATAGGGTATACTGCATAATTATATTTGCTATGATTGATAAAATTATGAAAATTTTTGACTTCTGATGAATAATCATTTTTATTATAGTAAATCATATATGCATGATTCCATGGTTCTTTGTGAATATAGTCACTGTTCGTTGTGTACGTTTTACCATCCAAACGGATTCCATTTGTCGTCACATCATCTGAAACAGTTGCTAACCTATTCAAATTATTGTGCATAATGACTATCACTTTCATTTATATATTTATATAAATATAAATGAATATATCAGTTTTTATATTCAAAAAAGATTCAATTTTTTGGTAGTTTCTTTCAATTCAGTCAAATCTTTCTGCAGTTGTTTATCGAATTTTATTGTGGAAAGATGTCTTTGTATATGAGCGATAATCATATTATTACATAATTGTATGTAACTACCGATGTTTTTAACCATTAACCAATGCTTACGAAATAAAGAGTTATAGTATAATTGATGGCATTTTACCAGAAATAATCCATAATATTGGTTAATATGTGACAACATTTTCACACATTCATACCTATTCTGTTGATGTATGGTTAATCGGTATATTTGTTCCAATAAAGTAATGACTGTAAGTCGATAGTCTAATGTTATATATGTGACAAATAGAAGAACAATATAAAGCGTGAAGAAATATCCAAATATATATATTGTAAAAATATGAGCATCAAAAATTCTTTTTTGATGGATTGTCGATAAAATTGACCAATAAATAAAGTCTAAAATAGAAATCAATCGTGTATATAATCAAATTAATCATTTGATGCATCGACTTTACAATTACTGATTCCGTTTATTCAATTTTAAAATTAAATCAGTTAACGTACATTTTAACACATTAAGATTCAGTGGGAACATATCAGTCCAGTCACATACAAATATCATAATATATAGAAATTAAAATTCTATATGCTACAGTATATACGACGAATGACCGGTTTTCCCGCATGGAACCAATTTTTACACCAATCCAACAATTATCAATCGTCTATCGAAAACTAAAAACACTAAATAATAGTGGTTCAATATTGGGTGGAGGTAATCCAGAAAAAATTTGGAGCAAATTTTGGATGATCCAGAATTCAAGGAGTTTTTGATGCTAATGTCAGAAGGAACTCAAGTGTTTGATGAATAAAGAGAAACATAACCAAAACAGTCTGAAATGTAAAATTATGAATGTGTATATGATCCGCTGTCGATTCATTGTTAATAAATTAACATCAATAATCAGGAAAACACGAATAATTCCATATGTATCTGAAATTTTAACAATTTATTTATGAATTTTATGAATCAACAAAATAACAAAAATTTACCTAGATTGAGGGTTCATGCCACTCTTTTATTGTTTTAGTCATAATAATTGAACAAATTCTACGAATAAATCCATTTGTAGTTGTATATATATACAGATGAATTTATGTGAATTTAAGGATATGTTCGGAACTCCAAAAAAAGGCATTCATAGTGTCAGAATATATGATATTGCAATAATTGATGTTATATTAACTGTGGTATGCGCATATATTATTTCATATCTATCAGGTTATTCATTTGGCATCATACTTATTATACTTTTCCTATTAAGTGTTATAATGCATCGATTATTTTGCGTTAGAACAACTGTTGATCGATTATTATTTTCCAATTAACGAAATAGATTGTATTTCATACAAGTGTGAATCAAGAGACCCAACCCTAAAGGTTTAATTTACCACAGAATTGGAAACTAATACAAGCTTCTCCATGTTATTGATACGTTGCATAAAAGTATCACTGGTATTTAATGCTTGATTCAAGTCATTTAAATTGACGCATGGTGTTTCACCAGCACAATATTCAACCATTTCACTATACTCACTCCCCCACAAGACATCTTTCAAGAAAGATTTACGATCTGGATATTTTGAGTAATCGTCTTCAATAATGTCGAATCCTTGATCCATATAGTCACAATAAAATGTGATATTTTGATCAATTAGAGGGTCTAACTCGGATTTAAAGAAAGATACATAATTAATTGGGGGTAACTCACCCTGACGAATTAGTTTGAATGAGACCACATAAGTTTGATCACAATCGAATGATGGATCACCACAACAATCAGGATCATAAATGATGTTGGTATGATCTTCATCAAATGCCAACTCTGGACAAAAAGTTGAGATGAATTCATCTTCATGACGATTCAGTAGATCATCAATTGTCATTTCCTGATCAAAGATATAAAAAGATCCATATATGTGTTCATCTGTCAAAAATTCATGCACATAATAGCAATATTTATCCGTATATAAATCTTGATTGGATACTAAAAAGATGCTTTTAGGATTTGTCGCACTGAGTAATTCCATTTCTATGGTAAAATCTGGGTTAATCTTTATATACATTAATCATAGAGCTATGAGCCTTTTAAGAAATACAAATTAATTTCTTTGTCTTTCTCGAGAAAGACAAAGAAAATATATATTCTAATTAATTGGAAAATATCTTTATAGTCTCAAGTCACCCAGCTGGTTTGTTAAATCTCTAACGGTCCCCCTCAAAATATATGATACTTGACTACCTCTCCAGACTGTTTGACGACGAAGAACATTTTCCTGGTTCAGTTGGGCTGCAACCTGATCTGGTGAGAGACCTTGCGCACTGAGAGATTGTATCCGAGCAATAGTGCCTTGTTCAGTGGGTGAACGAACAAGGGTACGACACCCGCTAATGCGATCAACCTTAAATCCATATGGAGCCACTCCGCCAAGATAGTGGCCCAGAGCTTTTTTCGCACGCTTAACTGATTTGATTCTAATTGATCGATCCATTGAGAATAGCTCTGCTTCTAAAGCTTCTCTGTGAAATGCGAAATCTCCTGTATCGGTTCCAGTTAGAATGTGTTGACATACTGACACAATTTTGGTATTAAATGTGGCCAATTGATGTTTAATTGCAAGCATATTTTTAACATCACGACCAAAACGATCAAGATTTGCGACCAGTATATAATCCACATGATTATCCGGTTCTGGTTCTACTGTCCTCAATAGAAGTAGTTCTTTGGAAGACAAAATGGCATCCCTTAGTTTTTTAACAAGTGGATGTTTGGATCTACATTTCTTGGGGAAATAGATCTCGAACCCCATATCTTCCAACATTTCGCGCAGCCCCCTAAGACCACCGTTCCTCATATTCCACGCGGAATGGACATCCTGATGAACTCCCATACAATTCAAATTATTATCGAAACAATATTCTATACATTGTCTCAATTGTATGAATAAGCCGCTTTGTGGATCGTTATCTTGCTGTTTAGTTGAGACACGAAGATAAACATATGCATTCTGTTGCGGCGCAGCCTGTGTCTGTTTACGGTGTAATAGAAAATCGTTGCATTCTGCACATAGATTGAAACCCAATGAGATTTGGGTCGCAAGACGGCTATCACAATAGGTACAATTCGGTGTAATTTTCATATCTGTATCCATATCCATAGACATACTATCTGTGTTTGATAATATAATATTATTAATTTTTAGGAATTCAATTTTTTTTACTTTTTACGCCATACATAGAATCTTCTCGGAACAAGTGATTGCTCATCAAAATAGTGTATGGATCCTTCAGAGACCATTAAATTATCCAAATATTCGCACATTTGTTCCACATAATTACCTGATGGAACATCAGCTAAATAGAGGACCATGTGTCCTCCGGATGTTAAACTGTCGTGGGCCTTATTCAGAGAAACCATCAAGAATTTTTCATACCATTGATCAATGGTGGGGTAAGGCACAAATGAATCTTTCTCAAGCCGTGAGTATTTTCCAGATCAAAATGGTGGTGAAGAAAAGACAAGATCATACTCATCCTGCGGAATATCAGTGTGTTCAAATCCATCGTTAATAAGAATAAAATTGCCCCAATTTTTTCATCAACTAAAGTTTTGATTATTTCCTGATAATGTTGATGTAATTCAACATTTGGATTCACGCCGACGTATTTTCAACACCATGTCCAATTGCGGATAAAAGACGGTCACCCATCCCGCTGAAATATCCAACTATTTTTGAGTTAATATGTTTAATATAGTCAATGCAACAGAAATTCTGAAATTATTGCAAAATTTGGTTTTTGATACATAATCTCTCTCATATATAGAATATCTTTTGTGGTCTCTATTGTAGTTTTTTGTATTCTTGTCTATATTGATCCATAATTATGTCATTATTTTGCTGCCAATACTGTAGTGGTGTTAAATGATCCTTAAATTGACAATTGATTCTCACTATTTCTGTGAAATGGTCAGTGACATTATTTGATTCCTGTGTTATTTCCCAATTTTCTGGAATGAGGACATATTGTGTTTTAGTCTTGATCATTGTTTGCGATCCAATAGTGACTG
>JGI26437J51864_10000463_pt1 | contig 10472 bp, 7 predicted proteins | sample FrelakmetLWP11LW_FD_51864 | JGI IMG/M metagenome (IMG submission 51864)
CCAGTCGTGTTTCGCGGACCAGGGTCAGGTCCTCGCTGTTATAGATGGTGAGCTGCACGGTGTTGCGCTTGGGCACCGTGGACAGGTCCACGTTGCGGGCCAGCGCCCATCCGCAGCACCACAGCACACAGCAAACTGCCAGTATTCGTTTCATGGTTACACCGTTTCCTGTTGTTATCCCGCTCCTGGGCTTACCACTCGTTCCTGAACACCAGGTGCAGTTTCTTGACGATCTTCTCGGCCTTGCCGTCCTTGTCGCGCGGCGGCAGCTTGACGTGGAAGACCACCTTGCCGAAGTTGCTCTTTTCCTTGTCAATCCCGCCCTCGAAATCCGTCTGCGAGCCGATCTCCAACTGCACATCACGGCCGGTCTCGCTGATGATTTCGTTGCGCACGGCCCGCGGCAGCTCGATCACGTCCAGGATCACGGGCTGGTCCTTGGCGTTCTCGATTTCGTATTTCAGGATCACTTCATGGTGATAGAGGCTGCCCGCCACGCGGATGCGGTTGCTCTTCTCGACCGTGCGCTTGACGACCACATCCTGGGCCACGCCCAAGAACAGCTTCAGCTCATCGTCCACGGGGGTGAACTTGGCCCAGTCCTCGCCCAGGAAGGTGCTGGAGGCATTGGCGTTGGCGGGGTCGGCCGCCTCAATGAAGATGCGGGCCTTGCCATAGGGCAGCGGGGCCTTGCCGAGCTGGTTGGCGGCGTTGTTTTTCAGGACATAGTGCATGGGCACGCGCAGCTTGAACTGCGGCTGGTCGAGCCAGCCGAATTCATGGGGGTTGCAGCTATAGGTCTTGACCACCGGCACCTGGGTGTATTTCTCGACCAGCAGTTCCTTGGTTTCGTTCAGGCCGATGGGCTTCATGAAGAAGCGCCCATAGCCGGCGAACAGGTTGGCGCCCTGCGTGGGGTCGGCGTTGGACAGATACTCCTCGTTGGCCAGGTTCTGGATGCGCATGTACTGCCAGAGGGTGAGCGTCTTTTCATCGTGGCTGGCGGAGGCGCGGTAGTTGAAGCTCTTGGTCAGGTTGCCCAGCAGATAGCTGATGCGCACGCGGGCCGAGCCCGATTCGCTGGCGGCGACCTGCCAGACCAGGGCCGCTTCGCCGGGCGGATAGCTGACCGAGAGCACCTTGGCCTCGAGCTTGGCATCGCCGGCGGGGCCCAGCACGCGGAAGACCAGCGTGTTGGCGTCGATCTGGGTGTTGGCCCAGGAGAAGTCCACCTGGTTCACCCCCTTGACCAGGGGCACGATGCGCTCTTCTTCCACGAGGGTGGCGTTGGGATTGTCGAGCTGAATTTCCACACGTTGTCGCACCGGCAGGGTGATGAGCTTGATGCGCGCTTCGGCGGGCAGCGCCGGCAAACCCATCGCCAGCAAGGCGGCCAGAACCACGGGCAATCGCATGCGTTTCATGTTTGGATCTCCTGAGCAAAGGGCCGGATCGCCGGCCGTCCACGGTCTTAGTCGTCCAAGGTCACAGAAAGTTCCCGAGAAAATGAAATTTGTCCCGGCCACCGGCGTGCAGCCTCGCCCTGGCAGGGCGCCAGCGGGCCCTGGCGGGTGTCCGCGGCTTACTTGTCTTTTTTCTGGGGAAGCTCGACGGGGTAGAAGTCGTCGCCCCGGAGGGTGTATTTGCGGTCGTCCTGGGCCGGGGTATCGGTGGCGGCGGTCTCCAAGGGGCCGGCGTCGAGCTTGCGGATGGGGGCCGGGGTCGGGGCTGCCGGGTCGGGCACCTGGGCGGCGGCAGGCTCGGTGCCCGTGGTGAGCTTGCGCTCCAGCTCCGCCTCCAGCTTCTCCAGGTCCTTCCAATCGGCGCTGCTCATGCCGCTGACCACCGGTGTGGCTGGCCGCTTCGGTTTGCCGGCGGGCTTGGCCTGGGCCTTGGGCTCAGGCTTAGCCTCGACCGGCCGGCCAAAACCGGCGCCGACCAGCAGACTCATGATGAACGGCCAGATCACGCCCACCCCCAGCAGCGTTCCGCCGCCCCACAGGCCGATGATGGCATTGCGGCTCTGGTGCCAGGCATAGCGATAGCGCAGGCGGCTGCGCTCCAGGCGCTGCTGGAGCTGGGCATCGGAAGTCGCGGCGATGGCCTTGTCGATCCGCTGATCCTCGGCGTCCTTGACCTGCTTGAGAAAGTCCACAATGCTCAGCGGGCCCTTGATGTTCAGCGGGAAATCGCCCATGGGCAGGTAAGGATCGGGCGCCAGGAACTTGGCCGGCACCAGCGTCACCGGCACGCTGCCCTTGGTGGCGGCTACCTTCCAGATCACGATGTTTTCGTCGAAGGGGATGCGGCAGGAGATGGCGTGCGAATGCTTCACGCCATTGATAACCACGGGCGTGACCAGTGGATGCACCACCACGTCCTGGATCAAGCGCTGCTTGTCGCGGAAGGTGGCCAGCAGCAGCCGTTCGAAGCGGCCTTGCTTGAGCGTGCTGGCGGTGAGCTGGGCATCGCGGATGGCGTCGGCCATCTTCAGGCGCGTCCAGGCGAAGACCGCGCCCAGGACCAGGCCGATCACCAGCCAATGCCAGCGTTTGAGACTCTGAAGACCCATTACCATCCTACATACACACCAGAAGGCAAAGAGTTGCGTGATATCCGGCCCGAGGATTTAGGTGTCGCCCGGGCCCCAGTCGGCCACAGCGGTCAATTCGCCATCGCGCAAGGCTGATTGGTGGGCGGCGGCGCCGGCGGCGGTGTAGCGCACGGCATCCCAGGCGCTGATGGCCGGGGCGCGATCTTCGTGAAGCGCCGCCAGGAATTCATGCACCAGGTAGGCATGCGAGCCGCCGTGGCCGCCCCAAAAACCCTCGCCCAGGATTTGGCGCCAGGTCTGCTCAACGTCCGCCGGCAGGGGGTCGCGCATCTGCTGGATCGTTGGGCGATGCTGGCTCTGGTAGCTGCGCCAGCAGTCCTGCTCAAAGCTACCGGCCGTGCCGTAAATGCTGAAGGTATCTCGGGTAAAGCTGCACTGGCGGTGTTCGCAGATGCGCAGGGTGGCGCCGTTGCTCATGGCAAATAGCGCTGTTTGATTGGCGAAAACCTCGCCCGCGTCGCGGAAATATGGATCGGCCGTCTGCGGCTTCTGGCCCCAGCAGCAGACCTTTACCGCATGCGCCCCCATGACGCTCATCGGCCCGCTGACCGAGTGCGTGGGATATAACATCGGCCCGGCCCGCTGGTTGCGCTGGCGATAGGGCTGAAGCCTCGCCAGCCAATCCCGACCCGCCAGCCCCGAACATCGGGCGGCCTGCACCTGACGCAGATCGCACTGGGGGTCATCAAAACCATGGCGATATTCGCCCTCGGCATAGACAAACCGGCCGAAGTCGCCGCTGGCTGCCCGGCGGCGGCAGTACATGGCCTGGGGATGGTAGAAGGTGGTTTCGCCCAGCATGTAATGCCGGCCGCTGCCGCGGCAGGCCGCGATCAGCTTGTCGCACCAGTCCAGAACCTCCTGGTAATCCGGCCGCCAGATCAGCGGCACTGCGCTATAGACGTGTTTGCCCCGCGACAGCGCGGCGATGGCCTGCGGGGCATGCAGCCAGGGCTGGGTGAACAGCGCGACGGCGTCGAGGTCGCTGTCCAGCAGGGCATCCAGGGACAAGTGGCAGTCGCGGTGACTGAGCTTGGGGCGCAGGTGCGGGTGCGCGGCAAAATGCTGCAAGCGCTGCGGCTCCAGGTCGCACAAGGCCACTTTCTCCACCAGGGGATGCGTGGCGAAAAGTGCGGCGAATTCCGAGCCAAAGGCGCCAAGACCGACGATGCCGACGCTGAATCCCATCTTTCTATCTTTGCGGCAAGACCCGCTGTACTGTGACCACCGCGGGCGGATGCGTCAACGGTTGTCTTGCTCATCTGATCCGGCCTCACGCCAGTGCCTCCAGGCCGGCTGGCTCTTTATCCAAGATCAACACCGCTCACAACGACTCTGCATATGAAAGTGGTCCAATTGTGGCCGCATGGCGGACGGGCCGTCATGCCCAGGAAGGAGTCCAATGTGCCACACCTTCTGATTTGCGTCGAGCAGCAGCCCCCGCGACGGTGGGATTTGCAGGACGGCATCACCATCGGGCGCTCCGTTACCTGCGACCTGAGTCTTGGCGACTCCAATCTCTCCCGGCGGCATTGTCGCCTCGAGCGGGGGCGCTCGGGCTGGTTTATCGTGGACCAAAGGAGCCGCAACGGTACGGTTGTCAATGGCGAACTCATCATGCGCCGCGCCTTGCGCGATGGTGATGAGATTCGCGTGGGCTCGTGTCGTATCGTCTTTTGCCAGCCGCTGGCCGACGGTCTGGAAGATGAACTGGCGATGGCGCTGGACCGCCGCAAGCGCGTCAGCCAGACGCCAAATTCCTCGGCCACGGTCGCTACGGTCGTTGCTGCGCCCCAGGCGGCGGCTGTCCAAACCAGCGCATCAGCCTCGCCCGCGGCCGGCGCGATGTCCAGCGGCGTGGCGGATTCCCCGGAGAGCCCCACTGTATCCGTCGCAGCCATCCCCGCCGCCGCTGGCGGCGCCGCTGTCCGCCTGAACGCCGGATCTGCCACGACCAGGTTCAGACCAACGGGGCAAGATCCGTATGAATTGAGTCCCGGCCTCAGCCGTCCGGCTGTCGGCCTGGGTGGGGCATCGTGGATTCGCCAGTCCTTTGAGGAGGCCGATGCCTTGGAACACAACGATCGCAGCCAGAGGTTCCGCGGGGAGGTGGACAACAGTCACGTGCAGGTGACCAAGTCCACGTGGGTCGACCAGGTCAAGGACTTCATTGCGGGCTCGTCCACGCAGCAGAAGGCCATCGTAGCGGCGGTGCTGGCGGGCGTGGTATTGCTGGCTCTATTTCTGGTTGCCCCGCCCATGAGCGCCGGCGCTGCCCAGGCGAGGAAACTGGCGCGCCAGCCCATCGATGCCAAACAGCTTGAATGGCGTAAGAAATATTGCGCCGGCGACTAATCCACGTCCTATCACGGCAAACGCCTCGGCGGCCCGTTCCATCGGGCCGCTTTTTCTTTGAGGTTTGTTGGTGTCAACAAAGGAACGGCGTGGGATGCTTTGACTGCATCCCACGCCGTTGGGGAAGGAGACACTTGGGCTCTTCAGCGCATCGACGGCTGAGTGGTCGACGGACCGCCGGTGTTGGGCACCAGCGAATACATCTTGGGGGCCCACTCATAGTTCACCGGGTCGACGGTCTCGACCAGGTTCTTGGTCTCCACATGCCCATCGCAGTAAAGGAAGTTAGTCTTGCGATCGGCGTAGGAGGCGTCCGTGCCGTGGTTGCGGCCGACCCAGTCCAGGCGTGTCTTGAGCGTCGTAGGATCGCCACCGGCGTCATAGAAGGCCTGGGGGTCCGGGTTCAGATCGGCGGCGGTGACGAACTTGTACTTCTTGTCTACCGCCAGCTTTTCCATGTTCAAGCTGCCATCTTCGCCAATAAAGCCGTGCACCGGCCGGTGGCTCTTGCAGACGGCGTCGCTGACGGCGCGCCCAGCGTCGGAGACGATGCGCCAGTTGTTGATGAACTCGGTGGCCAGGATGGTTCCGGAGGCATTGACGGCCTTGTCAACCGCCACGTACTGGTACGTGCGCACCGCGCCCTGATAGTTGACCACGTACTTGTTGCGACCGCAGATGGCTTCATTCAGGGCATAAGCCACGCGCGGCGCCTGCAAGTCGACCAGGCCCGCCGGAGTGGCGCTGTCGCGCTTCTGGCCGGGATCGAAGTTGTCCTCGGACGGATTGGTCGGCGGCAGGCCGCCTTTGTCGAGGGACGGGCACTTGAACACGTCGGGCTTCACCTGGCCGTTACTGAACAGGATGTAGCTCCAATGCACGTAGCCCTGGGTGGCGCTGGCGGGCGTCTGAATCTGCGCCGGATTCGAGGCGCTGGGCGGCTGCGCAGGATCGAAGGCCGGATTGGCCTCGATCTTCTGGCCTTTGTAGAAGTAGCTGCTGGGCGCCATGCCGTTGTTCTCGGCGGCATAGCTCATCAGCGCCTGGCCGATGCTGCGCAGGTTCGCGGCACACTTGAGGGTGCGCGCCGTTTGCCTGGCCTGCTGCAACGCCGGCAGCAGGATGCTGATGAGGATGGCAATGATGCCGATGACCACCAGCAGTTCCACGAGCGTAAAACCACGACTGTTTCTTGGCCTCATGGGCCACTCTCCTTTCATGTGGGGCACCTGGCCCCAAGACCATGGCTGGTCCAGGTCACTTGACCCGATATCCAACCGGTGCCCAGCGTAGCCGGCCTAGATGTGGGCCATATCAATCGCCGGCGAAATGCGGGCGAACTCCGCGCAAAGAGCTTCATAGCCCGGCTTGAGCGCCATTGTCACGAATGGAGGAGATTCCCGGGGCCTGACGCCGGCCAAGGGATGCGTTGGTTTGCGAAATGATGGGTTTTGCCGCTTACGCCTTGCGCCGGCGGCCGATGCCCAAAGCCCGCAGGCAGCGGCGCCACAGGCCTGGTCGGCGCGGCGCCGGGGCCGCGGGGTCGTCCAGAGGGGCGGCCGCCGCCGCTTGCACGCGCACGCGGTCGGCCGCAGCGCGCATGGCATACAGTCCCTGGTCCAGGTTCTTGAGCACCTGTTTGAAATCGTCGGCGCGACTGACCATCTCCAGGTTCCAGGTCAGCGCCTGCTGCATCTGCTCCAGGCGGTTGTGGCCCTGCAGCAGTTCGGTCAGAACCGAAATCTGCTCGCTGAGCCGCCGCTGTCCGCTGGCCAGCACCTCGGCCAATTCCTTGCCCACGACCATCACGTCGGCCAGGCTTTGGGCGGCAGCCTGCCCGGCCTGCTGCATGTGGCTGGAAAGCTGCTGACCCAACTGGTCGCCCACCGACGCCACGATGCCCTGGGCCCCGACCGACAATCGCTCCAGGTGCTGCCGTGCGGACTGCTCATAATGAGACTGCACCAGGACCAGTTGCTCGTTGAACTGTTCCAGCAGCGCTGTCTGGTCGTGCGCCAGGTCGGTCGACTGCTGCTGCGTCAGCGTGCTGTGCCGCAGCAGTTCGGCGCCCATCGCCGTCCAATGCTGGCTCAATTGCCCCGAAATCGTCTCCAGCGACCGGCCCAGCGCTGCGCTTTGTGCGGCCAGGGCCTGCTCGATGTGAGCACAGGCGCCCAGCAGTTGGGCGGCTTCGGTGCCGCGGCGCTGCTGGTGGGCTTCGACGGCGGTTGCGATTTGCCGGGCAAGGTCCTGCTGGCCGCGACTGAGGGCCTCGAGCATCTGCTCATGCTGGCGCTTAACCTGGTCGACCAGATCCTGCCCGTGCTGTTTCAGCGTTTCCACCAGCGGTTGGATCGCGCTGCTGAGCTGCTGGGCGGAGGGCTGGTCTGCGGCGGCGGCCAATTGCTGCACCAGCGGCTCCAGAGCCTGGCGAAGCGCGATGGCCACCGCGTCGGCGCTGGCCACGGCCGTGGACGTTCCGTGGTGGGTGTCGGTCAGGACCATAGGCGGCTCGGGCGCAGGCAGGGGGGTATCGGCGGGCACCTCGGCCACACCGGACAGGACGACCGGCTGCCGGCAATAGGGACATCGCGCCGTGCGGCCAAGGTGTTCCTCGCGCAGGCGCATGTGCCGACCGCAATGCGGACAATGGATCCGGAGAATGCCTGCCAGTTGTGTCACCGCAACTCCCGCTTTACCACGATATGTCTACCATCGAACCGGCACGATGATGTGTTCGAGCGGCAATTTTATCCGGGCGCTGGGGGGCTGGCTAGACCTGGCGCGGGAACAGGGGCTGGCCTTCGCCCAGCCGGTGACCGGGCGCAAGTGACGCAGTCATAAGGTGCTGCAGCGCTTGGCCGCTGGGGTCCACGCCCAATTGCCTCAGGCCCTCGGCCGCCTTGTGCGGCAGAATCGGCAACAATCCCACCATCGTCCGATAAATCGCCTGGGCCGAAAGATTCAGCACGGTGTCCAACCGTGACGCCTGGGCGGGGTCCTTGGCCAGACTGAACGGCGCTGTCGAATCAATATAACCGTTGGCGGCGCGCGCCAGTTCCAGGGGCAACAGCGCGCACTGCTGAAGTTCCAAACGTTCATAGGCGCCGGCCAGATGGCCGGCCAACGCGTCCATGCGCGCCAGCAGGGTGCGGTCAATGTCCTGAAGCTCGCCCGCGGCCGGCAACTGCCCGCCGCGATAGCGTCCGACCATCTTCAGCGTGCGGTTCAGGCAGTTGCCCAGCACGTTGGCCAGTTCAGCAAAGGATTTGGCAAAGTCAGCGTCGGTCCAATCCAAATCGGCGCCAAAGGGCGCGGCCCGCAGCAGGTAATAGCGCAGAGCATCCACTCCGTGCAACGCGCACAGGTCGCGGATCTTCTGCATATCAATGAAGTTCCCCGCGGTCTTGCTCATCTTGCGGCCTTCGGCCGTCCACCAGCCATGAGCGAAGATGCGCTGCGGCAACGCCACGCCCAGGCTCAGCAACATCGCCGGCCAGTACACGCTGTGGAACCACAGAATTTCCTTGCCGATCAGGTGCACGTTGACCGGCCAATATTTGTCGAAGCGGGCCTGGTCATCGCTGCCCAGTCCCAGGGCGGTGACATAGTTGCTCAGGGCGTCGATCCACACATAGAGCACGTGCTGCGGATCGTTGGGCATCTGGATGCCCCACTTGAGCGTGGCCCGGCTGATGGACAGATCCTCCACGCCCGCGCGCAGCTTGCTGAGCACCTCGTTGCGCCGCGAGGCGGGCTGCACAAAGTCCGGGTTCTTCTCCAGATGCTCCAGGATGCGCGGCACGTATTTGCTGAGCCGGAAGAAGTAAGTCGGTTCGGAATAGCGAACCAGCGGCCGGCCGTTGATGGGGGACTTAAATTCGTTGGTCCGCGCCTCGGTTTCGGTGACAAATTCCTCCTGGCCTTCGTCATACCAGCCCTGGTAGCTGCCCAGGTAGATGTCGCCGTTGGCCAGCAGGCGCTGGACGATTCGGCCGACCGCCTGCTTGTGCCGGTCGGAGGTGGTGCGGATGAAATCATCGTGGGTGATGTCCAGCTCTTTCCAGACCTGCTGAAAAACGCTGACGACGCGGTCGGCCAGTTCGGCGGGGCTCATGCCGGCGGCCTCGGCGGTCTTGACCATCTTGATGCCATGTTCGTCCGTGCCGGTCAGGAAGAACGTGTCATCGCCGGCCAGCCGGTGATAGCGGGCGATGGCATCGGCCGCGATGGTGGTATAGCAGTGGCCGATGTGGGGCTCGGCGTTGGGGTAGTAAATGGGCGTGGTGATATAAAACGTTCGGCTCATTGGCCGGGGATTGTCCGGGGGCAAGGAAGGCGAATCAAGGCGCGGGTTCGGGCAGGGGGCCTGCTTTTGATCCCACGCGGTTTTGCGCCGGGCGCACGATGGAGGCCTGGCGCAGCGGGCTACACAGGCGCGCCACGGCCAGGCCCATCATCAGCATCGAGGCCGCGAGCATGTGAAACGTGAAGGGCTCAGGCAGGTCCAATTTCGTTATCAGGATGGGCGGCGCCCATACCGATGCCAGCACGACGCCGACGGTGATGGCCCGTCGCCGGGATTCAAAGCTCTCCCACAGCAGCCACCCCCACAGGGGGCACAAATAGGTGTGATATTTCTCCCAGGACAGGGGGCTGAAGATCAGCAGCCAGGTCAGCAGGGCGGCCGCCGCGGCAAAGACGCGCACCGGTTCCAGCCAGTGGCTCTGGGGGCGGGTGAAGATCAGCCCCAGCAGCAGGCCCAGCACGAGCAGCGATGCCAGGCGAACCAGCATCGAGATCCAGTGGGGCAACGGAAATAGCCCCGAGTAGTGGATGATGGCCCCGTCCATGGATTGGTTGATCGTCGCGGCGTAGGGACGACTGAGCAGGGGGAAGATTTCACTGGCGAAGACGACAACCGGCCCCAGGCCCATGGTCAACACGGAAATACCGGTCACCACCAGCCCAATGCCCACGGCCCAGGCCAGCAGATTCCAGCGGCGCATCGCTACCACCAGAGGCAGCAGCATGGCCAGGGCATACTTGTTAATGGTGCCCAGGCAGATGGCTGCGGCAGGCCGGCGGGTTTGCCCTGTTATCAGCCCCAGCACCGCCACGCCGATCAGGGCCGAAAGCAACATCTCCGTGTTGGTCGCACGGATGACGTAATAGACCAGGTAGGAACTGGCTACCAGCAGCGTCGTCAAACCCGCCAGGCGCGATTTGCGGCCGGCGCACATCTCGTAGATACGTCCCGCCATAATAGCCACCGCGGTGGCGCAGGCGCCCATGAGCACGGTCCACAGGGGGTAAGCCAGCGGATAGGGGATGTAGCTTAGCGGCCAGTAAAACAGGGCATTGGGCGGCGGCTGGATGAAGCGAGGCTCATCGCCCGTTTCCACGGCATACTTTTGCGCCAATGCCGCGTAAGTGGGGTGCATGTATGAATCGCCCGCCAAACCCGGGTTGCACAAACTTCGGGGCTCGGGCGTGGGATACA
>JGI26437J51864_10000465_pt1 | contig 10449 bp, 9 predicted proteins | sample FrelakmetLWP11LW_FD_51864 | JGI IMG/M metagenome (IMG submission 51864)
GGCGCGCCGCCTGGCCCCTGACCCGGCCCAGTCGATCGGCGAGGGGCGACCCACCAAGCGCGACCGTCGCGACCTCGAACGCACGAAGGCGCAGTGGCAACGCTGGAGCGCGTCGATCGACGACCAGTGAGCATTGCCGACGAAGGGCGCCAGGCGGCGACGATGCCGCCGAATAGCCCCTCTTGAAGTCGCGGGATTGAGCCCCAGCTTAAGCCCGGTTTCTCAATTTCACTTCCTTCGCCAATATGACCACCCCGGAGAATGACCTCGCGGCGTCCGTCCCCATGCCCGCCCCCGACGGCGCGCCGTCCGACGTTCAGGCCGAAACCAGCGTCGAGGTCCAGTTGACTGAATTGCAGGCACGGCTGGCCGAGATCAACGATGCCTTTCTGCGCGCCCGCGCCGACGCCGAAAACACCCGGCGCCGTGCCGAGGAGGAGATGTCAAAGGCACGCAAGTACGCCATCGAGTCCTTCGCCGAGAGCCTGTTGCCGGTCATGGACAGCCTTCAGGCGGCCATTGCCCGGCCTGATGCAGCCACCGCCCAGGTGCTTGAAGGGGTAGCTGCCACGTTGCGCCAGCTGACCACGGCGCTGGAACGGAACAAGGTGATCGAGATCGCGCCGCCGGCCGGCACCAAGTTCGATCCCCGCCACCACCAGGCGATCAGCGTCGTGCCCGCGGAGCAGGATGCGAACACGGTGGTGGCCGTGCTGCAAAAGGGCTACCTGATCAGCGACCGCGTGCTGCGGCCGGCCCTGGTGACCGTGGCTGCCCCCAAGTGATGCCCGGCCGCCGCTGAATTGACGCCTTTGCCGGCTTGAAAGCCGCCAAGTTATCCACAACTCGAAGACAACCGGATTCTTCTTTCAGGAGCAGAGAACATGGGCAAGATCATCGGCATCGACCTCGGAACGACGAATTCGTGCGTCGCGATCATGGAGGGCAACACCACGAAGGTGATCGAGAACAGCGAAGGTGCGCGCACCACGCCATCGATCATCGCGTACCAGGATGATGGCGAAATCCTGGTCGGGGCCTCGGCCAAGCGCCAGGCCGTTACGAACCCGAAGAACACGCTGTACGCCGTCAAGCGGCTGATCGGCCGCAAGTTCACCGAGAAGGAAGTGCAGAAGGACATCGATCTGATGCCCTACAAGATCGTCGCGGCGGACAACGGCGATGCGTGGGTAGAGGTGCGCGGCAAGAAGCTGGCGCCGCCACAGGTCAGCGCCGAGGTTCTGCGCAAGATGAAGAAGACCGCCGAGGACTATCTCGGCGAAGAGGTCACTGAGGCCGTGATCACGGTGCCGGCCTATTTCAACGATTCGCAGCGCCAGGCGACCAAGGATGCCGGCCGCATCGCCGGACTGGACGTCAAGCGCATCATCAACGAGCCAACAGCAGCCGCGCTCGCCTTTGGCCTGGACAAGCATGGCAAGGGCGACCGCAAGATTGCCGTGTTCGACCTCGGCGGCGGCACCTTCGACATCTCGATCATCGAGATCGCGGATGTCGAGGGTGAGATGCAATTCGAGGTCCTGTCGACCAACGGCGATACGTTCCTTGGCGGCGAGGACTTCGACCAGCGCATCATCGATTACATCGTGACCGAGTTCAGGAAGGACCAGGGCGTCGACCTGACCAAGGACGTGCTGGCCCTGCAGCGCCTGAAGGAAGCCGCCGAGAAGGCCAAGATCGAGCTGTCCAACAGCACCCAGACCGACGTCAACCTGCCCTACATCACTGCCGATGCAACGGGCCCGCGGCACCTGAACATCAAACTCACGCGCGCCAAGCTCGAGTCATTGGTCGACGAGTTGATCGAGCGCACGATCGAGCCCTGCCGCGTGGCGGTGAAGGATGCCGGCGTCAAGCTCGACGATATCGACGACGTGATCCTGGTCGGTGGCATGACCCGCATGCCCAAGGTTCAGGAGAAGGTCAAGGCCTTCTTCGGACGTGAACCGCGCAAGGACGTCAACCCCGACGAGGCGGTGGCTGTCGGTGCCGCCATCCAGGGCCAGGTGCTGGGTGGCGAGCGCAAGGACGTGCTGCTGCTCGACGTGACGCCGTTGTCGCTGGGCATCGAGACGCTCGGTGGCGTGATGACGAAGATGATCAAGAAGAACACCACCATCCCCACCAAGTTCAGCCAGGTGTTCAGCACGGCCGACGACAACCAGCCGGCGGTGACGATCAAGGTCTACCAGGGTGAGCGTGAGATGGCCGCGGGCAACAAGAGCCTGGGTGAATTCAACCTGGAGGGGATTCCGCCGGCGGCGCGCGGGCTGCCGCAGATCGAGGTCACGTTCGACATCGACGCCAACGGCATCCTGCACGTGCACGCCAAGGACAAGGGCACCGGCAAGGAAAACAAGATCACGATCAAGGCCAACTCGGGTCTGTCCGAAGAAGAGATCCAGAAGATGGTCAAGGATGCCGAGTTGAACGCAGCCGAGGACCACAAGAAACTGGAACTCGTGCAGGCGCGCAACCATGCCGATGCGATGATGCACAACGTCAAGAAGAGCCTCGCCGAACATGGCAAGGACTTGGCCGACGACGAGAAGGCGAAGATCGAAGCGGCGATCAAGGACGTCGAGGAAGCCATCAAGGGCGACGACAAGGCGACGATCGAGGCCAAGACCGACGCGATGATGACCGCCAGCCACAAACTCTCGGAGAAGATGTACGCCGATGTGCAGAAGGCGGCCGAGGCGCAGGGTGCCAGCGCGGGCGAACCGCCGCATCCCTCGGCGGCCAGGGCCGACGCGGCGGCCGACGACAACGTGGTCGACGCTGAGTTCAAGGAAGTCAAGAAGTGATGTCGCCGGCGGGCCTCTGGCCCGCTGCGACTTCGCGCCGCGTTCGAGTTGACAGGCCAGTCCTGCGACGCGGCGCGGCGGTTCCGTTTGTGATGGATTGAGAGCGTTCATGGCCAAGCGCGATTACTACGAAATCCTCGGCGTGCCGAAGAACGCCACCGAGGAAGACATCAAGAAGGCCTACCGCAAGCTGGCCATGAAGCACCACCCCGATCGCAACCAGGGCGAAGGGGCGAAGGCGTCCGAAGAGAAGTTCAAGGAGGCCAAGGAGGCCTACGAGATGCTCTCTGACGCGCAGAAGCGGGCTGCCTACGATCAGTACGGCCATGCAGGCGTCGACCCCAACGTGGGAGGCTTCCGCGGCGGTCCGGGGGCGGAGGGCTTTGGCGGCTTTGCCGAGGCCTTCGGAGACATCTTCGGTGACATCTTCGGCGGCGCGGCTGGAGCAGGTGGCCGCCGAGGCGGCCAACAGGTCTATCGCGGCGCCGATCTGTCGTACGCGCTCGAGATCACGCTGGAGGAAGCAGCCCGCGGGAAAGACACGCAGATCCGTATCCCGAGTTGGGACAGTTGCGAGACCTGCCACGGCAGCGGCGCCAAGCCGGGGACCAGCGCCAAGGCTTGCCCGCAATGCCACGGCAACGGCACGGTGCACTTGCGCCAGGGTTTCTTCAGCATTCAGCAGACCTGCCCGCAGTGCCATGGCGCCGGCAAGATCATTCCAGAGCCCTGCGCAACGTGCCATGGCGCAGGCAAGGTGAAGAAGCAGAAGACGCTCGAGGTGAAGATCCCCGCCGGCATCAACGAGGGTATGCGCATTCGCTCGGCTGGCAACGGCGAGCCGGGCAGCAACGGCGGGCCGCCAGGAGATCTCTACATCGAGATCCGCGTCGCCCAGCACGACATCTTTGAACGCGACGGCGACGATCTCCACTGCACCGTGCCGGTGGGTCTGACCACCGTCGCACTCGGCGGCGCGATCGAGGTACCGACGCTAGCCGGCAAAGTCGAGATCGAATTGCCCGAAGGTACCCAGCATGGCAAGACGTTTCGCCTGCGCGGCAAGGGCATCAAGGGCTTGCGCTCGAGCTACCCTGGCGACCTGTACTGCCACATCTCGGTGGAGACGCCAGTCAAGCTGACGGAGCACCAGAGGAAGCTGTTGCGCGAACTCGACGAGTCGCTGAAGAAGGGTGGTGAGCGCCATTCTCCCGACGCCAAGAGCTGGACCGACCGTGTCAAGGATCTGTTCAAGTAGGTCAGGCGTTGCGGTCCATCAGCGTGCCGACAGCTCGCCGCGGCGGTAAGCCTGCGCCGCAACCTGGTAGTAGCTGACGGTGTCGTCGACCAGTTCCCTGGACAGCGCGTCGTCAGGGGCCTGGCGCCCAGTCTCCGCGTCGACCACGCGCGTGCGGCCATTGGGCTTGAGTTCCACGATGCGACCCTGCTCGTAGTAGCCGACCGTCTGGTAGTTGGCCATCAACGCGCGCGGGTGGCGCTGGCCTTCACGCAGGATGTCGTGACCAAAGAACTTGCTGCGGTAGCTGAAATTGAGCAGGCCCAGTAGGGTGGGCGCGACATCGATCTGTGATGCGAGCGTGTCGACACGACCGGGCTTCACGTGCGCCGGCGCGAAGATGATCAGCGGGATGTGGTAGTTCTCGGGCGGCAGTTCCTGCCGGCCGCGGCCCTTGTGCGTATGGTCGGCGACGATCACGAACACGGTGTCGGCAAACCAGGGCCTGCTGCGAGCACGCTCGATGAAGTTTCCGATCGCCCAGTCGGTGTACTTGACGCCGCCATCGCGGCCGGTCTTGGAGGGGATGTCGATCCTCCCCTCCGGGTACGTGAACGGTCGGTGGTTGCTTGTCGTCATCACGTGGGCGAAGAACTTGACGCCCGCTGCATGACGCCTGTCGAGCTCGCGCAGCGTCAGCGTGTACAGGTCCTCGTCGGCCACACCCCACACGTTCTCGAAATGGACTTCCTCGGCCTTCAACGCCGTACGGTCGATCACCGTGTAGTCGTTGCCGGCGAAGAACGTGGTCATGTTGTCGAAGTAGCCGTAGCCGCCATACAGATACAACGGCTCGTAGCCGGCCTGCTTGAAGACCTCGCCGACGGTGAACAGGTGGGCGTTGTCGGGACGCTTGACGATTGAATGTCCAGGCGTCGGCGGCACCGACAGCGTCAGGGCTTCGAGTCCGCGCACGGTGCGCGTGCCGGTGGCATAGAGATGCGTGAACAGCAGGCCCTCGCTGGCCAGCTTGTCCGTATAGGGTGTCAGCCCCTGCTTGTTGCCGAAGGCGGCCATGAACTCGGCCGAATAGCTCTCGACCGAGACCAGCACCACATTGAGGGCCTTCACCGGCCCTGCATTGACGACCTCATGCTCGAACGGCCGCTGAGACAACTCGACCTTCAGCCGCGGCGATCCAAGCTCGTTGGCCAGCGTGGCCAGCGCACGCTGCGCGGGCAGGGTCTTGTAAAAGCGGTCGTAGTCGATCTCGTTGGCCCAGAACGCGTGCCAGAAGTCGAAGTAGCCATTGCCGGCAATCTCGTTGGCCTGGGCATCGGCGGAGAACTCCTTGTAGCGCACGTCGAGGGCGGCCACGGCCGCAAACGGCAGCGCCACCAGCACAGCGGCGGCAACCATTCGATCGCGGCCATGCAACGGTGCACGCCAGTGCAGACGCAAGGCCCAGGCGATAGCCGCCCAAATCGCAAGCGACACCGCGGCGACCGCCGCCAACAGCAACGGCAGGTTGTAGGACTCGCGGATGTTGCCGATGACCTCGTTGGTGTAGATCAGGTAGTCCACCGCAATGAAGTTGAAGCGCGATGCGAATTCGTTCCAGAACGTGAACTCGGAAGCACCGACGAAGACCATCACGGCTGTCAGCGGCAGCAGCAAAGCGAGCACCGTGCTCTGCAGGCCTGCACGGCGGTTTGGCCAAGCGACGACCAGCAAGCCGAGCGGCAACAGGAAGAAGGTGGCGACGCCAACATCGAACAACGCGCCAATGGCCATGGCCGGCAACAGCCGCCAAGGAGCGAACAACCCCCACTGGCCGTTGTAGGCCACCAAGCCGATGCGGACCGACGCATTGAATATCACGAACGCCAGCAACAGCACCCATAGCAGGCGCAAGCGGGAGGGTGCTGTCTTGGCGATCAAGGGCAGGCAGGCACTGTGCGTGGATAGAGGGGAATGATCGCCGCTAACCGATCATCCCAAGCTACGTGATCGCCACATGGTCGTCCCAACGACCGCCACGGGTTTGCTGAGGAGCGCCCTGGCCAATGGTTCTTTTGCCAGGGGCGCAAGCAGATCGGCATCGCACTCGAAGTGCGCGCAGCAGCGCAAGAGAGAAGACACGGGTCAGTAGGAGTCGCTGCCAGCGCTGCCCGGGGCCAGGTTGTCGAACCGTGTCAGCGGCTTCAGGAAGGTCAACTTGACGGTACCGACCGGCCCGTTGCGCTGCTTGCCAATCACGATCTCGGCGACGCCTGGTTCCTTGCTTTCCTTGTTGTAGTAGTCATCCCGGTATATGAACATGATGACATCGGCATCCTGCTCGATCGCGCCTGACTCGCGCAGGTCGCTCATCATTGGACGCTTGTCGTTGCGCGACTCGACACTGCGATTGAGCTGCGACAGCGCGATCACCGGGCATTGCAGCTCCTTGGCCAGCGCTTTCAGCCCGCGCGANATCTCGCCGAGTTCGGTGGCGCGATTCTCGTCGCTCGAACTGCTTCCGCTCATCAGTTGCAGATAGTCGATGACGATCAGCCCGAGCTTGCCGCACTGTCGTGCTTGACGCCGAGCCCGCGCACGAAGTTCCGCGGAATTGAGTGCCGGCGTTTCGTCAATGAATAGATTGGCGTTCTTCAGCCTGTCGACGGCTTCGCTCAATCGGCCCCATTCGTCGTCGCCAAGCTTGCCGGTGCGCAGATGGGTTTGATCGATGCGNCCGAGTGAGCCCACCATGCGGAGCGCCAACTGCGAGGCGCCCATCTCCATCGAGAAGACCGCCACNGGCAGGCCTTCCTGCACTGCCACGTTCTCGGCGATGTTGAGCGCGAACGCCGTCTTGCCCATCGACGGCCGTGCAGCGAGCACGACCAAGTCGCCCGCTTGCAGGCCGGCGGTCATGCGGTCGAGGTCATAGAAGCCCGTGCGAACGCCCGTCACTTCCTCGGCACCGTTCTCGTGCAATTCGGTCACGCGGTCGATCAACTGGACGACCAGCTGATCCATGCTCTGGAAACCCTGCTTGGTGCGCGAGCCCTCCTCGCCGATCTTGAAGATGCGGCCTTCGGCTTCGTCGAGGATCTGGCTCACTGCCCGCCCCTGCGGGTTGAATGCGTTGGTGGCGATCTCGTCGCTGGCCTCGATCAGCTTGCGCAGGATCGCCCGTTCGCGAACGATCTCGGCATAGCGACGCAAATTGGCCGCGCTCGGGACACTTTGCGCCAGGGCGTTCAGGTACGCGATGCCGCCGCACTCCTCGGCCTTGCCCAGGCTCTGCAACTGTTCGAAGACGGTGATCACGTCGGCCGGCTTGCTGGCGTTGACCAGCGCGCCAATCGCGGCGTAGATCGCCTTGTGTTCGTAACGATAGAAGTCGGAGTCCGTCAGCAGGTCACCGGCGCGATCCCAGGCACTGTTGTCGAGCAGCAGGCCCCCCAGCACGCTTTGCTCGGCTTCGATCGAGTGCGGTGGCACGCGCAAGCGCGCCACCTCGTCATCGCGTGGGGCGTTGTCACGGGAAGAGAAGACGGCTGACATCGTGAGCAGGAGGATGATACGACCCGGTTCGTCGGACGGCTGTGTGCAAGCCTGTGGATGAACGCGGGAAATCGCGGGATAACACCCACCGGCACAGAAAGACGAAGGGCCAGCAGAGCCGGCCCTTCGAGGCAGTGGGACCGATGTGGTCAGTCGACTTCGCCGACCACCACCACATTGATGTCCGCCTGCACGTCGCTGTGCAGCGAGACCGTCACGGTCTGCTCGCCCACCGTCTTCAGTGGACCGTTCGGCATGCGAATGCCGGCCTTGGCCACGTCGAAGCCGAGCTTCTTCAGTCCTTCGGCGATGTCGGCATTGGTGACCGAGCCGAAAAGGCGGCCATCGACACCGGCCTTCTGCGAGATCGAGACGGTCTTGCCGGCCATCTTCTCGGCCAGCGCCTGTGCGGCGGAGAGCTTGTCGGACGCCACCTTCTCGAGTTCGGCGCGCTTGGCCTCGAACTCCTTGATCGCAGCGTCGGTGGCGCGGCGCGCCTGGCGCTGCGGAATCAGGAAGTTGCGGGCGAATCCGTCCTTGACCTTGACGACATCGCCGAGGTTGCCGAGGTTGGCGACCTTGTCCAACAGGATGACTTGCATGGTGATGTGCTCCTCAGGCCTTGTGCTGGTCGCTGTATGGCAGCAACGCCAGGAAGCGCGCGCGCTTGATCGCGGTCGTCAGCTGGCGCTGGAAGAAAGCGCGCGTGCCGGTCAGACGCGCTGGCGTGATCTTGCCGTTCTCGCCAACGAAGTCGCGAAGCGTATCGACATCCTTGTAGTCGATCTTCTCGACACCGGCGACCGTGAAACGGCAGAAGCGCTTGCGGCGGAACAGCAGCGATTGTTGGTTGCGCTTGGGCTTGCGGTCCTTCGAGAACCGACCTTTACCACGTGGCGGGGGCATGTTGTGATCTCCTGATAATCTGAATTCGAACAGTCTGGTACTGGCAGCACTTGCTTAGGCAGGATCGAGAGCCGTGATGTGCAAAACGAGGCCGCGGCCGTTGCGAGTGGAACCGAGGAANCCGGCAAAANNAGCCGAATTGCCCAGAGCCATCGCGCCGATGGGTCGTGTGATCGCCCCGATCGCCACCGCCTTGATCTCCAGCGAGACCTTGCGTGGCACGCCGTCTTCACTGACCTCGGATTCGTGCTTGAGCAACAGATCCAGGGCCGGCAACCCGGCTGGGGTGTACCGCACGGCACCACGTTCGACCAGCGTCGCAGCCAGAACCAGGCGGTTCATGGCGCTCCACCGGCCGGCGCGGCCTGCGTGATGATCAGGCGGTCGCCTCCTGTTGCTGAGGCGCCTTGCGGGCTTCCTCGCGCTCGACGTGCCTCATCATCATCGATGGTGCAGTCTCGGCCTTGTCCATCGCCACGGTCAGATGGCGCAGCACAGCGTCATTGAAGCGGAAACCCGTCTCCAATTCAGCCAGCACCTCGTTGCCGCACTCGATGTTCAAGCACAGGTAATGTGCCTTGCCGAGCTTCTGGATCTGGTACGCCAGCTGACGCCGACCCCAATCCTCGACGCGGTGCACCTTGCCGCCTGCGGTGGTGACCAGGCCCTTGTAGCGTTCCAGCATGGCCGGAACCTGTTCGCTTTGATCCGGATGGATCAGCAGAACGATTTCATAGTGACGCATTTGGACTCCTTGTGGTTTCCAGTGGATGGAAGCCGCCCTGCGGCGTCATTGAAGCAGGTGCGGCAAGGGAAAGCCTTGAAGTATAGCAGCGCGTGGCGTTGCCTCGTTCAGCGTCGAGCCGCCAGGCGCAGCCAAGTCTCCACCACCGAGTCGGGATTGAGCGAGATCGAGACGATGCCTTCCTGAGCGAGCCAGTCGGCGAAGTCCGGATGGTCGCTGGGGCCCTGACCGCAGATGCCGACATACTTGCCTGTGGCACGGCAAGCCGTGATGGCACGCGAAATCATCGCCTTGACCGCCGGGTCGCGCTCGTCGAAATCGCCGGCAAGTTGTTCGAGGCCGGAGTCGCGATCCAGGCCCAGAGTCAACTGCGTCAGGTCATTCGAGCCGATGGACATGCCATCGAAGTGCTCGAGGAACTGCTCGGCCAGGATCGCATTGCTCGGCACCTCGCACATCATGATCAAGCGCAGGCCGTTGACNCCGCGCGCGAGCCCGCGCTCGGCGAGCATCGCGACCACCCGCTCGGCCTGACGCACGGTGCGAACGAACGGCACCATGATCTCGACGTTGGTCAGGCCCATGTCGCTGCGCACGCGCTTCAGGGCCTCGCATTCCATGCCGAACGCGTCGCTGAAGTCGCCGCTGATGTAGCGCGAGGCACCACGGAATCCGAGCATCGGGTTCTCTTCATCAGGCTCGTAGCGCGCACCGCCAATGAGTTTTCTGTATTCGTTGCTCTTGAAGTCCGACAGCCGCACGATCACCGGCTTGGGCCAGAACGCTGCGGCGATCGTGGCCACGCCCTCGGCGATCTTGTCGACGTAGAAGGCGCGCGGGCTGGCATGGCCCCGCGCCACCGACTCGACCGCCTTCTTCAACTCCGGGTCGACGTTGGGGTAGTCGAGAATCGCCTTCGGGTGCACACCGATGTTGTTGTTGATGATGAACTCGAGCCGCGCCAGGCCCACGCCGGCATTGGGGATCTGCGCGAACTCGAAAGCCAGCGCCGGGTTGCCGACGTTCATCGTGATCTTGATCGGGCAGTACGGCAACTCGCCACGGCTGACTTCGCTGACTTCGGTTTCGAGCAGGCCGTCATAGATATGGCCGGTGTCACCTTCCGAGCAAGCCACTGTGACCAGAGCACCATCGTGAAGCTTCTCGGTGGCGTCACC
>JGI26437J51864_10000472_pt1 | contig 10390 bp, 10 predicted proteins | sample FrelakmetLWP11LW_FD_51864 | JGI IMG/M metagenome (IMG submission 51864)
TTTTCCAATTTTTTCATTCTGTAAATTCAAACATCTCGAATCCACATTCAGATGTCTCGAATCAAAATTCAGACCGTTCGAATACTTCATAGGCTATGAAGTAGACTTTCAAAACAAAAATTTGAGAGTTTCTCTTTCCTTTTTAAATTGCTTGCTTTCGAATCCAGATTCAGATGTCTCGAATCAAAATTCAGAGTGTTCGAATACTTCATAGGCTNTGTAGTAGACTTTCAAAAACTGCTTTCAGTTTTTCACAGCAGAAATTTATTTTTGAGAGAGTCTCTTTCGTTTTTAGTTTGCTTGCTCTAACTTCTACTCTTCTACTTTCAGTTAAGTTAGAAAGGCAATGCTTTCTTTCTCTGTTCTATCTTCTACTTTCAGTAAGGTTTGAAAGGCAATGCTTTCTCCGTTACTCAGACACATTTTGTTAGGCAGGCCACTTTCTTCTCTTTCTTTCAAAATTAAGGTTCTCTCTAGGCAAAGTTATGAAGGTTAAGCTTAAGGTTAAAGCCAAGCTAGGCTCTGTTCTCTCTACCGAACAGAGACTGTTAAGGTTAAGGTTAGACTTTCTCTCTCTTAAAAGTTCTCTTCACTTTCAAAAATCAATAGTCTNNTACATTTTTCTTTTTCAGAGAGGAGAAATCTTTAAAATTAAATCTGTGGATGCGATTGCAAAGCCAGAACTTTACAAGTTAGAAGATCTTCTTGGAGCTGAAGTGAAGGGACATTTTTATGCCAAACAGCTTCGTCTAGCTCCAAATGCAGATGACCCAGAATTTGTATTCGAAGTTGAAACAGTGATAAAGAAGAGAAAAGTCAGGGGAGTCGAAGAAATTCTTGTCAAATATCTCTATTATCCTGGTAAGAAATAATTTTGTTTTTTTTATAATTTTATATATTGGCGAGTTAGCTAGGTAAGGCTTCGTTGATATTGTTTTTAATGAAAGTTAATTTTTTTATTTCAGATAAATTCAATCAATGGATACCGAAAAGTCAGCTTGTCATCGACAATTCTAGCAACAACTAAACAATGTCTTACGTTAAAAGTGTGATTATTAAAAATCCAACAAAAACAATTTTGGTTGAAGGCAACCTAAAAAATGGATCGATTTCAGTCAACCTTTGCAAAGATTACATCGACATTTATACCGGAACCTGGAACATTGCTGTGAAAGATTTATCTTTCATTTCTGTCAGTGAATCTAAATATTTTTTCAACATTACTTCAAATTTAATTTTTGGACAATTCAAGAATAAAGACAATAGGCTTGAAGAAATTGAAGTACCAATTCAACGATTTTTTTTGGAAATTGCAGCAGCCAGACAAAAATTTACCAAGTTTGAATTGCTTTGGTTTACAGTAAATCGCCCAAATGAACGAATAATTCTGAATTTTAACTTTTGGCCCAAGCCAGACCCCATTCCAGACATTGATGTAAAAGTCTATTTGACTTTGCTTTTTAACAGAATGCAATGAACTAAAAAACGAAAAAGAAACTTCATGGAAACTATAGTTGATAAGGTTTACTTTCGTGAAATATTAATAAGAGACAAAGCTTTCCTCTATCAACTCTACAAAGGAAGCAAACTTCAAAATCGAAGTAAAATTTCTGGTGCCTCAGACATTCATTTGAAAACTTTGTGCCAAATTTTACATTTGATAATGAACAATGTGATTCCAGTAGAAAACGAAAACGGCAAAAAAATAAAAAGTGCAAAGAGACTTCCATTTCTTAAAAACAATTTTAAATCCCAACAAAAATTTGCAGATATCTACGAATCTCCACAAGAAAATAAAGTGAAAATTTTAAGACAATTATCTTCAGTATACTGTTTTCTTTTAATGTCGCTCTTCCAACAATAACATGGATCACACATTGATGCAACAATTGAGAGGAAATAATTACTATCTTCAAAATCCAAGATTTAGCACATTTCCTCTGGGGACGACTTCAACTCCTGGACTTTTTGCCTCTTCCTTATATCAAGTTTACACACCGGTACATCACCCAAAACCTATCAACGAAGCAGAAAAGCAGTTAAAAAAAGAAATTGAAACTTCAGCAGCTCCTGCAGAAATACAAGAAGGGTTTGGTGCAGTAGAGCATAATGAAAGTAGAAAAAGAAANCTGGACGAAACAATTTTAGAAAAAATGATGCATCCAACTTTTAAAATTTCAAAATTAAAAGTTGGCAAAGAAGAAGAAAACAAAAGTGGGGCAGGAGGTTCGAAAAAGAATACACCAGAAAAAAGCCAGAAAAAATACTTCAAATTTTGAGCAAGATTCTTTCAAAATGGGGGATGCAAAGGAAAGAGAAGTCAACACTCAGCCAGCGGTAAATTTCACAGAACATTTTTTTAATGCTCTTCCGGTAGACAGTCGTTTTAATAAAGTTGTTCTCCAAGAGTTTGTACCCACAAGTGGGGGCGCAGATGACGCATCTGCAATTCGATTTCATTTTGAAAAACGGGAAGCACCTCAGTGTTATTTAATTTCAAAAACACTAATCCAACTAGACTTTACTATCACCAAAGAAGATGGAAAAACTTTGCCATTAACTGCTTCGATTGTGGCAGGTATAAATAACACATTGCACTCCCTATTTTCAGAAGTTTCCATTTCAATAAATGGACAAAATATTTCTGGATCGAAACTGTTTTATCCCTACAAAGCATATTTAGGAACATTGCTATCTTTTGATGGGGAAGTTAAGAATTCAACTCTGCAAATGCAAGGATGGGCCAACGACAAGGCAAGAAATATGGGACCGACAAGCACTAATTCAGGTTTTTACATCAGATCCCAATTCATGAGAGAAGATGAAATTTCAACAAATGCTTATCGAGCAGACGGGTGCACTTTTATTGGTAAATTGTATCATGAACTGCATACATGTGATAAGCCATTGCCACCTCATACAGCAGTGGACATTTATCTCACTAGAGCTTCAAGTGAGTTTTCGCTCATGTCATTTACAACTGACGCTGTAAAATACAAAGCAGTTGTAAAAAACATCAAATTGCTTGTTCCCGTGGCTTGGCTGGCCGACCAGATGTACAAGGAAATTCAACTTAGATTTCCAAAACAGACCATGAAGTATCATTTCAGGAGATGGTCTGTCCTCACTTTTGGAATCGGAGTTAACAAAAAGGAAACTCTTTCAGAAACAATATTTTCGGAATCTGAGAATCCAACAAGAATTTTCTTTGCTCTGGTTGACACCGAAGCATATACTGGTAACTCTCACAAGAACCCTTTTGATTTTGCCAGAAGGTGGTCTTACACGGCTGAGGGAGTGGAAGGGAGACCAGCAGCAAGCCAGGAACAAACTGAAGAAATGATGAGCAACCTTCTCGACAAAAAACTAGAAACTAAGTTTGACATTTTGTTGAGAAGGTTAGGTGTTCCTTCAGAGCCAGCAACAGAGGCACCAACAAGAAGGTCATCTGTCCAACTTGACAGAAGATCTTCAATATATCAAAAACTGTCAAGCTTCTTTGGCAGATCTCAACAACAACAACATGAAGAAGATCCGGAATTAAATGCTGAAGAAGCAGAGGCCCTAATCAGCTTGTTGAAGGGAAAACAAAGAGCTCCTTCAACCTCCTCAAATTCTGGGGCATCGACATCCAGAGCCCCAGATCCTCCACCTCAAGTTGAAGCTGCAGTTGAAGATCCTCCTGCAACTAAGGAGTTTTGGCTGACAAAATGCCAGCTCGAAATTGACGGATCACCAATAGGCAATAATGCATTTAAAAAATTTTAAACCCTTGATATGAGCTAGTAGAAAAAAGAAAACAGAAATAGAGAAAGAAAAAAATGCATTTAAAATTATATTAACACAATTTTTTTTTTCTTTCAGATCAACTTATTTCCCAACAAACAAAGGACCAGGCGAAGCAAGATTTTTTTAGGCTCATGAATACGAACCAATTAGTTAATTCATTGTATACGGTGTCGATATCCAATGAAGCCTTCATGAATGGATATCACATCGTTGCCTATGATTTGACAACCTGTCAAGATGGAGGCTCACAGGCTTTTGTTAATCCGTCTGTTAGAGTTGGTAATTAAACACTATTTTTTTTACTCAAATCTTTTCTCTAAATTAATTGTTCGATTTACTACTAAATTATTTTCGATTAATGCAGGTTAAATATAATTTTATGGATCTTATGTTAGAGTTGGTTATTATAACACTATTTTTAATTATTCATTATTTACTTAAATCTTTTCTCTCAATTAATTTTATAATGGATTTGAATATTAACTAAGGAGCTAACCTAATATTTATCTGTCATTTTTTAGATGAAACAATCATTTGGTATATTTATTTCAGGAAATCTGAGGGTTAGACTTCAATTTTCTGAGCCCACTAAAATAGATTTAACTTTGCTGGCCATAGCCGAGTTCAATTCTGTTATCGAGCTGAACGACAAAGGGCTTGTTATGACAAGTTACACATCAAAATAAGGTAAATAATAAAATAACAACTATTTTAATTTTTGATTTTTGAACTCAAGTAAGTCAATTTTATTTTGCAAAGTGGGGTGCAAAATGTTGAATGTGCAAATTTTTTATCTCTGAACTGCAACGGCTAAACAATTTAATGAGTTGCAAAGATCAAAACAACAAAATTGCATTAGCGGTAGTCAATCTAAATCTATTTTGAAACATTTTCTATTTGCATTAACATAAAGGGGGAGTTGAATGCAATGGTCAGCAATTTAACTAAGATCGAAGCAAGAAAGTAGTCGTTTCAAATCAATTGAGAGTACAAGTGTTACAGACAAAATGTTACAATTATTTAAAACTTGTTTTGTTGTGATTTCTCTTATTGCGATAGTAAGTTGCTCTCAAAACTCATATCGGGATGTTTGCTCTTTGAACTTTGAATTCAGACAAGAATGTGTGGAATATTTTTACAATGACATTTGTGTTCCTTGGAACGTTTCAAACTGTGTGATTGAAAGAATTTCAATTGGAGAACATCACTGTCCAATTTATGATTGTTCAGTAAGTTATTAGCCATACAAATTAATTTAAATTTTAAATGTGAGTTTATTGTTTTGCTTCGTTAGGTTAGGATATTATTAGCCTCAAAAATTTGAAAACATTAACTTAATTTAAAAAAAGTTCAGATGATGATTATAGAGTTATTTGGTGATTCTGAGCATTTTGATTTATTTGATTTCAGGTTTACTTGGCCTCCAATTCGATCAAGTCAACTTCGGCAATCTCAACAACCAGACCATCAACATCATCAACGATCAAACCATCAACAACCAGAAAACCTGCTCTTCGTCCAACTACAACAAAAAAATCTTCCAAACTGACAACAACCAGAAGAAGTAAACGAATAACCACAACAGTCAGGCCTGCTCTTCGTCCAACTACAACAAAAAAATCTTCCAAGCTGACAACAACCAGAGGAATTAAAAGAATAACCACAACAGTCAGACCTATTCTTCGTCCAATTACAACAAGAAAATCTTCTAAACTGACAACAACCAGAAGAGTTAAAAGAATAACCACAACATTCAGACCTTTTCTTCGTCCAACTACAACAAAAAAATCTTTTAAACTGACAACAACCAAAAGAACTAGAGGTATAATAACCTCCAGACCTGTGAGCCCAAATACAACGACGACAACAACCTCCAGACCTACACCTCCAACCTCATCATCAACAACAACTACAACAACTTCCACAACGACAACAACTTTGAAACCCACCACCACTAAAAATCGATATGGCATAAAGTTGTGGACAAGAATGGATCCATTTTGTAGCAACTATGATTGCACAATTTCAATGGAAGTTTTGGATTATTGTTATGACTTTGTAAAAGGGCCGAATGATGTCAACTGCCACTTGTTCTGTGAAGTGGGAAACTGCACAAAAATTCCCAATTCAGATGAATTGTGTGTAGTGTACACATGCTGGCCAAGTTCAACAACCACAACCTCAACCACAACAACAACAACAACATCAACAACTACAACGACAACAACAACAACAACGACCACAACAACTACAACAACAACCACTTCAACACCATCACCAACTCCTTCTCCATTCCCTCATGCAGCTTCGGTAGTAATTTCATTGAGCCTCTTCATTTTCTTGCTGATGATTTTCGTTCTTGTATTTTTCTGCTGGTGGCAAAAAAGAAGAATTCGAACTCACCACCTACTTGTCAATGACGAATCTGAAAATGAAGACCAACAGCTACCCCGATATGTAGTCACAGACTCACCAGACGGTTCCGAGTCAAGTTTTGATGTGAACAGTGTAGAGGAAGAAATGGAAAAAATGAAAAAAGAAAGACTGGAACTGGAAAAAAGACTAAAGGCATTGGGAAAAAATCTATTGTCAGGCAGTCCAGAAGACGAAGAGGAGGACGAGGACATGGAGGCGATTCGCCAAAAACGACAAGATTTTGACATGACTTATAATAATTTGAAACGTGATCTGGCTAAGTCGTTGCCAGCTTCAGTGGAGTCTTCGTTTCAGTCGAGTCCAAATTTGACCACCACAACATTTTGAAAAAATAAAACATTAAAGCAGTGAAAAAAAACTGGCAAAATGTCCAATTTAAATTCCATCGATCTTAATTTTTGTGCAATTGTAAATTTAAAAAATTTTGTGCTGACAGCTTATCCGCTTTACTTAATTTTAGGTGTACCACTTAAAACAATCGGTGGAATAATGTATGAAAAAAAATGTTATTTTAAATTTCAAGGTCATAATTTTGAACAGTGGTTTTTGACGCTAAGTTTGGCCTTGAAAAACATGGAATCAAATTATGAAGACTTTACAGAATCAATTATCAAAGAAAAAGACTTTGAATATTGCTGCAGTGTTGATAAAAAGGAAAAACACTTAAATGTGATTCTTAAACAATCTGGCATAGTAGATCTGTGTTTTTCATTTGACATTTCTGAACTAAAATTATTTTTGCTTGCCTTTGCTGATTTGCTTATGTACGTTTATTGCTTGCCAGATAATTCTATGGAAATCTTTTACCATATAGTATCTCATTTTTCTTCTTTTAAAGAATGGAACCCAACTAAGGGTGAAGAAGTTATTAAGAAATTAAAATATTCTGATGTTAAAAAATTGTGTAAAACGTCTTGCATGAAATACTCAATTGAGGGTAGTTTGTTTAACTTTACTGATGCAATGCTTAGACACAAGACAAACTTATTAATTGTGTACTTAATCAAAAAAAATATTTCTGACAATAAATAAATGGTTTTTTTAAAAGCTTTTTAATTTAATTGAGTAATAATAACCTAACATGACCTATAGAACTTCAAAGACTCCCCTCTTTGGTTTCAAAATAGAAAATCCAAATCAAAGAGGGGAGTCTTTGATTCCTCTGGTATTGGTTAGGTTAACGCATGATGGTTAGGTTAACGCATGATAAGGTTAGGTTAACGTATGATTAGGTTAGGTTAACACATAATTAGGTTATCACTAAACCTACCACCAAATAACTAGATAATCATCGGAACAATTTTATTATTTACCAAATTGAATCACTAAACCTACCACCAAATAACTAGATGGAACATCTTATTATTAAAAATTAGACAGGTTGTGAATAAATTGCATTTGATAAAATTTATTTATGAACTGTAATTTGTATACAACAAATAAATGTTTTACTGTAAGATATTAGTGAATTCAATCACTTTCAGATTCAGATTCAGATTCAGATTCAGGTTCACTTTCAGATTCAGATTCAGATTCGGGTTCACTTTCATCACTTTCAGATGCAGTTTCAGGATCACTTTCTTCATTCTTAGAACCAGTGTACCCATGATTTTCTTCGTCTAGTCCTTTGTGACTGAAGAAAACTAGACCTAGTCTTTGAGGATCTTGTCCGTTTGGGAATGGTACTGGTGTAGAGCAGTGATATTCTAGTGCTGCTACTTCGATGAGGACACTATTGTGTGGTAGACGAAAGCTGACTCCAATTTTTTTTGATTTTAAGCCTTTGATTTTATATCGGGGAAGACAATGGTATTGACCTTCCCCTTCATCATCTTTAAGCAGTGTTAGCAAGGCGGTGGCTCCATCACGAACATCATTTTTGTCGGTGTGCTGATGAGCGGTGAAGTCCGACACCATGGTCATAGAACAATAGACAGATTTTCTTGCTAAATTACACTTTGTTGGTTTGCTTTTAGACATGTTCTTGTGGGCTTCCGGGGCAAACTTTTTAAGAACTTTGGTCATTTTGATTCCTAACGATTTGACTGTCTGTATAAATTTATGTTTGTTTTTTTTCTCCCACTTTTTGTAATTGTTTAAAGGATAGCGTCCTATTGGCTGTTTGGAGTGATACGCAGTAGAAAATCGACATTTGTTGCCTCCTCTAGAGATTTTGGTACAGCCAATGGTTAAAGAAAAGCCTTTTTCTTTTTCTTTTTCTCCTTGGCATTTGCAACTCGCTTTTTCCTCAATTGTTTTTGCCTCTGTTGTTTTCTTGAGAGCTTTTCCTTTTTCTTTGCTTTGATCTCCGGCTGCATTTGGATCTTTTGTTTTTGGATCTTCTGTTTTATTTTTGCGTGGCCTTTTTTTGGTATTGCATTCACGTTCCTGGCCTTCGCATTTTGGGAGAATGTTCTTGACAAAATACTTTCTGAGGCTTGTTGCCGACTCCACGTTTAAAACATCTAAAACAATGAAGGAGACAACCATGAACTGGTGGTCACGGCACTTAGAGAAATGGTTTCTTTTGTAAATAACCACAAGTTTGTATTTGCTCTTGTCAAAGACAATCTCTTCTGCTTTTGGTTTGCACGGATATGTTATGTCTTTTTCTTCGACATGTTCAATCTCCTGAAAGAAAATTTGTTGCCTCTCAATTTTTAGACGTTCAACTCTTTTAACAATCTTGTTTTTTAGGTCTTCTTCGCTTGAGCCGTAGCCAAGCTGAGGATAGGTTGACCCCTTTTTAAAGTCTTCTTTGTGTTCAATGCATTTGTAGGCACAAGCTGACAGTTTGGAAATCAATATGTCCTTTTCCTGATCCGTTTCTTTTTTCTCTTTTTGGAGCTTTCGAAATGCTTTTTTCAGCACTTTATATTTGACAGATTTGTCATTCTTCTTTTTTTCTTTATTTAGTTTATGTTTTAGAGATTCAATTTCTTTCACGAGGTCTTCTCTGCTTTTTTCTTCAACATCCTCATCATCGAGGTCAAGAACTCTTCTTTTTTTGGCTGCTGCATTTCTGGAAGAGTTTGGTGGAGGAGATGAGGAACGGTCCCTTCTTTTTGCCCCTTTTGAACTTGAAGGAGCTGGACTTTGAGGAGATAAATTAAGAAAATCGACTGAGAGATTGTCTTCTCTGCTTTCTTCCTCATTATCCTCCTCGTCAGAGTCAAGCAATCTAAAAATAAAAATTTAAGTCATTAAGTTTAAGTTAGGATAGGTAGGTTAGGTTACTTAAGTTAGGTTAGCGGGTAATGCGTTGATATCCTAACCTAAATTATCATGGGTTGATATCCTAACCTAAATTATCATGCGTTAATCTCCAAATTATCATGCGTTAATCTCCAAATATCATGCGTTAATCTCCAAATTATCATGCGTTAATCAGTATCTCCAAATTATCATGCGTTTATCTCCAAATTATCATGCCTTAATAATTTAGATTGGCAATTACCTTCTTCTTTTGGCTGTTGGACGTCTGGAAGAGGTTGGCTCCTTTCTTTTGTCCCCTCTTGAACTTGAAGGAGCTGGACTTTGAGGAGGGAGATGTGGAGCATCAGCCGGACTCAGACTTTGAGGAGGGAGATCTGGAGAAGCATCACCATTGTCTTGTTCCAAAGTATCCAGTGTTGGACTTTGAGGAGGGAGTTGTGAAGCATCCAAAGTTTTCGGTGTAGCTGCCCAGTCAGTGTTGTTCAGTCCTTTAGTCATGCTGATTCTCCATCCTGTATAGACTTTGCCATGTTCACACCTCTTGTAAGGCTTAGCAGCCTTCTTCTTCTCTCCTTCGTAACCTTTTTTGCTCTCACATCTTCCAATCAATTTTGCATCTTCAGGAAGTTTGCCATTCTCCAGATAATATTTTTGGTGAGTGAGAAAAAAATGGGGCAGACAAATAACCACTTGCCCTATTTTATCTTCTGGCAGGAGACAAGTTCCATCACTGACTAATGTTAGGAAGGATTTTCGAAGATGAGGTGGTACCAAAATCTTAATGGTTTCTATCTTCTTTTCTCGATACTTGCAGTCACCCTTGATGCAGTGCCCTTTCTTAGTGTAAGCAAGTTTTAAATTGTCTTTTCGATAGGAAGCCCCATCTTTTTCAATGAAATTTTCTTTACAGATTTTAGTGATCTCATTTAGTTGCTGCTGCTTTTTAGTT
>JGI26437J51864_10000473_pt1 | contig 10385 bp, 9 predicted proteins | sample FrelakmetLWP11LW_FD_51864 | JGI IMG/M metagenome (IMG submission 51864)
TTCGGCTCAGCCGAGCCGTACGGATATCTGAAATCAGTTATTTTTGTTTGAGTTGGACCGTCTGTTCGCTGTGTTTCGAAAAGCCCTTTCTGATAAACCACATACTTCAGCCTGCCGCCCTTGCCGAGCAAACCGCTTTCAATAATACCGTTGATTTCTTTATTATACCTTTTTTCTATCATTGCATAAAAATCTGTACTCGGCACCTGAATTGTAAGAACATTGTTTTCAAAATCTTTTGGCACTATTACAGAAAACCAGGTTTTTATTTCTGCCTGCTTTAAATTCTGCGAGAGAAGCTCAAGAAACTTATTCCAGGTGTCCTTTGCGAGTTCTGAGGAACGTGACGAAAAATCATCCGTACCGCTGCTGTTTAAATCACGAGAATTAATGAGAAAATCTGCCATAAAAACTTGTAAATTTGTTAACAAAAAGCATTTACTTAACATATTACTTTAAGTTGAGTGATTTTTAAACCTATATTTTTACGGGTGTTTTTTTATTGTTTTCAACACCTGGTCTGAACCAGTAACCCCTTTATTTTTAATGTAGTTATCTACCCGTTCTTGGTTTATTAACAAATCATGTTAATAACTTTAAAATCCCTTTTACCCGGGTTTTTTCAGGAAAGTAACGCTTGGAAGTTATTAACAACCTGTCAACAAAGAAATCAAACAACTATTCACTCAATAATATTAATCAATGAAATCCTTTAAGTCAAGTTTGAAAATTTTCAATCTCCCAACCTGGGAAATAGTTAAATTGAAATTTGTAAATTTGTAATTGGTGACCTCGGCGTAGGTCGCTGGCATATCTACGACAACATAACCGTCTTATCCTGTCTGTCAGATTTTCTGTTGTCGTGTTTTTCCCGTTTTCCCTTTTCCGTTTCCCCGTCTAAAACAATCTATATTAGCTGATCTGATTCTCAATTAGTGAAATTCGTGTAAATTTGTGTCAGGTGTTTTAACTATTTTCTGTTTTCTATTTCCCTATAATCTAATACACAAATTAACAAATTTCCGAATACACAAATTAACAAATTTCCGAATACACAAATTAACAAACTCTCCAATACACAAATTAACAAATTCTCCAATACACAAATTAACAAACTCCCTAATACACAGACTGCAAATTCCCTTTAGAGTTAATAAAGGTTTTTCTAACTTGCAAAAAAGTATATTGGCAATATTTGAAAAATCCGGATTATATAAAATTCGTAATATCAAGAGTCGAATCTGACTTTGCGGAATATAGCTCCAGCAGCGAATATGAAAAAGTAATTTCCATACTTCATTCTATGAAATCTGCTGACAATATTCTTCGCGAAGCCTATGTACTTTCGGGCATAAAAAAGCTGAGAAAACTCGCCTTCTATATTGTTTTTATGTACAAGAAAATTGAGTCAAACCGCATTAATATTGATAATTTTCTTGAAAATTTTAAAACCGACAGAGAATTTCTAGAAAACCATCTTCAAACTTATTATAATCTTGAATCTGCCGGAGAACCCGAAATTGAAAAAACCGAAACAGAAATATTTAATACCGATAGTTTGCATTACACCGATAAAGACGAAAGCATTTATTCGCTTTCAGAATCAACATTCAGGATTGAAACTCTTGAAAGCAAACTCGTTAACGAAGAATTTATAGAATCAAACCCTCTTAGCGACCTGGAAATTTCAGGAGATAAATACTTGCGTCTTGTGGAGAAAGAAGCTGTTACAGAAAAAGCTTTGAAGAATAATCAGAATATTCCGGAAGACGGAGACGTGTTCAGCCTTCCGGCAGATTTACCAAAAGGGAAAAAGAAAGAATCCGGAGTTCCTGGAACTAAAACCCGCAAAAAAGAAAAAGAAAGCGAAAAAGAAAAAGAAATAAAAACCGAAGAAACCCCGGAAATAAAAAGTAAAAATCTCGCGGATTTCTTCGAACAGCTTGATAACGAAGAAAAATCATGGCTCGCAGAACCGGAAGACGGAGAAAAAACACCGCCCGCTGTTAATGAAAACACAGTAAAAGAAAAAAAAGAGCTTGTTGTAAACCCTGTTTTACCTGACAAGAAAAAAGAAAATGTTTCGAACGCCGGGGAAACCCTAAACGAATCAGTCACAGTGACCGGTAAATCCGTTACTGCCGAAACAGACAATGAAATCGACAGTAAACTTAAAGAAATTGAAAAAGAAACATCAGACGAAATAATAAACTCGGATTTTATTAAGTACGAATCCGAACTCTATATTAAAAATGACGATATAAGAAATATATTTGATGAACTGATAACAATTGCAAAAGATAAATCACCCGACTATACAAAAAGAGACCTTCTTCTCAAAGAACTGTGCGCTGCGGCATGGCAGCTGAAAGAAAAATCGGGTGCGATGACTTTTGAAATTATTACCAGGATTTATGATTCTGTGATTTTCTGCTTCAGCCAGAAATTTAAGGACATAGTAGTATCTGAGGAAACGATAACCGTATTCAGGGAAGCTATTAACGGTATAGAAAAACTGGTGCGCGGCGACGACCTGGGAAATTTCAGCAATACCATCAAGAAAGTGGAAAACGTTGAAGATGAACTTAAACAAATGCTTGAATTAAGGGAAGAGTATGAAAAGAAAAGATACGACTTCGGAGAAGAAGAAAAAAAGATTATTGAAGAATTTAAAGACAACAGCGAAAAAGAAGCGTATCTGCACCTGAGAGATAAAATTCTTGAACTCGAGAAAATTTTCGATTCCCAAAATGAATTGAAAGATAAAATTCATCCCTTTGAATCTCTCCGGAAACTTTCATCAACTTTTACGGTTTTCAGGGAAATTGTAAATGTTTCGGGAATTCTTGAAATGAATAAACTTGCGCGGCTTGCCGAAGCAGGATACGTGTTCGTTAAGTTTATACAGAATTACAGAATTGACCCGTTTAAGGAAGATGTGACTGAAGTTTTTAAATTTATGATTTACAGCTTTAAGCTGATTTATCTGGACAAGCCGGTAAAAGAACTCGAAGTGTTTATATCTTATTTGAACGACCCCGTAAAAATATTTCACCAAAAAAAACAAACAAATGAATAATTATGCGGTAATAATGGCCGGAGGTATCGGAACAAGATTCTGGCCTAAAGGAACTTCTAAATTTCCGAAACAGTTTCTGGCAATTGAGGATGAAAAACACTCAATGATTCAGCAGACTTTTAAGCGTCTCGAAGGTATCGTTCCCCCAACAAATATATTTGTTGTAACCAATGTTGCATATAAAGCGGTTACAAAAAAACACCTTCCGAAAATACCGGAAGATAATATTATCTGTGAACCGTTCGGAAGAAATACTGCGCCGTGCATCGGGCTTACATGCCTGTTCATAAAACAATTTGACATTAAATCAAACGTCCTTGTTGTTCCCTCTGACCACATAATTAAAGACACGGAAGAATTCCAGAGAGTTGCAAAATGCGGACTGAAATTCACGGACGAAAACGGGGGAATCGTCACACTCGGAATATATCCCACAAAACCCGAAACAGGATACGGCTATATACAGTTCGACGAAGACCATGTAACAAAAATCACAGGCAGGCACCACGCCGGCCACTCACTTACGGAAAACGTATATAAAGTAAAAACATTTGCCGAAAAGCCCAATATGGAAACCGCAAAAGCGTTCATTGAAAGCGGTGATTTTCTGTGGAACAGCGGTATGTTTATTTTTCGCGTTGACACCATGCTGGAAGAAATAAAAAGGTCGTTGCATGACCTTCACCGTTGTCTTGGAATTCTTGAAAAAGACCTGCTTTCAAAAAATTTTAATAAAACGCTTGAACTTGAATATGCAAAACTTAAAAGCATTTCGATTGATTACGGCGTAATGGAGAAATCAGCGGAAGTATATACCATTAAAAGCCACTTTGACTGGAGCGATGTTGGTTCATGGGATGAGATTTACAACCTTAAAGGGAAAGACGGAGAAGGAAACGTAAAAACCGGAAGAACTATTACCATTAATACAAAAAACTGCCTGATTATTAATGACCAGCGCATCTCCGCTGTCATCGGCGTTGAAGACCTCCTGATTATTGATACCGATAATGGTTTGCTGATTTGCAAAAAGGGCGAATCACAGAACGTAAAAGAAGTAGTGGATTATCTCAGGCGTAAAGGCCTCGATCAATACCTGTAATTGATAAATTAGGAATACAGTAAATTTGTTAATTTGTAAAAAATAAGGAGTTATTGAATAAACAACAACCCTCGATTACCAATTCCCTAATACACCAACTCCCTAATACACCAGTTCACCAATTACAGATTTTCCTCTTTCTTAACAGTATTAATCTTCAGAGGATAATATAATCCGCATCTTCCAAAAACCGCCGTTAAAATAGGTACAATTCCTATTAACGCTAGCCAGCTTCCCATATAATAACCGGCGCCTAATATTACAACCCCGATTATTAACCTGATAATTTTATCTGTCTTACCTACATTGCATGCCAACATTTATAAATCTCCTTTTATATTTAATTATTTAAGTCTGTTTATATGTATCAACATATAATTTTCTATCAAAGTTCATTCTTTCTTGCCAAATCGCATACAGAAACTTTTCCTTCTTTTCCTTCCCAGGCGCGAAGCGTTCGCTCTTCAACCCCTGGCTTTGGAAGGTATAAAAAATCCCCTCCTCGGAGGGGTACGGTGAAGCCGGGGGGTGGGTAAAACACACCCGTTGATAGTAGATAATTGCTATTTGATAATTACGAAAAACTTAGTGTCTTTTGTTTCAAAACATCCCGTGCTTCGTTTAATTCGTTTGAATTAGTTCAATTCGTGGATAAGTTCTTAGCGTCGCAGACCAAGTAAAAAATGTTTTTTTACTCTGTGTAACTTCGTGCTACTCCGCAGTTAAAAGTTCTTTCTATTCGATTCTCAGCTTTTAACTCTCAACTTTTATATTGCTCTGTTTTTTAACTGTTTTCTAATTTCTATTTTCTGATTTACTACCTCTGTGTGCCGCAGACCAGAAGAAAATGTTTTTGTTCTTAATCTGCTTTAATCTGCGTAATCTGGTGACAATTTGTTCTTTGTTCTTTTTAGTGAAATTTCGTGAATTTCGTGGGCAAGTTAGTTCTTCTCTCTTTAGTTTTAATTCGTTCAATTCGTGGATAAGCTCTTAGCGTCGCAGACCAAAAGAAACTGTTTCTATCCTTTAATCCGGGTAATTAAAAGACTTTTCTTGCTCAGTGTTCTCTGTGTGTTCCGTGATGAACCGCCCTTAATTCTTGTCTGATCGTTCCCGCTCTATTTTTTATCTTTTATCTTTAATATTTTATTTATCTTGCAACCGTTACTCTCTTCAGCACCCACCCGCTCACATAATCCAAAAATCCGTCAATAAACTTCTTCTCAAGTGTGGCGTATTCATTCGGGCTTCCCGTTCCTGCCTCCTGGAATAAATGGTTTGCCTTTGGAAATGTCTTGATCTCAAAGTCCTTGTTTCCGCCTTTTTCCAGTGCCTTTTTCATCGGTTCAAGGTTCTGTGACGGTGCTACCTGCAGGTCCAGCTCACCGAATAAAAGTAAAACAGGGCATTTTGTTTTTTCCAGTGCCGGCGCAGGATCATATTGAAGAAAATACCTCATCCACGGATTATCAAACTGTGAAATCACCGATTTCGCGTAACTTTCTGCCCATTCATTTTTATCCTTAATTTCGCTTTTCTGTTCTTCAGACAGTTTTTCGTATTCTGCCAGCTGTATGTTTTTTAAAGTATCAATAACCCACTTTTTATCTTCCTCACTCATAAGAAGTTTCAGCATTTTCTTCATGATTATCTGGTCGTCCTTAACAACTTCTTCCGGGGTATTGTTTGCTATCTCTATCAGCCTTGTCTGCTCCATTATAATTTCCTCCCCGTTTACACCTGTTCCCGCAATACAGATAACAAAAGCAATTTTGCCGTATTTTGATGCTGTGAGAGGCCCGACAATCCCGCCTTCACTGTGCCCGATTAATCCGACCTGCTCCGGGTTTATATCATTCCTTGTCTGAAGGTATTTCACCGCTTCAATAACATCATATGCAAAATCTTCAGTTGTGGATTCCCTTACCGTCTTTCCCGTGCTTTTTCCGAACCCTCTGTCATCATATCTCAGCACCGCAATTCCGTTTCTGGTCAGATGATCGGAAATGATTTTGAACGGCTTGAAGCCGACCAGTTCTTCATCTCTGTTTTGTGCCCCGCTTCCCGTAATCATCACTACGGCGGGATGCTTCCCCGGATATTCGGGCAGTGTAAGCGTTCCCGCAAAGACATTTTCACCGTTTGTAAAACTAACCTCTTCTTCTTTATAGGGAAGTTTTTCCCGCTTTTCCTCCGTCTCTTTTTTTGGTGTTATGGTTACGCCCGGAGTCAGATAAAACGTGCCTTCAATGCCAGCCTGCAAAAACTTGCCCGCAATAGAATCTCCGGAAAATTGTCCGTCAAACTTAGCCGTGCCATTAGGTACTTCAAGTTCAAATGAAAAATCCGGATGCTTGTGCACGAAATTGCTTAGCTTCAATCCGAATACTCCCTGAGGCGGAATGTCAATCGTACCCGAAATTCCCGCATCACCCAACTTGAAATGAGTAATAATTTCTAGTTCCTGCCCCATGATTTTAATCGCGCCGTTCCAGTCACCTTCAACAACAGGCTGCGCTCTGAGAATTGCAAAAGAAATGAAAACCAAAAAAATTGTAAAAAGTTTTTTCATAGCATTATAATTTATTGATAGTTGGTTTTGAATTCTCTGGTAATGTTGCTTTTGTGTTCTTTTATTAATTGCCGTTCACTTTAGTGAACGGATAACAGTAAAAAATATTATGACTTTAGTCACAAACATAATCCCGGGCAATTCTGCGGTTATAGTGCTCTTAATTCGCGCAATCCGTGGTTAACCCTTCTTTAATCCTCAACTATTTCCTATTTTCCTGTTTTCTGTTTAACTGCTCTCTATGCAAGTTTCCCCGCAAATACCTTCGTCTTATACTCTATCTTCACCATTCCGCCGTTATTAAACCTGTCAAAAATATCTTTCAGTTCCCTCATAACCCTGTTATGCTCATCGCCTTTTTCCGGAACATATGAAATTGATTGTACGCGCCCCCTTAACCCCGCAAGGTCAAGCATCTGGTAATGCGGAAATGAGTTGGCGTGTATCTTTTCTGTTCCGAAAAATGTTTTCAGAAGTTTTGTGTCTGCATGGTTCTTTTCCGCCTCTTCATATTCTTTGTTCAGGCTCTTAAGTATTGCATTAAGCGCTTTCATAAAAGGCGTTCCGTTGGTTCTTTCATTCCAGACAAGAACAACATACCCGTCTTTCTTAAGTACTTTTTTGAATTCGGATTTTGTCTTCTTAAGGTCAAACCAGTGAAACGCCTGGCCGACAGTTATAATATCTGCGCAATGAGGCGCGAGCATTGTATTCTCAGCAGCGCCGTTTACGCTTATAAAGTTTATAAACTTACCGAGAAGCTTTTCCGCCATTGCTCTCATTTCGCCATTGGGCTCGACTCCGAATACAAGATTTCCGTTGTTAAGGAAAACCCTGCTCAGTATGCCCGTTCCGCATCCGACATCGGCAATGTCTTTCGACGCGTCAAAATTAATCTTCTTTTCAAGCAATGGGATTATCTGCTCGGGATATGAAGGCCTGTACTTCGCATAATTCCCCGCCCTGCCCGTGAATCTCGAAATTGAGTTTTTCATCCGAATTTTTCCAGTTTAATATTTTCAGAATTGATGTTTAAACCTATTAAAATATTTTCCATCGCTTCGACCATTGCTGTCGGTCCTACGATATAATATACGGGTCTATGAATATCGGAAATATGTTCCAGAATAATATCTTTATTAATATGTCCGTACCCGTATTTCCAGTTTTTATCTTCTCTGTCGTCAATAAAAGGATAAAATTTAAACCCTTTATATTCCTCTGCCCATTTTTCAAACTCATTAAAAAACGCCATTGAAGACGCCTTTGGGTTGGAGTAAAAAAGATACGCTTTGTATGGAAGTTTTTCGGTTACTATGTATTCCACCATGCACCTTACGGGCGTTATGCCTATTCCGCCGATTAAAAAAACAGCCGGAATGCCCGTATTTTTGTGCAAAACCGTATTTCCCCCGAATCCGCTAATCTCGGCTTTTGCGCCGATAGGCATTTCAAGAATATTTTTATTAAAAGCTGAGTCCAGTGCACGGGTAGTGAACATCACATAGTCTTTTTTCGGCGAACTTGCTACCGAAAAAAGACGGGTATTTCCGTCATCATCGTGGTGTATCGGTTCCAGAAGAGTAATTTTTGCATACTGTCCCGGTTCAAACGTGAAATCGCTTCCCTTGCGGTCAAACCACATTGCGATATTATTGTTCTGTATAACTTTCCTGTCTTTAAGTGTAACAATGTTATTCATTTCTGCTTTCAATTATTTAACATATTCAAAAATAACAAATTAAACCTCATACATAAATGTAAATATAAACTTCCGGGTTTGTACGGTTTATACTTACTGTTGTATCTGTTTTGTGTCTAAATTTAGAATATTTTTGTCTTCCCGATATTATTTGAAACACTTTAAAATTGCCGTTTTTAATCAAATTGAATGTGTCAAAACAATCTGCTAATTTTATATAAACCTAAAACAAAGGGTTAATAAATGACAAACGAGGAAAGAATAAACCGGATTTTGGAAATAGAAACCAAGGAATTACCGGAATTAGACAAAAGCATTAAGGGCATACTGTCTGTAGAACAGTCCAGAAAGTTAGGACCCCAGGAGCAAAGAGGCTATGAAAGTTTGCTCAACCTGCAAAAGGAACTGCAGGAAGAATTAAAAAAATTAAAGAGGGAATTGTAAAACTTTTTAAATGGACTAAGATATTGAATTATTTTTGACTTCTGCTTTTATTCGTTCCATTTCGTGCTTTTTGTGGGTAAAGTTCTTTTTCTTAAATTTTGCGTTTTGACTTTCGCGTTCGCAGTTTATCCCGAGCCTTCGGGACGTCCCGATAGTGTAACATATCGGGATCGTTTTGAGTTTTCTTCTTCGTGTATTTCGTGAATTTAGTGGGAAAAAGTTCTTATCCGTGAAATCCGTGAAATCCGTAGTTTATAAGTTCTTTGTTCTTTAACTGTTTTCTGTTCAACTGTTTTCTGTTTTCTTTGTTTTCGCGAAATTTTTTAATCAAAATCGTTGTTAAAACACACAAGAAATGTACTGTCTGTATATTGCTTATATTGTAAAATTTTCACAAATTACCTAATTAATTAAGCTGTTATTTTACGACAATTACGTATTAATTTTGCATGAATAAACATCTACTTGATTACAACCTGAAAGTCCGGTTACCTGTTATCGCATTTGTGGTTCTTGCCGTATTCGCAATTACCTATTATGCTTCCTATGCCGAAAGAAACAGCATCGGCTATACCCCGGACCAGCCTATTAAGTTCTCGCATAAACTGCATGCCGGCTCGATGCAGATTGACTGCAAATACTGCCACTCCGGCGTCGATAAATCGCGCTCTGCGTCAATTCCTTCGGTGGATGTGTGCATGAACTGCCATTCCCAGGCAAGAAAAGACAGGCCCGATATCATAAAACTGACAGAACATTACGAAAAGAATATACCGCTCGAGTGGAAACGCATTCATAAAGTCCCCCAGTTTGTTTACTTCAACCACAGCTCGCATGTCAATAAAAAAATTGACTGCATCGACTGCCACGGAGACGTTAAACAAATGGAAGTTGCGGGGCAGACAAATTCGTTTACCATGGGAGCGTGCCTGACGTGCCACAGAAAACCCGAAACGAAGATTTCAAATTACGAACAGATTAAAAATGATATTAAAAAGGGTCCCGAATATTGCGCGGCCTGTCACAGATAATGGTTACAAAACTTTCCTTAAGCATAAAAACATAAAATGAAGTTTACAGAAGGTTTGAAAGAACAAAAGTTCGAAAGAAAAAAATTTATATACGCAGCGGGTCTTGTTGCCTTGGGCGGTTTTCTGCTTGCGAAACTTCCCCTGAAGTTTCTGTCTTCAAAAGCGGAAAAAATTGCATACCGGAATGAAAATATCCGTGTGCGGGAAAATCCCGATTCCGTTAAAAGAATTAACGCTTAAAGCAAAAGACGAAAGGAGTTTAACTTGCAGGATAAAGATACAAAGAAAGAGTTTAATTACTGGCGCGGTTTCAGGGAACTGCATAATGACCCGGATTTTCAGAAAGCCAGGGAAGATGAATTCGAGGAAGGCGTGGTCGNAAATGANNACGGNAAAGGCGTTTCAGCCCTGAGCCGCAGGACTTTCCTCGCGCTTATGGCGTCGTCAGCCGCGCT
>JGI26437J51864_10000475_pt1 | contig 10377 bp, 12 predicted proteins | sample FrelakmetLWP11LW_FD_51864 | JGI IMG/M metagenome (IMG submission 51864)
ATCGGTTTCTATGGCAGGTAGGCTCCGCAACTGACAATCAAGTTTCCCTCTTTTTGAAAATAGGTGATCTTGGCCTCCTCCTGCCGGGTCATCGGGTTCATGTAGGTATAGTCCACCCATCCGGAACCCCGGCTGTTGGCGAGATCAACGATCTCCTTTCTGAAAAGGTTTCCCTTGCTGTCCGGTTCAAGATAGAGATTTCGGCCGATCAGTTTGGCATTGGGATGAGCCTTCATGACCCCTTTCTGGTCGTAGGCAAATACGTACAGATCACGCCACTGGAACTTGCCATTGGGCTTGTTGAATTCCTGCAGCGCCTTCTCCTCGCCATTCGCCTTCATGTAAGCAATGGCCTGCTCTACCATTTTCTTCGCTTCTATAGGAGTTCCGATGCCATATCCCTGGGCATGCACCGCACCCGCTGCAAAGAGACACAGGATGACGGATATGAAAATCTTCTTGAACATAGCCCTCTTTCCTCCTTTTCTGTCTGTCTTATCGAACGCTCGAGCCAGCCNGCACGGGCAGCNCAAACGCTGTCACGCAGCCGGAAACCGTGCGGTTTCACGACGCACCGACAAGGGTCGTTTCCTAGAAATGATCGTACGTGATGATGGGCATATCCTCCTCTGTGACAACGACCTCCTCGTCTTCACGAAGAACCTTGAATGAAAGATTAACCCTGACCCTGAAAGTCGTTTTCCCCTTCGCGACGACGAGATCCTGCTTCATGACTTCGGCGATTCTCAGCTCTCCCAGGGATCTCCCGGCCTCTGCCACGACGCTCCGCGCGGCATCCTCCCAGGACGTGGGACTTGTTCCCACCAGCTCGAGGAATTTGTAAACGGACATGACCCCTCCTCCTTTCATCCCTCACTTTCAGTGAGATACTTGAATGAAAGATTCATCCTGACCCTGAAAGTCGTTTTTCCCTTCGCGACGACGAGATCCTGCTTCACGACCTCGGCGATCCTCAACTCGTCCAGGGATCTCCCGGCCTCCGCTACGACGCTCCGCGCGGCATCCTCCCAGGACGTGGGACTTGTTCCCACCAGCTCGACGAATTTGTAAACGGACATAACGGTTCCTCCTCTCTTCATCTGGCTGAATCAATGTAAACGATTTGACAAAGGCGCCTGCACGCCCTGACGTTTCACGGGAACGTATTCATGATCGAGACGTTTAGAGAGAAAAAGGAAATTTAAATGTAAGAGAATAGGGTTCCAGATTGACGGGATTCCTTCAAAACGGACAAAGCCATGAGACCGGATTCAGCGCGGCATTCGCAATGAAGGACGGAGGATGCTCCTGAACGAGCGAATTATTATTCTTTATACGCCTTTCGAAGAGGAAAAACAAGGAGCAGGACTGCGAAGCAGCCGTTCAGGCCAGGTTGATCACCGTCACCTCCGGCCTTGCGTTGAGCCGTACGGGTGTGAAGGTCGTGCCGATCCCGCGGCTCACGTAGAGGTGAGAATCGTCGATGCGGTAGAGCCCCTCGGGGTAAGGGGTCCGCAGGTGTGCGAGGCTCACGTCCCCTCCCGGCAGGATCAGCTTGATCTGCCCCCCGTGGTAGTGTCCCGACAGCGTCAGGGCTATCCCCTGCCCGGCCGCCTCCGGAAAGATCTCCGGGCGGTGAGAAAGCAGGATCGTCGGAATGGCCGGATTGAGCCCCCGCAGGGCGGCATCCAGGTCGTGGTTGCCGAACCGCATGTCATCGATCCCGGCAACGGCGAAGGGCCCTTTTTCGGTGCGGATCACCCGGTGCGCATTGTAGAGCAACGGAATCCCATGCTGACGGAAAAGCGTCTTGAGCCGGCCGAGGCTGCCGACCCAGTGCTCGTGATTTCCCAGGGTGGCAAACGTGCCATAGCGGGCCTTGACACGGGCCATCTCCTCCAGGCAGCCCGGAAGAAACGCAATCGAATTCGAGACGTAGTCCCCGGTGAGAACGAAAAGATCGGGCTCGAGCGCGATTGCCGCATCGGCATAGCGCCGCAGATCGTCCCGGGTCATGTAAAGACCTGCGTGGTGGTCGGTGAGTTGGACCACCCTCAACGGCAGGCCGAAAGGCAGCGTGAGCTCTCGCACCTCATGGGACCTTGCGGCCCAGACGGCGCCGTAGCCGGAAAGGACCAGGGGAGCTGCGGCAAGCGCCCCCGCGCCGGCCTGAAGGAAGCGGCGGCGCCCCGGGTCCGCGGGGAGGCCTTCCGCACGGGGTGCCGGGTTGCGCCATTGCCGGATGATCGCCCGCCCGAGAGACCCTGCAACCTGCGAGCAGACGAGGAGCAGGGCTGACAGGATCGAACCGATACCCCAGACGGCCGGCAGATAAAAAAGAAGGGCCTGTGTCGCCGCAGAAGGATCCACCCAGGGGATGGGTTTGAGCAGGATCAGCACGTTCATGGCGAACAGAAGGCCGATGGCTGCCCCCGAGAGGAATGCGGCCAGGGTCTTGAAGCGATCCGACCGGTTCGAGGACCGGATGGCGTGCCGGATGCGTACGAAGAGGTATATCTGGGCGAATACCGCGAGACTGACGACGATAAACCGAAGGGTGCCGAAGGTTAATGTGGGTGCCATAAATCGATGGCCCAATGTGCCACAGATTCAANCCNCCCGCAACCGGAGAGATTGTCCTTTGCTGAACGGTGCATCCCGCTGAATNCCTTNCGNTCATCTCCCCGGCATCAAGGTTGCGAAGATCGGAAGAGCAGAAGTGAGGAAGAGCGGATAAGGCAAAGAACGATTTCGACTCCGATCTTCCGCTCTTCTGCGCTTCCTAACTTCCTTTACTTACCTGCGATCTGCCCACAGCAAGGATCTGCGGCCGCCATCAGCTCCTGTCTGATGGCACCATAAGACGGCGTCTGCAACGGGAAATGCTCCGAGTCTTAGACTACATTCAGACGGGCGCCGATTTTATTTCTGCGAAAAATATCGATAATAGGTTTAACGAAAGGGAACAAAGGTCAAAAGGAATAGAACCATGATGACCCGAATCCACAAGGCAGCACAAAACAGGATACACAACGACCCCCGGATCAACCTGATGGGCGAGAGGGTAGACAGGGTGTGGGCGGACCCCATCCTGAACCCCCGCGAAGCTGTGGATCGCTGATCCCCGGGCATGCACAACCACTCAAGGAGGTATTGTCATGAAGGAGAAGGCCAAAAACGTGAAGACCGACCGGAAATTCTGGAACGATCCGATGAGCTTCCCCTCCTTTGGGCCGAAGCGCAGCAAGTAGTCAAACAGGGAATTAAACCGATCCGATCAATCCCATTCAAAGCCATCAAGGAGGGCTGAAAAATGAAGAAGACGACAAAAGAGACCAGGAAAGACCGTAAGCTCTGGGCGGACCCCATGTGCTACCCCGTGTTCACGGCGAAGTAACGAACCAGGCGAAAGCCGACACCAAGACAACTTGTCACATTTCCTGTGCTGAAGGCCCCTGCCCTTTCGGGCGGGGGCCTTTATTTTTCCGGGTCCTGCGCGCCGCGAAAAATCGTCTCATTTTTCTGAGAGCATCGCGGAGCGATTTGTATTACAATACCGCCATGAAAATCCCCTTCGCAGAAAGGCTCGCCACGAAACGCGTCTCCTTCCGTACGGCGCTCTCGACCCTTCTCATGGTGATGATCTTCGGCACCGTCGCCCTCCTGGGAGGTCTTTCCTACTACAACCTCAAGCGTAACGCCGACACCCTCTCCGGGCAGGTGCTCGACGAGAGCTCCCTGCGCATCCGGCACTGGGTCGGCACGCTGTTGTCCCGCGCCCAGGACCAGGGCGAGATGAACCGCCAGCTCCTCGGTTCCGTCGAGCTTCGCCCGGAAACGCTGAACTGGCTCACCCGCCACCTGCAGCGGGTGTTGGAGACGCAGAGCCATTTCACCTTCCTCTCGGCAGGCTTCGAGAGCGGCCTGATGCTGTCCGTCGAGCGCCTGCAGGACGGCGGGTTCAGCATCCGCGAGGCCCGGTACGACCTCCAATCCGGCAAGGCGGAGATCCTCGACTTCCGGCCCGAAGACTACCCGCAGCGAAAGGCCTATGAACGCCGGGAGTTCCAATTGACCGGTGAGAGAAGGCTGCCGGGCTGGTACACCGCGGCCCGTGATGCCGGGGGCCCGATCTGGACGGAGGGACGCACGCTCCGAAGCGGCACCGAGGCGGTCCCGGGCGTCACCTACGCCACTCCCATCTACAACAAGGACCAGCAGTTTATCGGCGTCACGACGGTCGACTTCGACATCAGCGCCATCTCGCGCTTTCTCAACTCCAACCCGATCGGGAAGACGGGATTTGCCTTCATCATCGAGAAGACGGCGGGCGGGAAATACCAGGTCCTCGCCCACCCGGAACCGGAAAAGCTCACCCGCGAATTCAAAGACGATCGGGGACGCTCGCAGTTCGAGTTTACGGAATGGCAGAAACTGAGTGACGAGAGGGTCGTGCGCTTCATGGAGGCCTTCTCGCAGGACAGCGGGGAATATCTGGGCCACGATCTCAGGACGTTCCGTTTCAGCGCCGGCGGCGCGGATTATTTCGGGAGCTACCGCCGGATGGCCGGCAGGGACCTGCCGGGCTGGATCATCGCCCTGGTCATCCCCTACCACGAGATCATGGGGGCCGTGGATCGAAACAACCTGGAGACCCTGCTGATCGGGATTGCGGCCTTTTTCCTGATTCTGATCTCAAGCGCCTGGATCTCCGCCCTCGTCTCGAAGCCCCTGCGCCGGATCGCCCTGGACTCGGAAGCCATCGGCCGCTTCGAGATCGAGGCCAGGCCCATCGAGCGCTCGCAGATCCGGGAAGTGGACCAGCTGATGGTGGCGACACACGACATGAAGCGGGGCCTGCGCTCCTTCGGCAAGTACGTGCCGGCCGATCTGGTCCGCGAGATCCTCGCCTCGGGCGGCGAGGCCGAACTGGGCGGCCAGAGGGCTTCCCTCACCATCTTCTTTACCGATATCGCCGATTTCACAACGATCTCGGAGCGGCTGGAGCCCGAGGCCCTCGTCGATCAGCTCGGAGAGTACTTCGAGGCGATGAGCAGCGCCCTGAGGCAGCAGCCGCCGGGTACGCTCGACAAGTTCATCGGCGACAGCATCATGGCCTTCTGGGGGGCCCCCCTGCCCAACCCCGATCACGCCGTCACGGCCTGCCGCGCGGCGCTTCTGTGCCAGGAACGCCTGAAGGCGCTCCAGGAGAAGTGGAGCCGCGAGGGCAAACCTCTCTTTCACCAGCGCATCGGCATCAACACGGGCGAGGTCATCGTGGGCAACATGGGCAGCGCCAGCCGGCTCAACTACACCGTCGTCGGGGACACGGTGAACACGGCCAGCCGCTTCGAGGGCCTTAACAAGCTCTACGGTACCCGGATCATCATCGGGCAGAGCACCTGGGAGCTGGTGAAAGAGCAGTTCGTGGCCCGCCCCCTCGACCTCGTCTCCGTCAAGGGAAGCGCCAAAGGCGTCCGGATCTACGAGCTGTTGGCCGAGACGGCCTCGGCCGATGAGCGCACGCGCGCGATCGCCGCCCTGGCCGAAGCGGCGCTGACCCTCTATCTCGAACGGCGCTGGGACGAGGCCGGGGAGCGCTGCCGGAAGATCCTGGAGCTCAACCACGGCGACGAGCCGGCCCGCATCCTGATGGAGCGCTGCCGGATCATGCTGGAGAGCCCCCCGCCCGGCGACTGGAACGGCGTCCACCGCATCGAGAGCAAATAATCGTTTTTGATGAAAGGAGATCACCAGCCGGGATGCTTCGAAGACGTTTCACCGCCATGGTCGCNGGCGCCCTTGTCATTGGCGCCGTCATCGCGCTTTCGTCCTGCGCCGCCAACCCCGTCAGCGGCAAGCAGGACTTCATGCTGATCAGCGAGCAGGAAGAAATCGACATGGGCCGGAAGGTCGATGCCTCGGTGATCAAGGAGTACGGGCTCTACGACGACCCCCGCCTGACGGCCTACGTCAGCGACATGGGGCGACGGCTGGGCAAGCTCTCCCACCGCCCGCAACTCGAGTACAGCTTCAAGATCCTCGATTCTCCTGTCGTGAACGCCTTCGCCGCCCCCGGGGGCTATCTCTTCTTCACNCGCGGGATCCTGGTCACCCTCAACAGCGAGGCGGAACTCGCCGGGGTGATGGGGCACGAGATCGGACACGTCACGGCGCGCCACTCGGCCCAGCAGCTCAGCAAGGCGCAGGCAGCGCAGATCGGGTTGATCATCCCCCAGGTGCTCGGTGTGCCCCTGCTGTCGGGCCTGGCCCAGGTCGGGATGGGCCTCTTTTTCATGAAATACAGCCGCGATAACGAGCGGGAGGCCGACTCCCTGAGCGTGGAGTACGCGACCAAGGCGGGCTATGACGCCTCTCAGATGGCGGGCTTTTTCGAAACGCTGCAGCGGATGAATCCGCAGTCGGACAAGAGCGGCCTGCCGGCCTGGTTTGCCACGCACCCCAGCCCCGAAGACCGCGAACAGGCCATCAAGGCCCAGGCGCAGCAAGCGCAGCGGCAAATGGGGCTCACCCGCCCCCGAATCGAGCACGAGGCCTACCTGAGGGCCATCGACGGACTGGTCTACGGCCAGGACCCCCGGGAAGGGTACGTGGAGGCGGGCGTGTACTACCACCCCGCCATGCGCATCCAGTTCCCCGTGCCCGCCGACTGGAAGGTGAACGACACGCCGACGGCGGTGCAGATGATGAGCAAGGACAAAAACGCCGTCATCCTCTTCACCGGGGCGTCCGGCAAATCCCCGGAGGAGGCGGCCCGGGTCTTTGTCTCGAAGACCAAGGCCCGCGTCCTCCAGAGCCAGTCCGTCCGTGTGGGCGGCTTTGCGGCCCATCGTCTCGTCGCAGAGGTGCAGTCCCGAAACGGCACGGTCCGGACCCTGTCCTATTTCATCCAGAAGGACGCTGTGGTCTACACGTTCGGGGGCCTCAGCACACCGCGAAACTACCCGCAATACGAGAATCTCTTCGAGAACACATTGAGCCGGTTCGCGGAGCTGACCGACGCGCGAAGGATCAGCGTCCAGCCGGATCGCGTCCGGGTGCGCCGCGCCGCGAAGGCCGACACCCTCGGCAACGCGCTTCGGGCGCTCGGCGTCCCGGAGAACCGGGTCAAGGAACTCTCCCTGCTCAACGGCGGCGTACCGGACGAGCCGGTCCCCCCGAACACCCTGCTCAAGGTCGTGGAGCGCGGCCGCTAAAAAGCCCGCGTTCACTGCACCGGGGCACCTATCTGCTTTCCACGGCCTCCAGGGCGAGATCGATCTTTTCGCCCGACGGACCCGCTGGGATCCAGCGCAGCTTCCACCGGGAAATGGCTGTCCGCATGGGGGAAGCAGCGCTCTGCTCCCTGTACTCCGCCCAGGCGGAGAGATCGATCCACCAGTTCAGGGCCGCCTTGTAGCCCCAGAGGTGAACCTTGCTTGCCACTCCGGGGTGTGCCGCCAGGAGAAGCTCGTAGAGGTCCCACGTAAGCTCTCCGCCGGGCGGGATCGATTCTGCGGGCGTGGCACGCTTCAGGGCCTCTGTTGCGTCATGAACCATCCCGCGCTCCTCGGAGAGCGTTGCGTGCGCGACGACCCCGGTGGCGGTTCTGTCGCCTGCATTGTGCAGTGAGAGGATCGCCTTGGCAAAGGGGATCTCCCGTCCCCCTGTCACGCGGAGCATCGAAGGAACGGTCTTCAGGGTGAAGTCCAGGTTGCCGGACATGGTGTTGCCCTCCTCTGTTGTCATGTTTTTTCCGGCGCTTCACCAAACCGGAAGGGTTCCAGCCGACCTTGCTCCAGATCCACGTAGGCCATCGTGTTCCGGAAGAGGCTGCCGCGCCTGAGCAGAATCTTGAGCACTTCCATGGCCTGGAAGGTGCCGATGAGCGCCGCCGTCACGGCGGGAACTCCCAGGACGGCTTCCGGCCTGTCCGGGTCGGCCCCGCTCGCGGGCTCCCCGTAGAGCTGCTTCACGCCGGCGTCGCCCGGCAGGACAGTCATGATCCTGCCCTCGAAGCCGGCCAGCGCCCCGTGCACCATGGGGATGCCCAGCCGGCCGGCTGCCTCCTGCAGCAGCAGGCGGTCGGGCACATTGTCCAGGCCGTCGACGACGATATCGCTGCCGGCAAGGATCCCGTCGATCACATCAGCTGTCAGCCTCACCTGGTGGGGAATCACACGAACGCCGAGGTTGATCGCCGCCACGGCCTCGACAGCGGCGCGGGTCTTCGGCTCCCCCAGCGTCTCTTCGACACACAGGGCCTGGCGGTTCAGATTCGTCTCGTCAAAGAGGTCGCAATCCACGACGACGATCGTCCCAACGCCGAGGCGTGCCAGAAGCAGGATGACCTGCCCGCCCAGCCCCCCTGCTCCCACAACGGCAACCCGCGCTTCGGCGAGCCTGAGCTGCTCCGCTGCGGAGAGGATGTCCCTGTTGCGGATGTAGCGGTACGGGTAGACTCCGATTTTGAGCGCCTCGCGGTAAATCTCGTGAAGGGCAGCCCCGCTCTGCCAGGCAATCTCGCGGGCAGTACGGTCTTCCAGGATCTCCGCCTCGCGGCCTGCCGGGTCCGTTATTATTTTCGCCCGCTCGCGAATCTCGTCCTGAATGTCCGAACTCATCGGCCCGCCCCCCTCTTCAGCCTCGCCGGAATACATTTGAGGAAATGACTGCAGTGGTATATATTTTCATCGAGGTGATATGCAGTCATGAAAGTCGAACTCAACCTCTACGCCTCCCTGGCCCGCTTCGTCCCCCGCACGGGGCCCCTGGAGGTCGGCGAGGATACCACGATCCTGGGGCTGCTTCGGCGTCTCGACGTGCCTCTGGACAAGGTGAAGATCATCTTCCTCAACGGCATCCACGCCAGCGGCAACGAAACCCTCCGTGAAGGAGACCGGGTAGGGGTTTTCCCGCCCGTGGCCGGCGGCTAATAAGCCAGGACAAAGGATCAAGGATCGAGGATTTTCATATAATACCCAGGTTCCTGGTCGCTTCCGCCTCTTCACTCAGACACTTAAGCACTCAGACACTCAAACACTTCTTTCTTCTCGCTAGACCCTCGTCCCTTCTTCCCGCTCTTGAGCAACCGATACCCGCAGGAACACTCTTCCCTGCCGCTCGAGCCCTTCCAGGTTCCCCAAGCCCTCGAGGCAATCCCCCGGCAGTTCCCTGACGATCTGTGCCAGATCCCCGGCGTCGACCCCGATGCCGCGCTCGAGAAGCATCGGCCCTAGTTCCCGCAGGGCCATGCCGAAGAGTTTCATGACGATGCGGCCCTGCCCGATCCCCTGCGGTGCCGCATCGCCGCGGTGCGTGATCCCGCTGCGCATGGGGGCGTAGTACCCGCCTCTTCTGAGCATGGCGCCCATCAGGCCCGGCATGGCAGGCGCCAGGGCCAGAGTCGCACCGTCCCGGATGAGGGCCGTATCGATGTCGTCCACGGGCTTGCCGTCCAGGAAAATGGTCTGGATCCGCGCCTCGATGTACTCGGCGGTCAGGCCCAGTCCATCGCGCAGAAATGCCCGGAGCGGGCAGCCGGCGAGGACCCCGAGCGCAAACCCCTTCTGCAGCAGCGGGAAAAAACAGGCAAGCCGGTCCGCCGGCACGGTGAGGTTCAATGCTCGCTCAGCTTCGTAGCGGGTCGATTCCGTCATGGGCAATAGACACCCTCCCCTCATCCCCTCCCGCCGGAGACTGAGTTGCAGTCCTCTTTGGTCATTGCGAGCGACCGGCGGGAGCGCGGCAATCCCAAACGTTGCGAGGACGAAGTCCGTGGCAATCTCTCTGAAATGATATTGCTTCGTCGCTGTCGCTCCTCGCAATGACAGAAAAAGAGAGGCCTTCGCAATGACATCGCGACAGGGTCCCCCACAGAAACGGAATGCGGCAAAACGGTACAATCCTTACCAGTCGAATACTTTATCCAGCTCCGCGTCGCTCACCTGGAACGTGACGTTGTGCGGGGGAAGCAGCTCCTTCCGGAAAAACTCCGGCAGGCGGTCCTGCGCTTTCGTGAAGCCGGCCTGCGCATTGAACTCCCGCTCCCACATGAGGACCTTTTTCCCCAGCGCCGTGACGTCGTCGCCCGTCATGCTGAGCCCGTAGAAGGAGCTGAGCAGGTCGAGGAGCGCCTGGAAGGTCTCGGGCTGGTCCATGATCGCAAAGGCGATGAAGAGGCACATCCCCGTGGAGTCGATGGCCGCCGTGGCGATCTGGAGATTCCGGGAGAGCTCGATCTGGCCCTCCGGTTTCAGCGGGTCGACATAGCCCCCCACCTTGAGGATGTTGGTGGCCACGGCGTAGCCTGCCGTGTGGTCGGCGCCCATGGTGCTTGTGGCATAAGTCACGCCGATCCCCTGGATCGCCCTCGGG
>JGI26437J51864_10000477_pt1 | contig 10360 bp, 7 predicted proteins | sample FrelakmetLWP11LW_FD_51864 | JGI IMG/M metagenome (IMG submission 51864)
CGGCTGCTCACAATAGGTAACCCCGAGAGATCGTGTGGCTTCCATCACCTCTTCTTTCTTGTGATTCACGATCACCGCCTTGGGCCCGGGAGGCAGGCTTTCAATAATGTGAAGCAGGATGGGATGGCCGCCCTGGATGGGAGTTCCCGCAGGCACAAGAGGAAGGAGAGTTTTGTTGCCCTCAAAGTTCTTCATTCGGCTTCCGCGGCCTGCGGCCATGATGATCGAAGCGACTGCCTTTCCCCCCATGCGCTATGGTCTCCGTCGAATGATCTTATGCAAAGGCAATTTACAATTCTAACAAACGAATGTAAAAAGATTTATTCTTCATCGGGTCACAGTAGAGAAACCCAGGCTATTACGGGAAGACTTGAGTTTGGTTGACCAACGGCGATGCAGGCACAAAGGCACAAAGGGCCAAAGGGACAGAGCGGAAGGGGTTTTCTGCTTTGTGCCTCTGTGCCTCTGTCCCTTTGTCCCTCAAGAGGACGCCTGAAAACAACCGCAGTCCTATAAGTTCGAACGGTGATGCTATGTACTTCCATTCCATGAGCCATGAGGAACGCATCAGCCTGATGAACACGGCGCAGGGGAGAAGNCCCGCNGACGTCATCCTCACCGGAGGCCAGCTGGTCAACGTGTATTCCGCGGAGATCCTGCCCCATCTGTGGGTGGCGATCAAAGGGGCGAGAATCGCGTATGTCGGCGCGCCCGACCCCTCGATGGTGGGAAAAGAAACGGAAGTGCATGAACTCAACGGCCGCTTCATCCTGCCCGGGTTCATCGACGGCCACACCCATCTGGATGCCATCTTTCAGGTCGGCGCCTATGCAGAGTATGCCCTGGCTTTCGGCAACACCGCCGCGGTCAGCGAAGTGGCCATGACCGCCAATGCCATGGGCGTCAAGGGGGTAGAGTATTTCCTCCGTGAGATTGAAACGCTTCCCCTGAGAGTGTTTGTGCTGGCTCCGCCGGGGGTGCCGCCCTTCCCGGCCGTTGAAACAAGCCGGCCTTTTCCAGCCGAGTATTTCAAGAAACTGCTCGCCATGGATCGCTGTCTTGGGGTAGGCGAGAGCTACTGGCCGAGGGTGACGGACTGCGAGGAAAGAGCTCTGGCCCAGTATGAGTGGTCGGAGAGGGCCGGAAAAACCAGGGAAGGGCACGCGGCCGGAGCAAGGGGCAAGAAGCTTCAGGCGTATCGCGCGGCAGGCACGAGTTCCTGCCACGAGTCTGTGACGGCGGAGGAAGCCCTGGAAAAACTCAGGCTCGGCATGGCGGTCATGATCAGGGAAGGTTATGTTCGGCGGGAACTCGATGCCGTCTCCGGTATTGCCCGNAAGGGCGTGGATCTNACGAACGCGATGATCGTCACCGACATCGCCGACCCGCAGGAACTGGTGGAGCAGGGAGGGATGAATCTCCTTCTCAGAAAAGCGGTGAGCCTGGGCTTTGACCCTGTGAAAGCGATCCAGATGGTGACGGTCAATGTGGCGAGATATTTCGGGCTCAACGACCTTGGCGGGATTGCTCCCGGGAACATGGCTGACCTCGTGGTCGCGGAAGATCTCAAGAGTTTTCATTGTCACAAGGTTTGGGCCGGAGGCCGTTGGGTCGCCCAAGAAGAGAAACCGGTAAAGCCCTTCGAGCGGATAGCCTATCCAGAGGAGTCAAGACGTTCCATTGCCATTGAAGGTGTGAGCCCCGAAGTTTTCACAATCCCCTGTGCTCAGGCCAAGGTGAAAATAAGGGTTGTGGAGGTGGTCAACGAGACCATCACTCAGGAAACGCCTGTTGACATGGAACCCCACCATGGCCGTCTGGTCGCGGATCCAGCGAGGGACCTCTTGAAAGCGGCAGTGTTCAACAAAAGCGATGCGGCAGCTGCGCCCGGGCTTGGTTTTGTAAAAGGGGTGGGGCTTCGTTCCGGAGCCCTTGCCATGAGCGTCCTCTGGGATACCAACAACATCCTTGTTCTCGGCACCAGCGACCGGGAAATGGCTGCTGCCATGAACGAGTTGATCCGCATGCAGGGAGGAATGGTGGTTATTCAGGGAGGGAAGGTCGTTGCGCAGTCCCCTATGCCCATTTGCGGAATCATCTCGCCTGAACCGCTGCCGCGGATTATGAGGGAGATAAAGGAGGTGGAGGCGGCTTGTCAGAGGCTGGGGACAAGCATGACCCGGCCTTTTCTCTCTCTGCAAACCTTCTCCTTCACAGGTCTTCCTTTCTTGCGACTCACGGATCAAGGTCTTGTGGACGTCCGAAAAATGAGCAAGGTATCATTGTTCCTGTAGACCCCCTTTCCGTCATTCCGGTGAAGACCGGAATCCAGGGTTTGTCAACCAGGAGCGTCCCGCGAACCTGGACTCCGGCTGGATTTTATCCTGAGCGAAGTCGAAGGGCCGGAGCGACGGGGCCGAAGAAGATTCAGTAGGTTTAGAGTTATTGGCTATGAAGCTGTTGCTTTGATTGATTGGTGATTACGGCATGGAAAAAATTCCGATATTCCTCATGTTCTTTGGACACCTCTGGGTTGACGCCTCACAGGGGATTCTGCCTGTCGTGCTTCCCAAGCTCAAGGAAGTTCTGGATTTGAACTACTTTGAGATAGGCCTGGTGGTCACGGTTCTCAACCTGACTTCCTCCGTCATTCAGCCGATCTTCGGTTATATTTCCGACAAGATCCGCACCGGCTGGTTTGTCCCTGTGGGGATTCTCTGGACGGCCTGCATGATGGGGTTCCTGGGCTGGGCTCCCGGATATCTCAGCGTGTTGCTGCTGGTAGGTCTCGCGGGACTCGGCACCGCCGCCTTTCATCCGCGGGCGATGATGGTGGTCCATCTTGTAAGCGGTCCGAGAAAAGGCCTTGGCACGGCGATCTTCAGCACCGCCGGGAACATCGGATTTGCCCTGGGCCCCATGGTGGGAAGCCTTCTGGTCCTTGGATTCGGACTGCACGCAACGATCGGCTTGCTCGGCCCGGGTGTGCTCCTGGCGCTCACGATCTTTTTGTGGCCCGGCGACTTCCTGCAGCGAGAAGCGCCGGCGAAAATGGCGACCAAGACCGGCGACGAAGGTCTGCATTCAATCCTCTGGGGCTCTCTGATTCTCACGTGTCTGATCGTGACTTTGCGTGCCTGGGTTTACATCAGCTTCATGACCTACCTTCCCATGTTTTTACAGGACCAGGGGCTGCCTCTCAAAACAGGGAGCCTGATGCTCACCGTGTTTCTTGCAGGGGGCGCCGCAGCGGGTCTTTACGGGGGCCATCTCTCCGATCGGGTTGGGCGGCGCCGGATCATCGTCGTGAGCATGCTCCTTTACCCCGTCTTCATGTCTCTCATGATCCTCAGCAGCGGTCCCATTCTCTGGGTCCTGGCTGCTGCATCGGGCGCGGCGCTGCTGGCCTCGTTTTCTGTGACCATCGTGCTCGCACAGGAACTTCTTCCCAGAAACCTTGGCCTTGCTTCCGGACTCATTCTGGGCTTAGGTTTCGGCATGGGGGGACTTGGGGCGGCCGTCTCGGGGTGGATAGCGGATATGGTTGGGCTTTACAAGACCTTGTGGGTCCTGGCTCTTGTGCCTGTTTTTGGGGCCGTAGCCGGCTCCTTCATCCGAGCCCCGAAAAAGGTGGCTTCGTAAGGAGTCTCAAAAGGTTTTTTCCCGTCANTCCGGCCCTTCGACTTCNCTCAGGATAAACTCCAGCCGGAATCCAGTCTATTCAGAGAGCTACGAAACCTCTGGACTCCGGTTTTCACNGGAGTGANGACTTTNTACGAACCCATCTCCTCTGAGTTTGTGAATTCCGTTGACCACGTGTTCAGGCGATTGCCCTGATGCGGCTCTCAGAATATTCTCAATCGCGCCTGAGAGCATGCGGTGCATGGCTCCTCTAGTCATGCCGGCTATGTGCGGGGTGAGAAGGAGCCGGTCACGGGCTGAAGGAGACAGTTGGAGCAAGGGATCATCGGGTGGGAGCGGTTCAGGGTAGACGGTGTCCAGGGCCGCTCCTCCGAGATACCCTGCTTCAAGGGCTTCAGCCAAAGCTTTCTGATCGACCACCTCCCCCCTGGAGGTGTTGATTAACAGCGAACCCTCGGGCATAAGGCGGAGCTCTCTTGAACCCACCATTCCCCTCGTCCGGTCTGTCAGGGGCACGTGCACGCTGATCACATCGCACGATCGAAGAAGCTCATCGAGAGGCTTGAAAGCGACTACGACTTCATTCTGAAGGGTTTCCGGTGTTTGCGCCACGTCGTAGCAGCTCACGGAAGCTCCGAGCGACAAGGCGAGTTGGGCCACCTTGCGGCCTATTTCGCCGAACCCGATGATCCCGATCCTGGCCTCGGAAACTTCACGGGACCCGGAGGTGAAAAAACGTTCCCTCGCCCGGCTGTACTGACCGGCCTTGATTTCCCTGTCAGAGACCACCAGGCGACGTTGAAGTGCGATGAGAAGAGCGAGGGTGAANTCCGCAACCGTGGTCACGTTTTGGCCCGGACTGTTGGCCACAGGAATTCCAAGGCGGGCCGCGCTCCGGATGTCTACCCTGTTGTAGCCGGTTCCGGTTGTCTGGATCATTCGGACGCTGGGGATGTTCTCTAGGATCCGTGAGGTGATGNCAGGNTATGCTGCAGGGACGAGAAAAAAATCTGCANCCTGACAAGCAGAAATGATCGCCTGTTCGGTGAGGACCTCGTCGAAGCGGAAGTCAAGCGCTTCCGGCAAAACCACTCCGGCTTCCTCAAAACGCTTCAGGGGAAGGATACTGAAGACTTTGGGTTTCACAACGGGCTCTTCCTTAGACGCCTAACCTCAATCCGACAACCGGAGCTTGTGTACTGAGTGAATATCGAATGTCGAACAAGGAATATCGAATGATGAAGTTCACTTCTTTCTTCTCCTTTGGCGTTCGTCATTTGCTGTTCGGTATTCTGCGGTTCGCTTTTGAGTTTTCGCCTATGTTAGCCCATGAGTTCTTGCATGCATTTTGCGATTCGCTCCATCCCTTCCTTGCAGTCTTCATAGGAAGCGGCAAAGGAGATGCGGAAGCACCCATCCCCGTTTTCTCCGAATGTAGTGCCGGGGACCACCGCCACGCCACCATGATCCAGGAGGTAATCGGCAAGCGCTGAAGAATCCTTGCCCGGAGTGTCGTGCCTGACGAAAACATAGAAGGCGCCGCGCGGGTCAGTGATCGCCGAGAGCCCCGGGGCATGGGAGAGCCCATCCAGGATCACCCGGCGTCTCCGCTCGAATTCAGTCACCATCGTCTCCACGCACTCTTGAGGCCCCTGAAGGGCGGACACAGCCCCTGCCTGAGCAAAGGAGCAAACCGAGAGGAGCACGTTCTGCTGCATCTTGACGGCACCGGCGACCACATCTGCAGGAGCCGCGAGATAGCCGATCCTCCACCCGGTCATGGAATAGGTCTTGGAGAGGGACCCCCAGATTGCGGTCTTCTCCTTCATGCCCGTCTGGGAGGCAGGGCTCACGAATCGGTTGCCTTCAAACACCATGCGGTCGTAGGCCTCATCGGAGAAAAGGAGGAGATCATAGTTCTTTGCAAACCCGCAGACTCCATCCACCTGTTGCGGGGTCATGACTCCTCCGGTCGGGTTGTGAGGCGAATTCACGATGATCGCACGGGTGCGGTCGCTCAAAAGCATTTCAGCCGCTTCCAGGTNAGGAGCGGAGTTTTGCTCCAGGAGCAGGGGGTAGGGAACCGGTACTCCTTGCGCAAGCCGCACACAGGTGGTGAACTGACTGTAGCCCGGGTCGGGGATGAGCACCTCATCACCAGGTTCCAGGAGAGCCATGAGGCTGAGATACATAGCCTCCTGGCCTCCTGCAGTGACCATAATTTCCGTGAGGGGATCATAGGTCAGGTTCTTGTACGTCATCAGCGACTCGGAAAGGGCCTGACGAAGGTCGAGGGTCCCGAGGTTAGGTGTGTAGTGAACGAACCCTTTGTCCAGAGCCTTCTTTGCCGCCTCTTTGATGTGAGCGGGGGTGTCGAAGTCGGGTCTTCCGATCTCGAAATGAATGACTTTCTTGCCCTGGGCTTCCAGTCTGGCCGCCTTCTCAAACACTTTCCTGATGCCGGCAAAGGGAATGTCCGCCAGCCGGCTTGAAACAAGAGGTTCGCTCATAAGTTTACCCTACTTTTGAAATAAGAAGAATACACAAGACAGGAGACAGAATGAAAAACAAGAAATAAAGCCAATCACGAAAGCACGAAATTTCGAAACCACGAAAAAGGACATGGTGTTTCATAGAACCCCCCTTCTTCTTTCGTGCTTTCGTACCCCGCCAAATTAACGGCGGGCAAGCTTCGTGTTTTCGTGATGAGCCCCTGGGTTTTATCCTGTATTCTACTGTCTCCTGTATTCTTGGTTTTCAACTGCTTACTGCCCACTGGTTCAGTACGGTACCACTCCCGCGCTCACCATCATGCGAAGAGGGAAACGAATCTCTATAGCCCCTTCGGGGCAATCCTGCCGGCAGGAACCGCAATGCCAGCACTCGTCAGGGTACTTCACGAACGATTTGTTCTCCTCTTCGTCCATGTAAATCACATCCAGAGGACAGGAGTCTTCGCAGTTCCCGCACCCGGTGCACAATTCTTTATTGATGACTGGAGGCACTTCTTTTCTCCTTCACTTTGTCACCCTCACCCTGGCCCTCTCCCCTCAAGGGAGAGGGGAAGGGAATGGGTGGAGGATTTAGGGGAGGGGCAAGAACGACGGGAGTGTTCTTCCCTCCTCATCTTTCATGACCACAACCTGGCCGAGCCAGTTCCGGTCATCCGTCTCCGGAAAGTCGAGGCGATAATGGCATTGGCCGAATCGGCTTTCTTTCCGGTGCAGCGCTGCCGTGATCATGCATCTTGCCACGGTGACCATGTTGTACACTTCCTGAGAACGGCAAAGGTCATGGTAGGTCTTTGCGCCGACCTGATCCTTCCACTGATCGAGGAGGTCCAGATTCTGCCAGGCTTTCTTCATGCCCCATTCCGAGCGCGCCGGGCCCATGCCCTCTGTCATGGCTCGCTGGAGCACGTCTTCGAATTCCTGCCATGCAAACGTCCTCGACTCCTGCATGGGAGCAAAGACGCGATCCTTGATTTCCTTGACCTGGGGTTCGGGAATCGGCGGCCCGCTTTTGTCTATCCGTGCCGCGTAAGCGGATAGGGCGCGACCTGCATGAATTCCGCTGGTGACGGCCATGTGCAAGCTTCGGCACTGGTCCGCAGAATTGCCGGCAGCAAAAAGGCCGGGCACATTCGTTGCACAGTCGCGGTCAATTTTGATCCCGCTGCCACAGACTTCGTTGGGACCGCCCTGCATTCCCTCGGACGTGGCCACTTCCAGCAGATCTCTCGACAAGTCAATCCCTTTCTGTTGAAAATAGTCGGGCAGGGTATCCTTGTCATAGGAAAGGGTGGTGACCAGATGTCTCAGGGCATCGGGGGCAAGGTGCCGGCAGTCCACGCGGATAGGGCCTCGATGAGCCTTCAGTTCGGTTAATATGGCATGAGTCAACTTGTGGCGGGCTCCCTTGATCCCCATGGGGTCATAGCGGTCCATGAACTCTTCCCCCATGCCGTTGACCAGTTTGCCGCCCATTCCCACCAACGCATTCAGCCCCGGGGCGCTGAAGCCTCTAGGCACCACGGTCATTCGAAGGTACTCCACGTTGGCGAGCCTTGCGCCGGCGCGAAAGGCCATGGCTTCACCGTCCCCGGTGTTGGCGGGACACATCCAGCAGTTGAAGCTCAGGCCGGTGGGGTTCTGATAGATCCGGTTCGTTCCTCCGGTGGCCAAAAGGACGGCTTTGGCTTTCACGACAAAGAAGGTTCCCGCCCTGATGTGGAAACCCGCTGCCCCGCACACCTCCCCATCGTGCACCAGGAGATCCGCGGTGGTGACACGGTCAAGGACTCGGCACCCTGCCTTTCGGGCTGCTTGGCCGAGAAGAGGTTTCATGCGCTTTCCATTGAAGTTGATCCACCAGGGGCCGGGCTGGCCGAAGGACTGGGTGCGAAAAAAGGAACCATCCGGGCTGCGAAGACTGCAACCGATCTTCTCGTAGCGTTGAATAGCTGTTTGCAGTTCGTCGCAGTAGACTTTCTCCACAACGGAGAGATCCGTCGCGCCCCTCGCGCTGCNGCCGGTGAAGGCGAGGTAAGCGTCGCGGGTGTCCCATTCCGGCCCGGTTTCGAGATACGCCGCGAAGTGGTCGATTCCNCCGGCGGCGTGGCCGCTTCTTTCAATCACCGCCTTGTCCATGATGAGCACGTCATGGCCCTCTTCTCGGCAGGTGAGTGCAGCGTTGAGGCCTGCGACACCGCCGCCGATGATGAGGATGTCGGTCTCAAGATGTTCTTGATTCACTGTAAACCGCCCTCTTCAAATTGAAAACCCCCTCCGCCCCTTTTCTTTTATCCTCTTGCACATGTTCTCTTGGTTTCTTTGGGCACCGACCGATAACGCCTGAATGCCTTTATCCCCTCAATGGCCAGAAGGATAGCCCCGACGACCATGAAAAGGGCAAGCAATCCCATTAGCAGCTTCCCTGCGTAGCCCCCCCCATCCACGGGCCCGCTGAAAACCGCTTTGAAACGTTTGTAGGAGGTCACGACCAAGGCCGCCGTGGTCGTGAGAAACATGAAAATCATCGGGTAAAAGGTCCATGCATAGGATTTCCCTTCCGACATCAGGAAAGCCGTTGCCAGCATCAGAGCCAGGGATGCCATTAGCTGATTTGATTCTCCAAAAAGGAGCCAGAGATACCGCCACCATCCTGTCAGAATAAGGATTAGCGTCAGAGCGATGGCAATCGTGGTTCCTACATGCGCGTTTCTGAAGAGCGGGCTAAGTTCACCCAACAATTCCGACATCGTCACTTTCATGAACCGGATCACCATGTGAAGAACCGTTATGGCCAGAATGATCAACATAACGCCGCCATAGGACTTTCCCAAAGGATACGGCATCCCCAAAGCTCCAAGGAACTTCGACACCCCGCCGGCAAAGACCCCAATCGGTCCCTTAGCCAGGCCCGCTTCATAGTCGGCGGACGAGGCGTAGATGGTTCCTGCAAGGATCAAGGCGAATAGGGCAAGCATCATTTCCACAAACATCGCGCCGCCGCAGACGGGTCGGACGTCCATTTCATTTTCGAGCTGCCGGCCGGTTCCATAATTGGATACAATGCCATGCCAGCCGGAGACCGCTCCGCAACCAATGGTCACAAACAAGATCGGCCATAGATGGCCAATCTCGATTTCGAACTCTGTGTAAGCAGGAAGAGTGAAATCGGGATGCAGGACAAGGACTCCAATCACCCCGAACAAGAGGCCCAAGAAAACGACGTAAGAAGCCACATAGTTGATCGGGAGCGCAAATCTCCAGATCGGCAGCACTGCCGCAACGTAGCAGAAGAGGAGCACTGCAATGGCCCAAAAGGGCCTGTAGCTCGAAAGAAACGTTCCAAGGATCTTGTCGGATGGAGCGACGGTTCCCAGCCATATGCCGAACAATGCGATCAGGACACAGACAACCGTGGAGTGGATCACTCCCTTCCTCCAGCGATAGATCATCTGCCCGGCGAGAAGGCCGCCGATGGTGAGAAAAAGCCATGCCATTGGGGAAGTCTTCTGAGCTATGGCTGCGTCAACGACGATGTTGCCGAAAGCTCCAGCAAGGAGGAGGAGAAAGAAATAGATGAAGCAAAGCAAGACAATTCTGGCTCTTGGAGAGATCAACTTGCCGCTCAACTCGCCCAGAGTGGCGCCTTCTTTTCGCACGGCCATCATGGCGCTGGAATAGTCCTGCACCCANCCGATGAAAAGGGCGCTGACCAGGATCCATAGCAAGGCCGGCAACCATCCCCACTGAAGGGCGACAATGGGGCCAAGAATGGGACCTACCCCTGCGATAGACGTGAACTGATAGCCGAAAAGAAGGCTCTTGCCGGTGGGCATGAACTCCGCTCCGTCCATGCGCTGTTTGGCTGGAGTGGCCCTCATTGGATCGGCTTGAATGACCTTGGCGTCGATGTGCTTCGCATAGACCCGATAACCTATGAAGAAGACGACGAGGCCTAAGATCAGGACAAGGATGGAGTTCATGCGTTTTCACTCCGGTCTTTTCTTCTCGATAGGAAGGGAACAAACAGATTCAAGCCGCACCCTTATATGACTTCCCAGTAATCAGAAGGCAGCGTAAGCATAAGGAATGGTTTTCAAGGTTGTCAAGAAACATTCCCATGTTGAAAAAAATCAAGATTTCAATTAAGTTCAAGACACTCAATAGACTGGTGTCACTCCCTCCCTAACCCCTTTGGGGACTTTGTT
>JGI26437J51864_10000488_pt1 | contig 10236 bp, 10 predicted proteins | sample FrelakmetLWP11LW_FD_51864 | JGI IMG/M metagenome (IMG submission 51864)
CGATGAAAAGGCAGTAGGCGATGAAAGCGATCCATGAAAAGGGAGCGTGTTCAATGTAAAGGGTGCGAGGAGGGAACTCAAAGTAGCGAGATAGGGGCGCTTCCGCTACGAGGACTCCGGCCAGAGGAAGTCCCAGCAGCATGGCGGCAAGAACGGAAGCTTTCAGGATTCCTTTCATTTTCTTTTCCTGCACGAGCTGAGCCAGTATAAGCGATATCTCTGCAGCGGGTAAAGGAGTATGCAGGACCGATCCGGATTTCTATTTTGCTGGAAATTTGAGATTGAATCAGCGAGAATCAGTGCCTGCCCATTTCATTAAGAAATCAACGAGAGCAGGAGAGGGATATGCCGACGATCATGCCGGAAGGAGAAAGGGTGAGGCAGGCGGTAAAATTCATTTCTGCGGAGCGGATGGAAGACGAGAAGAAGTCCCTCCGCAAGCTGATTCAGGAGGCTTCTCTCAAGTTCAACCTGTCTCCGAAAGAGGAGCAGGACCTGGTCAACTTCTACAGAGACAAATGAGGCCCGAAGAAGAAAGTGACCAAGATGAGCGGCTTGTTTCTGAGCGTTCTTGAGAAACCTGCTAATGGACGTCTAGGCTGTCGGTCTTTTTCAAGGTTTGAAGCAGGGAGCGGGCCACTCGAAAGAGAATCCAGAGAACCGCCAGAATGCACAGACTCCCTGCGAGCACAGGCATCCATGAGCCTTCCTCATCCGTGTGCTGAAGTCCCACTGAAATGGAGACCACCCCCAGGAACACCAGATAGGCCGACACCAGGGCGGAGAAAACCAGAAGAACCCAGAGAAAAGGGTTTTTCATAGATCACTTTTTCATTTCTTTGAGTTTGGTGCTGAGAAACTCTATCTGGTTTTTGACGCGCTTGTCCATCTTCATTTTGTGTTCAATGACCTCAGAGGCGTAGAGGACGGTCGAGTGGTTTCGACTCAGAGACCGGCCGATTTCTTCTACGGTTCTGTCCGTGTGTTGCCGGCAAAGGTAGACGTAGACGTTTCGCGGGTAGGCGTGGATCTTCTTTCTGGATTTGGAGGGCAGCAAGGCCGGATCGATCTTGAAATACTGACACACCATGGCCTTCACGTCTTCCATGGTCAGAAGTTTTTGCGAGGGCATGTGGCACAGGAGGATTTCTTTTGCCAGGTCCGGGTCTATTCGGGCCTTCATGAGATCGGCCTTTGCCTTCAAGCATCGGAGAGCGCTTTCCATCTGGCGAACATCTCCGGTGAGGTCTTTGGCCAGGAGATGAAAGATCTCGTGGGAAAGAGCTAGCCCGTGTTCTGAGGATTTCCTTTCAATGATTTTGACCCGGGTCTCATAGTCCGGTGTATCCAGAGTGGTGATAATTCCGGAGGTCAGCCGCGAGGCCAGTTCCCTGTTCAAATGGGGGATGTCCTTGGGGAGAAGGGAGCTCGTGAAAATAATCCTCTTGCGATCATTGGCCAGGGCATCCAGCGTGTATCCCAGTTCAAGCTGAGTTTTTTCTTTGCCGCTCAGAAAATGGATCTCTTCCAGGAGCAGCACATCGCAGGTTCGTCGGTACTTGTTCTTGAATTCATCGATCCGGTGGTTCTTGAGGGCAAAGATCATTTCGTTCACAAAGTCTTCGGCGGTGATGTAGATCACTTTGAGTCGGGGGTTGCTTTCCAGGAGCGCGTGAGCCGTGGCCTGAGAAAGGTGACTTTTGCCAAGACCGGTTTTTGCTACGATGAACAGGGAGGAGCAGGGGAACTGGCCTTCTATGGCCAGAGCCTTGGAAGCCGCATAGGCAAACTCATTGCATCTTCCCACCACGAATCGATCAAAGGTGAAGTCCTGGTTGAGCGCCCTGGGCCCGCCATTTTCGTTGCTCGGGATGTTGGGCAGAGTGAGCTGCCTGGGATCTTCGACAAGAGCAGGAGGCGGAGCGGACGAAGGACTCACCACTCTCAGAGCCAGCTTACAATTCTTTTCTCCCATCCGGTCGAGGTTTTCCTGGAAGAGAGGGATGTAATTCTCCGTGACCCAGTTGAGGGAGAACTTGTTGGGACATCCCAGAACGAGGGCGTCGTCGCTCTGCTCCAGAAGGGTGAGAGGATTGATCCACAAAGAGAAGCTTTTCTCCGGAATGACCCCTCTGATCTGGTCCTTGATCTCTTCCCAAATAGTCGTCATCGCCGCCTCAGGAATAAAAAAAGAAAGCATGAAGTCATAGAATGCTTCCACGTTCGTGTGCCTTCTATCGAACCCCCCAAAGGCTGTCAAAGGTAATGAGTCGGGAGAGCAAGTTAGCCGCTCAGGTTTTATCGACAGGATATAACCGGCTGAAATCGCTAATTGAAATTTTATTCGGCCGGTAACTGCAAGGGGAGTGCGAAAAAGAGGTGTGCCTGGAATTTGCTTTTGATATCAGAAGGTTTGACCTTAATGAGATGAGGTGTATAAATATATCCACAAATCTCAATCTTCAGTTTTCTCGTCCTTACGCTTTTTTTCTTTCGTTTTTGATTCTACCCATTAGATTTTTTCTTTTATTCCCACCGCACTTTTTACGAATCCTTATGGAGCAAGGGTCTCCAAGTCGCCGAGGTCTGATCCCATGGAGAAAGAAAAAAATCTCCTTGTTCTGGTCTACCAACGCAGCTATGATTCACGCTTACGCTAAGCCATCTTTTCGAGAAGGACGACGTGCACGTGAAACGCTTAAGGGTAGCACTGATTGCAGGCGGTATCTCCGGAGAACGGGAAATTTCCATGAAAAGCGGAGATGCGGTGGAGAAAGCGCTTGATCCGAAGAAGTATGAGGTGAAGCGCTACGATCCGCGTGACGATCTCGATTTGCTTTTAAAGAACAGTGGAAACACTGATCTGGCTTTGATCTTGCTCCATGGCAGGTATGGAGAGGACGGGTCCATGCAAGGACTGCTGGACCTGCTGGGCATCCCTTACGTCGGCTCCGGAATACTCGGCAGTGCGATGGCCATGAACAAGCGAATTGCAAAGAGCCTATTCAGGACAGAGGGGCTTCTCGTGGCCGAGGATGTTCTTCTTTACAAGGGGGAGCCCTATTCCCTGGATCAGATTCTTGAGCGCCTCGGTGCTTCTACGGTGGTGAAACCAGCCTCAGAGGGTTCGAGTATCGGAGTCACGATTTGTCACTCCAAGGAGGAGTTGCTCAAAGGAATCGAGGCCGCCTTTCACCATGATCGGGAAATCCTGGTGGAGCGTTTCCTCAACGGCAAGGAGTTAACCTGCTGTGTCCTTGGAAACAAATCGCTCGAGGCTCTCCCTGTTATCGAAATTGTCCCCAACCCGAAATATACCTTTTTTGATTACCAGGCCAAGTACACTCCAGGGGCCACGAGTGAAATCTGCCCTGCAAGGATTTCTCGGGCTCAAACCGAAGAGGTCCAGTCTTGCGCCGTGCGAGCTCACAAAGCGCTGGAGTGCAGGGATTGGAGCCGAACGGACTTGATTCTTTGTGAGGACAAAGTGTATGTGCTCGAAACGAACACCATTCCGGGAATGACGGAGACGAGCCTTGTCCCTCTTGCTGCCAGAACAGCGGGGATGGCTTTTCCCCAGTTCGTGGACCGGTTGATCGCGCTTTGCATTGAGCGCAGAAGGAGTTGAGCCTGGCACCTGTGATATATACTGAAAACACTGCCGCTTCAATACATAATTAATTGAAATTATTAGATATTATTTATATTGTTGGTTTTCAGCTTTAGTGGCTTTAGCGCGCTTTAGGCATTTCTTCTTGTGCAGCCTGACCAAAAACAAACCTCACCCAGAAATGTCAAAAAAGCAGTGCAACCTACTGATAATAATANCTAAAAAACCTAATGTTTCACGTGAAACATTAATTTGCTTTTCAAGTTTTGCAAATCTGTGATATCTCAAGGGCGCATCACGGTTGCGCATGCATCAGTACCCGTGAGTTAAGGACTTAGGGTCCAGATTTGAGGGAGATTTCGAAAGATCAATGGGATCCATTGTTTCCATTGCGAATCAAAAAGGCGGAGTAGGAAAGACGACCACGGCCGTGAATCTTTCTGCGTCCGTAGCCGTGGCAGAGAAAACCTGCCTCCTGGTGGACTGCGACCCTCAGGGCAATGCCACGACCGGCCTGGGTATCGAGCGGAGCTCCCTTGAAAAAGGGCTTTATGAGTTCATCCTCGGTTCTGCGACGGACACGGAAGTGGTTCTTCCTACAGGGCTTTCAGGATTGCATCTGATTGGGGCCAATGGGAATCTCATTGGTGCGGAGGTCGAGATGACGTCGGCCGAGGAACGGGAGTTTCGACTGAAAAAGCGGCTTGATCCTCTTAGGGAACGCTACGACTACATCTTCCTCGACTGCCCGCCGTCTCTCGGTTTTCTCACCGTCAATGCCTTGACCGCCTCTGACGCCGTGCTGGTCCCGCTCCAGTGCGAATACTATGCTCTTGAAGGGTTGACGCAATTGCTCAAGACCGTGAGTGCCGTGAGAAGCAGCCTCAACGGAAACCTGGACCTGGCGGGAATCCTTCTCACTATGTTTGATTCCAGGAACAATCTCTCCCTTCAGGTGGCCGAAGAAATCAGGCAGCATTTCAAGGAGGCGGTCTTTCACACCATTATTCCACGAAACGTCAGACTCAGTGAAGCCCCAAGCTATGGTAAACCGGCCCTTCTTTATGACATCAAGTCGAGCGGCGCGCAAAGCTACCTGGCTCTGGCCAAAGAACTGATCGGTAGAGGAGTGAGAAATCATGGCCACGCATAAAGCCTTGGGCAAAGGGCTGTCCGCCCTGATCCCGGAAACAGAGGACTTCGGAACAGGAGCGGTGAGGTTTTTTCAGTGCCCTATTGAAATGATCGAACCCAACCCCTATCAGCCGAGGCAGACTTTTGAAGGAGAGGAACTGGAAGAACTGGCCGGCTCTGTCAAGGAGCAGGGAATCCTGACCCCCCTCCTAGTGAGCAAGACAGACAAGGGCTACCGCCTCATTGCAGGCGAGCGCCGCTGGCGGGCCGCTCAGAAGGCCGGGCTCGCCAGGGTGCCTGTGGTGGTGCGGGAGACGACGCCTGCTCAATCGCTGGAGCTGGCTTTGATTGAAAATATTCACAGGAAGGATCTCAATCCCATAGAAGAAGCCATGGCCTTCAGCCGGCTTCTCGAGAATGAAGGGGTGACCCAGGAGTCGCTTGCCGCCCGGCTCGGGAAGGACAGGGCAACTATCGCAAACACGGTCAGGCTCCTGAAACTGCCGAACTCCATACAGAAAGACGTAATGGAGAACCGCCTTTCCATGGGTCACGCAAGGGTGCTCGCCGGGTTGAAGGATGGTATGGAACAAAAGGCCATTCGGGATGAAATCATCAAGAAAGACCTTTCCGTGCGGCAGACAGAAGCGCTGGTCAAGAGGAGGAGCCGCTTGGGGTCATCGAGACCGAGGGCGAGAGGCAAAGATCCGTACTTGCAGTCGCTGGCGGACAGCCTAAAGAATTCTCTCGGAACAAAGGTGGAGATCAAAAAGCGAGGCAAGAAGGGAAGCATCCTGATCCATTTTTATTCAGACGAAGAACTGGACCGCCTTCTGGAGATTCTGGGATAGCCACCCAGGGGATTTATCATTTAACATTTTCTTAAAAACATAGACTCACTCTCCAATAACCAATGTGAAATGAGCAATGTCCAATGATCAATGATGTCTGTGAGTTGCTTGACGGAACTTGAGAGGACAACCTATGGTGGTCATGGTTATGGATGGTCAGGGCGGAGGGATTGGGTCGGTTATCATCAAGGCCCTGCGAACCGCTGTTGCAGAAGATCTGGAGATCCTGGCCTTGGGCACGAACTCGGCGGCCACGGCGCGAATGATGAAAGCCGGGGCAAACCGAGGGGCAACGGGCGAAAATGCCATCGTTCAAACATCCCCAAAGGCCGATGTGATCATGGGTCCTCTGGCCATTCTCATGCCCCACGCTATGATGGGTGAACTGACCCCGAGAATGGCTGAGGCCGTTTGCGCGAGCAGTGCAGAAAAAATACTGATCCCTCTGACCCAGGAGAAAGTCAGGCTCGTCGGCGTCACAGCCGACCCTCTGCCGCACCTGGTGGAGGAGGCGGTGAAAGTTTTGAAACAGATTATCCTTGTTCCGGCATAGGAGGATGTCATGACCTGGAAAGACATGGCGAAAAAGATCGTTTGGTTGGGGCACGACTGCTTCAGGGTCGATGCGGGAAAAATCGTTTATTTTGANCCCTACCAGATTTCAGNAGGGCCGAAGGCAGACCTCATCCTGGTAAGCCATGATCACTTTGATCATTGCTCTCCGGAGGATGTGGCCAAGATTCAGCAACCTAAGTCCGTGGTTGTTACAGAGAAGGACTCTGCCAAGAAGCTCAAAGGCGATGTGAGGGTCGTGAAACCCGGAGATGTCCTTGATGTTGGAGGCGTCAGAGTCGAGGCAGTCCCGTCTTATAACGTGGACAAAAATTTCCATCCCAAGAAGAACGGTTGGCTCGGCTTTATAGTGGAGATGGAAGGGGTCAGAATCTACCACGCAGGCGACACGGATTTCATTCCTGAAATGAAAGAATTTCAAATAGATATAGCAATGATCCCTGTGTCGGGGACCTATGTCATGACCGCGGACCAAGCCCTCAAGGCAACCCTTGCCATGAAGCCGAAGCTGGCAATTCCAATGCACTACGGTGCCATTGTGGGCAATGACGAAGATGCGCAGAAGTTCAAGAAAGGTCTGGAGGGAAAAGTAGAGGTTCTTGTCCTTAATAAAGGCCAGTGAATCCCAATATTTATATTTAATTATATAAACATTAAATATATTTATATTTAATNTTGTGCTTTTATAATTAAAAGTTACATAATATATTAACTGATTTCGATGGAATTCCCTCTTAGCATCTCCGGGAGATTGAGATAATACTCCCCCTCTTTTTTCTTGCCTCTCCTCATGCACCCGTTCCCGTAAACCCGGCACTTGAAATGCAACTCCTTTAGGGCCGCTTCGGTTTGTCTCTCGCCGAGGCAGCCGCTGCCNAGGAGTCTNGCGATCGCTCTGATCCTGTANCGATCCATTCCCTCGATGCTGCGGGAGAGTTGATCAGGGGATCCTCCTTCCTTGATGACAAGGGGTNCAGGAATCAGCCAAATGGGGTATTTCCAGGAAATCCTGAGCCAGAGATCATAGTCCTCGCACACGGGAAAGTCCTCGTCAAAGACGCCCACTTCTTCCAGAAGAGACCGTTTGACAACCGCTGCGGACGGGCTCACGACACAAAGCTTTAAACAAGGTTCAAAAATCTCCCCTGAGGGTTTGAAGTGCTTTTTCATTGGGTTCACTCGAACGCCTCTTCTGATCCAGCGCTCCTCTGTCTGGCAGGCCACAGCCTCAGGATGCTCTGAAAAAAAGGAAACCTGCGTGGCCAGTTTGTCAGGCAGCCAGTAATCATCAGAGTCGAGAAAGGCGATCAGGGGTGAGTCAGACGCTCTAATCCCGGTGTTTCTTGCGGCGGAGACTCCGAGGTTCTTGGAGTGGGTGATGCACTGAATATGGGGAAGAAATGGCGCAAGAGCCTTGGACGTGGTGTCTTCAGATCCATCATCGATAACGAGGATCTCATAATCCGCAAAGGTCTGGTAAAGAACGGAAGCAACGGCTCTTGCGATCTTGTGAGCGCGGTTGAAGGTAGGGATAATGACGCTTACCGCAGCCATTGCCACAAAAGGGCCAGGACGCCGGCCAGAAAAAGGTTCGCCTCCACAAAAGCTTCAGAGCGGGTTCCCGGATAGAGCGCCCGCCTTTCGTAGGCAAGGATGCAGAGGGTCAAGGTCAGATAGCACAGAAGCAGGAGGTAAGCGAAGGGGCCGACCCAGCCGATAANAGGAGCCACGGCGAGCAGAATCGAACCCACCAGCATCACGCATTTCAGGAGCCACAGGGTTCTTTTCTCTCCCAAAGTGATCGGAAGCGTTTCGGAGCCGACAATCAGGTCTCCCTGAACCTGGAAAATATCNAAGAAAGCGGATCTCACGTACACCACGGAAAACACNAAAAGAAAGGAAACGACTTCACCGGTCCAGGGTCCTCGAGGAGTTCCNAGNAGGGGNAGAAGCGCCATCACGGCGCCCCANGCAAAGGCTTGAGCGAAGGTTTTCGAACCGGGAATGTCCTTGATTTTGGAATANCGCCACAGGTGCCGCTTCCGCAACGGCACAATGGGGAGGCTGTAAATGGTGCCGACGAGACTCAATCCTACGGTGGCCAGAAAAGCAGGAAGCCCCAAGAAAGTGGAAAGGAGGAGTGCCCCTGCAATGGCTACAACGCCCGACAGAATGAGCAGGCTGCGGTATCTTCTATAGAAGGAGGCTCTCTCCGGATCGTTGTAGGTGCTGGCGCCCTTGTCCAGAAGGCGATTGAGCACGTGCATGGCATANATGTAAAGAAAGGCCAGAGAGGGAAGAACGAGATCAGGANGTCTTCCTGAGAGGACATTCATGGCATGGGCCAGAGAGAACGCTCCGAAGGCCGCGACAATATTGGTCTGGAAGATGAATTTTATGAAGTACCTCAGGAATCGATCCAGCGCGGTTTCCTTCCGACTCCGAATGGATTCGATTTTCTGGACGACTTTGTTGATCATCCAGTTGGGGGTTGACGCCCCTGCAGTCACCCCGATGGTTTCCATGGCGGAGAGCTTTTCGCGGTCGAGCTGCTGATCGGTCTCCACGTGGAAAACAGGGAGCCCTGTGGATGAGGCCACCTGTGCGAGACGCCGCGTGTTTCCGCTGTGGAAGCCCCCGACCACCACGATTCCGTCCACGTGGGCTGCAAGAGCGCGCACTTCCTCCTGCCGGCTTTCGGTGGCGCCGCAGATGGTGTTGAAGACGAGGGCCTCGGGGAAGCGTTTCTTGATGGTCTCGACAATCCTCTCGTAGGCCTGTTTCTCCTGCGTGGTCTGCGCAACCACAAGGACCTTTTCACGCTCAGGCAGAGCAGAGACCTCCTCCGAGGTGCTGATCACAACAGCGTTTCCGTTGCCGTGGCCCTTCAGGCCGATGACTTCAGGATGGTCCGGTTCTCCCACGATGACGGCCAGATACCCTTTGTGGGTGTGGTACCGAATGAGGGCTTGGACTCTGGCCACCCTGGGGCAAGTGGCATCGATGATTTTCAGTCCAGAAGCCTTGAGAAGCTTGCGATCTTGCGGGGGGATTCCGTGAGCACGGATGATGATGGTTCCATGCTTGAGTGTTGAAATATTTCTAGCCACGTGAACCCCTTTGGACTCAAGCAGGTTCATGACCTGCTCGTTGTGGATGAGAGGTCCGTAAGTGAAGATCGGCCCGGGGTCTTTGTAGGCTTCTCCAAACACCCTTTCCAAGGCGCGGCGTACTCCCATGCAGAACCCTGCGGTTTTGGCCTGCTTGACTTTCACGTGATCTGACCCTCAGTGCTTCTCTGACACATACGGTGACGAAAGGGGTCCACCACAGAGGCACCGAGAGCACGGAGAGGAGGCTCTTTGCTCATTCGCGGGAGATACCGCGAATGAGCAAGGGTCTCGTCCGCATTTCGCGGAGGCATACCTATGAGGCGAGGTCCTTGAACTTCGTGACCGGCCCGTGGATCTTAATGGCGAAGTCCAAGTGATTGAGGCAGATCCACCCCTATGATTTGCCGGTATCTCCCGGCAAATCATAGAGTGGCATTTCTCTGCGTCCTCTGAGCCTCTGTGGTGAGTATGATACAGCATTTATGAGATCCCCGAATCGNNTTCGGAAAAATAGGCGTCCGTGATCGCAAAAAGGGTTTCTTTGTTGACGATCCGGCTGACGCTTGCCCGCAACCGGCTGCTGTTGGGAAGCCCTTTGGTAAAAGAGATCAGCAGGCCTCGCATGGTGAAGGCAGCGTTTTTCTCGCTCATGGATTCGCAGAGAAAGCGGTAGTGATCCATGACGAAGGATTTCCTGTCCTCCAGTCCAGGCTGAGTGACAGGGAGGCCTCGTTCCAGGTTCTCGATTTGCCGGAACACCCAGGGGTTTCTGACGGCCCCTCGACCGATCATCACCCCGTCGCATCCTGTCGCTGCCATCATTCGAAGAGCGGCAGATGCATCGAAAATATCTCCATTGCCGATGACGGGTATCTTGACCGTCTCTTTGACCTTTCTGATCCACGACCAATCCGCGGGAGTGGAAAAACTCTGAGTTGCGAATCTCGGGTGGACC
>JGI26437J51864_10000490_pt1 | contig 10225 bp, 9 predicted proteins | sample FrelakmetLWP11LW_FD_51864 | JGI IMG/M metagenome (IMG submission 51864)
AAGCATGACCCCGATCAACAGATAACGGGCTGTCTTTTTCAGCAGATCCATAGGTTGAGACCCTGTCTTGATATGGAAAAGAGCTTTTATCGCCAATGCGCGTGGAAATCAATAAGCATTTTGCATAAAGCGAGCATAATGACAGCTAAAACAATTTCCTTAAGTTTCTAAATTCCTGGCACCTTGGTGCGAGGAATTTTAATTAGATAGATGATACGCCTGCAGTTGCAGCCGATGACATGAAACAGGCATAACCGAACATAACCTCCTGACCCTCAAGAGGGGGAGCGCATGATTTTCCGGACCCCGTATCTCGGAAGAGCGCGGGGTTTTTGCGTTTTGGGTTTCCAGACGAGGATGAAAATGTTGAAGTACAAGACACGCCCCCAAGTGGCGGAGGGGGAGTGGGGCGTTTACGGGTGGTGCGAAATGCTGAGATGCAAGACCCCATAGCATATGTTGGGCAACAGCCCGCATAGACTTGATCAGAAGAAGACGGCAATACCCGATCTCCAGACAAATCACTGCAATGAAAATTTCTTCTAGAGGATTCCGGAATAAATCACTTGATGAAGATGACGATCTCGATGGCGATCAGGATCACGATCACCAGTGACAGCATTTCCGAGCGCTTGATTGCGATGCTCTGGCAGAGCATGTCATAGGTGTTCGAAGCGATATCGAGCTTTTTCTCGATGCTGCCCTCCCAATCCTTGACGCGGAACAGCCTCAGGGCGGCGAGATAGATCTTTGCGTAGTATGCGTCCTCCGTTACCTTCAGGGACGAGTCGATCTTTTCGGTGATGCCCATCAGCTCGGTAATCGTCTTCATCACCGCGGCGGCCAGCCTCTCGTATTTCTTGATTCTCCAGAGCGACAAGGCACCCTTTTCCGAAATGTCCCCCTGGATGGTGCTCAACTCCCTGTCGACCACGTCATCGTAATACCGGAGCTCCAGAAGCTGGGCAATGGCAAACTCCAGGATGTCGGCGATATCCATGCTTCCGGAAGGCTCGATCATCAGCGCATTGTCCCAATTCAAGATGACCAGGTCATCCTCAAAGTAGGAGTACCGGTACTGCAGGAGTTCCTCCCTCATGCGGCCGCTGAGAACCTTTTGCTCACCGTACATGAGACGGGATACATCGTAGTGCCGAAGAAAATCATCAGCGCCCAGGGCCGGTTCCAGGGCCTCAATGAAAAATACGGTATAGTCCTCTTCGAAACGGCTCAAATTGAGTCCCACAATGGCGCTGCCCAGGGCCGAAATCGTCTTGTTGAGATGGGTGCGTGACTCTTCTTTCAGGGTCTCCGACTCCGAGAGGATAGCGGCTGTTTCCTCAAATTCGGACAGGGTGATGTTTTTCAGGGGAATTTCGAGAATGATGCTGAGAACGCCGAAGTCATAAGCCTTGCCGTGGATGTTCACGGGAAACCTGCGCCCCCCTGACTCCCACTCGATGCTCTTGAGTTGGAACACGACAGGCGGGTTGGAAAATTCAAGAGCCTTGCTGCGGGGCTTGCGCTCGATCTTCAGTCTTCTCGCCTCCTCGCGAAGTCTCTCCTCCACGCCCGGCAAATTGATTTCATGCGCCACATCGTAGAGCCGGTAGATGAGAATTTTCCCCGATTTTATCCGGATCACTGGATTTCCCATTTCCGCAGCTGAAACCTCCTCGGTATTTCGCAAAGACGGCAAAGATTCGCATTAATTTTGGAAATTTTACCACAACTCCGTGATGAAGAAACAGAAGAATAAAAGATGGTCAGGGGCGTCACCCGTATGGGGCCTCGCGGACGGCCGCTCTGAGGGCTCAATCACGGCCGGATGCCAGGCGACTTGGTTGCCTCCGTCGGCGCCGGCGCCGCCGGAGGCGGAAGGCGCAGCATCCGGAACCCGGCATACGCGACGACGACCGACAGCAACGGGCTGACGATGCTGAAGACGGCGTAGGGCGAGTATCTCCAGGTAGCCACACCCAGGGTGGCGGCCATAGAGGCGCCACAACTGTACCAATTCAAGCATGCCGGAATTTTCATGCTTCAGCCACTCAATGGACGCATCACAATCGCAGGCCCCCGGGTCTGTTCTGCGTGGAAAACAGGCGCTCAACCTCCTGCACCACCTTGCCGAGGCGCATTCTTCGCGCCCCGGTTCCTGCCACAAGGTTTACCCGTGTCCGACCCCGCGCTCCGGCAACGACCGCCCTCGTCAGGATGAGGGCCGCCCGGGCTTTTACGTTTCCGTCTTCGAGGCTGCCTGCGGTTCGGACAAACCGTCTCGCGCTGACGGGCGCCGGCTAGAAATCCTTGCGCAGGGTGATCCAGATCTCGGTCGAGCTGTAATTGACCGCCAGGATGTTGCTCTCGTCGCGGATGTAGAGAATTTCCGGGTTGAGCGACCAACTCGGCGCGAACTGCCAGGTCAGGCCGCCGCCGACCTCGTACAGGTTGTCGTTGCGCGTGTCGATGCCCAGGATCTCGTCGGCGGGGCCGACGTTGAGGCGTTCGATGTTGTAGCGGTCGTTCTGCCACAAGCCGAACACGAAGCCGCCGAGCTTGTCGGTGAGGGTGAAGTTCAGCGTCGGCGACAAACCGAAGAAGTTGTTGTCACCGTCGGGGCGGCCGTCAGTGGCGAATTCGCGCCCGCCGAACGCAGCCAGGGTGAAGCTCGCCTTGCCGTCCAGCAACGAATGCGTCCAGCTGCCGGTCAGCTCGGCAATGTTGCGGCTTCTGGCGCGCAGCGGGCCGTCCGGGTAGTCGCGGCGCCGGAACTCCGCGCCCACCGTGAGCTGGTTGTCGGGGTCGAGGCGGTGGCGGTAGTTGCCGTAGAGGCCGTAGTCGTTGCGGTAGCTGCCGTTGCCTCGGTAGCTCACACGGCCCCTCAGGCCGGCGGCCAGGTTGCCCTCGCCGATCGTGCGGCCGACGGCGCCGTTCCAGCGCAGGTCGGAGTCGTCCCTTCGGTCGGGGTTGTCGTAGTGCCGGTGGCGGTAGTCCAGGCTGCCGGTCAGCGCGTAGCTGTCAGCGAGAGCATAGTTCAGCCCGCCGCCAACACGTGCGCTGAAGAAGTTGTCGTCGGTGTCGCCTCCTCCGAAAGCATTCGTGCCGGACGTGGCGTTCACGCGGTAGTTGCCGAGGCCCACGATCGCGTAGCCATTGGCGAGCAGGCGCTTGCCCTCGGCATAGCCCTGCGCCGCCTCGGCGTAGATCTCGACCTGCCGGTGCAGGTCGGGCGGCAGGTCGTCAAAACGCAGCACGGTCTCGAACTCGATCTTGGCGCGTGTATAGTTACCGAGGGCGAGATAGGCGCGGCCCAGGCCCAAGTGTGCGTCGACCGAATTCGGGGCCGCCGCGAGGCTCCGCTCGAAAAACGTCAGCGCCCTGTCCGCGCGGTTTGTATTCAGCGCGGCCCGGCCGAGCAGCGCGTTGAATGCGGCGTCGCCCTTGCCGGCCGCTTCGAAGGGCGCGAGCAGGTCGTATGCCTCCTGATAGCTGCCATCACGCATGAGTTGCTCGGCGCGGGCGAGATCGGGATCGGCGGCAAACGCCGAATTCGCAAAGACCAGGCTCATAGCGACGACCACCGCACAAAAGCCGGGCCAGCGGCGTGGACGCAGGCGCACAAGATTTGCGCAACGAATCGCATTTGACACTTTCAATGCTCCTCCTTTTGATGCTTTGGCTCTGATGCTATGGCGCTCGCACTGTCACCGTGCCCTGCGGCTCGGGCGCGATCGACCCGGCGAGATCGACCCAACCGCCACCCAAGGCCAGGTACACGTTGATGAGCTGCGTGTAGCGGGCCTCATCGGGGCGTTTTTCTTTTTGCCCGTATTTATAGCATTTATAGCGAGTGTCCCGTCAATAATCGTTTTACCCCAGTAGTGTCCCAATGTTAGTAAAATGGAAAATAGGGGACGCCCCTCACATTTGCAGATTTGGATTTGCAGGGGGATTTGTACGGGACTCCCGCAATTAAATCAGGGCAAGGACGCCTGATAAAGACCGGTTGGTATAAAGAAAAGCCGCCCGCTCAGCGCGAGGGGCGGCTTTCGATTTGATATGCGAATATGTCATGCAGGAGCTGATCCGGCATCCAAAACGCATTTCATGCAGGCATGAATAGGCTTAGAATGTATGCACATGTCGGGGCCCTTGTAAAATGACGATTGATTTCCCCGCGCATTGGCGATAAAAACACGCTTCCCTATGCGCCGGGACATTCCAATCGTAGACGCCCTGGAGGTTGTTAATGAGTGATGGGATTGCCGAGGCGAAATCCATTCTTAAAAACGTGTTTGGCTATGATGATTTCTGGCCCCTCCAGGAGGCCATCATCGCGCATCTTCTGGAAAAGAAGAATGCCCTTGTCGTCTTACCGACCGGNGGCGGCAAGTCTCTTTGCTATCAAATCCCGGCCCTGATCTACGGGGGATTATCGATCGTCATCTCTCCCTTGATCTCGCTGATGAAAAATCAGGTAGACGAGTTGCAGGAATGCGGCGTTGCGGCCGTATATCTGAACAGTACCTTGACACCCGATGAGTATCGTCGTCACGTCGAGAGACTCAAAGCGAACCAGGTAAAGCTGCTTTATCTTTCCCCGGAAGCCCTGTTGAGCCCCAGGACCCTTGCCCTGCTTTCGACGATGAACGTCGATTGCATCGCCATTGACGAGGCCCATTGTATTTCAGAGTGGGGCCATGATTTCCGGCCGGAATACCGTCAACTGGGCGGGTTGCGTCATACGTTCAAGGACGCGGTTTGTGTCGCCTTGACCGCCACGGCAACCGAGCGGGTCCGCGTTGACATCAAAAAGTCCNTGCAGATCGCCGGGACCGATGAATTCATCGGCAGTTTCAATCGCCCCAATCTCTTCCTGGAAGTGGAACCCAAGATCACACCTCTCGAGCAGATCGCGGAATTCCTGAAGCCATACCGGAACGAATCGGGGATCATCTATTGCTTTTCGCGCAAGCAGACGGACCATCTCCATGAATTTCTCCATAAAAAGGGCTATTCCGTCAGGCCTTACCATGCCGGCCTGTCTGACGAGGTGCGCACGGAAAACCAGAACCTGTTTGTCAAGGATGACATCCAGATCATCGTCGCGACCATCGCGTTCGGCATGGGAATCAACAAACCCAATGTTCGTTTCGTCATCCATTATGACCTGCCTAAAAGCCTGGAAACCTACTACCAGGAGATCGGACGGGCCGGACGGGATGGTTTGCCCGCCCGCTGCCTGATGCTCTTCGGTTATGGCGACGTGCGGAACGTCCGGTACTTCATCCAGCAGAAAACCGGGAATGAACAGGTGGTGGCCAATATTCTCCTGGACACCATCCTGGGTTACGCGGAGACCGAGCTTTGCCGGCGCGTCCCTCTGCTGGAATATTTCGGTGAAAAGGCGGATCAGGCTGCCTGCGGGATGTGCGACAATTGCAAAATCGAGAACAAGAACCTATCCGATATCACGATTCCCGCGCAGATGTTTCTTTCCTGTGTCAAGCGCACCGGTGAATGCTTTGGCGCCGGTCATGTCGTCGACATTTTGAGGGGTTCGAAATCGATCAAGGTTCTGCAGCATGAGCATGATCAATTATCCACCTATGGCATAGGAAAGGCACATTCAGCAAAGCAATGGCGCCACCTTGCCCGCCAGTTTATTCGCAAAGGCCTGATGATCCAGGATCTGGAGCACGGAGCCCTGAAACTGACCCGGAAGGCTTGGGACGTTTTGAGAGGAGAGGAGACGGTTTCGGGGCTTTTGGAGAAGGAGGGTGCGGATCTCATCTCCAGGGCGGAAGTCCCAGGTCAATATGACCCTGCGCTATTTGAACTTCTGCGGAAAAAACGCAAGGAAATTGCCGACCGGATGAACATCCCTCCCTATACGGTATTCCACGACCGGACCCTGAAGGAAATGGCCACCCATTTGCCGCAGACAAAGGACAGCCTTTCCCGGATACACGGGATAGGAGCCGCAAAACTGGAGAAATACGGAGACGTTGTCCTGGACATCGTCAGGCAATACTGCCGCACGCACAAGATCGCAGAGCGACCGAATCTGCCTTGAAGCAAGCGGTGCGGGAAGGAGGGACTGAGATCTATTATCGTTACAAGATCATTCAGTTAGAGGTTAATTTCATATATGTCCGGCTGCCCTCCACAACGAACATCCATGTCTATCGCAGCGGATATTGCCTTTTGACATATTTCTTTCGCAGATAAATCAGAGTCATACAGGACGTTAATCGCGCCAAGTGCATAATCGCAACCAGAGCCGATCGCATAGTATCTTTCAAATTTATGGACACTCATGTTTGCTGAAACATAGAATATGCCGTTTCTATTTGCGATTAAAAATCGGGCATCCAAATCTGCAAAGGGTGAGTTACTGCTATTGCACTGGTTATTCACGAAGCTGTATTTTTCTTTTGCTGTTAAATAGAGGTTATTAAAGAATTTAAATATGGATCGCTCATCGGTCAGTTTGAGATTTTTATTCTTTTTGTCGGACAAATGATCCTGAATAATGTTGTCGTAGAGTCCCCAACCCGAACCGGCAATATAAACGCCATTGACTGTAAATATTTTACTGGCGTTATGATTATTACNGGGCATGCAATTATCGCCGAAGTTCATTTGGGTGTCAGCACCGATAACCAGGCGTTTTTTTTTGAGTACCGTGACAGCGACAGTCATTTTTTACTCCTTGTTGCAATTCGCGTGACGATTTAAATATTTTACAGGGTTACACAGGTATCCCTGCTTCAAACCCAAGCATCGTAAACTTTGCTGCCTGACGATTCATATCCCTGGTTGGTGTTTTCCGAACTTTCGCGCAATGTTATTCCAATTCACACAGAATAAAAAGATAAAACTACGCCATGAAATCAATACGGATGGAAGATGGGGTCAGATCATGTGTTTAGGCATTTCACGCTTTGAGAGGATGCATGACGTTATCGGGGCTTGGCGGGGGCAGTGTGGTGGTCGAAGAGTTGCGCCTCTTCCCTGGGCAGAAGAGCCTTCAATTCAGTGCAGAAGCATGCGCATCTGATCTCCGGGGCTACGGATGGGAAATCTGCGGGCCTTGACAGGATGGTGATCCGATCCTGGATGGATTCNGGCAGCATGCGAAAGAAGGACTCATTGTCCCTGTAAATCTCGAACGCCACAAAGATCAGGGTGTATCCCATAAGCCGCTTCAGATCGACAGCCTCCGACGACGGGATGATGTCGATATCACCGATCTCATGATCGGTNGCGATGCGGAAAAGAGCGGGGATCAGGTCCTGCTTCAGCTTTTCGAAGCTGCCGAGAATCAGCATCGACGGCTTGCGTTTGCCCCGCAACTCTCTTCTGGACTGCATTATTTCCGCGGGCATCATGCAGCTCCTTTTGATGCTTGTTCTTCTTCCTCGATCCTCGGCCCTCGAACCTCGAACATTCTTCTCGTTACTCCGCCATGATTCGTTCGCTGTCGTTGATGTCGCGGTAGCGATAGGGGACGGACTCGCGGATCGCTTCGGGGATCTTCCCGTATTTGCCCTCGAAGGCCTCCAGGAACTGCTCGCGGCCGCGGAAGAAATCGGTGAGTTTCTTTTTCAGCAGCTCCTTGTCGGGGAAAAGCCGGTGGGCGATCATGAGATCGAGGTTTGCCCGGTCGCACTTGATCGGGTAGTGCAGGCCCAGGTAGTCGGGCTCGTAGCTGAAGCGGAGCTGGTAGCGCAGCAAGTCGTTGTAGGTCGCAAGCGACTGCCGAAGGGCCACCTTCAGATCGTCCTGGCCGATGGTCCCCGTGTTGGCGAGGTAGCACTTGATGCGGCTCTTTCGGAGGATCTCGTAGAAGATCATGGCGTGCTCGAGCCTGTCGCCCGCCACGAAGGGGTCGAGGAAGAACTCGCGCTTGAACCTGCCTGCCTCCTCGGGGTTGCCGCCTGAGCTCTCGATGGACTCGCCGTAGATGAACTGCATGGTGGCCTGCTCGGGCGTGAGCTTGCTGATCACGTTGGCCAGCGGGTTTCGCGTGAGCATGACGATGTAGTGGAGCCTGTCGGCGCGAAGCCCGGGGCTTGCGATCTCGAGCTTTTCCCGGGTCACGATGGCCCGGCCGTTGCCCGTCTTGCGGATGTCCTTGAAATCGGGCATGTAAGGGTACTTGGTGACGGCGACGTTTTCCAGGAAGGCATCTTTCGACTCGGCCGCCCGGAGGATCTCGGGCTGGCTCGCGTCGAGGCCCTCCGTCTTGACGTAGAGACCGCCGATTTCGAAGGCGGCGTAGCTGCCGTCGAAGGCAAAGGTCCCGCCGTCGTCGCCGATCATTTCGGAGCTCTCCCGGGGCAGGCGGGCGAGGCGGCGGCACAGCGTCGTCGTCTTCCCGGTGGCCGTGAGCCCCGAGATGGCCGTGACGACTTCCGTCAGCTCCGGCCGATCCGTCTCGAGGTCGTGGATCCAGAGCCAGTCCCTCCGTGCCCCGGCATGGAGAAAAATGCCCGTCTTGTCGATGGCCTTCGCGCGCCAGTCCTCGAACATGAAGACGCCCTTTTTCCCCTCCCCGAGGTAGATGGTGTTGCGGCAGATCTTGACCTGCTCGCCCCGCTTGTCACCCATCCAGAGACGGACCGCGACGTCCTTGTCGAGAAGTCTTTTCTTCTTGTTCGCCTCGAAGGCCTCGTCGGTGAAGAAAATGATGGTGTAGGTGGGCTCCCCGACAACCCTTGCCGCGGGGTAATCCATGAGGAGCTTGAGCCCGTAAGCGATCTGGGCGTACTGCTCCGGCATGATGAAGCGCGCCGTCACCCCGTCGCGCCCGTCGCCCACCATCGTGTCGAGGCATACGATCTTTTCGTTCGAGAGGCGCTCCACGGCCTGCTTCGCGAGCCTCTCCTCCGCTTCTCCGAAGGGGTGGTCGACGTTGTTGTAGGTGTGGGGGGCGCAGCGGTTCATGGGCTCCGAGTCCGCAGCCACAGAACCCGCCTGCGTCTGGATCACGCCCTCATGGCGCAGGGCGATGCGTTTGAGCTCATCGAGGGTGCGGCCCTCGGTGAGGCGCTTCTCCTTCTTGGCGTCGTTGTAGATCTTGACGGCGGCCTGCTTGAAATAGTTCATGGTTCGCTCCTCCCCGGGTCGATCGGGTCCCGGGGAATTTTGTATGGAAAAGTCTAGGGAAGCATTTCCGAACTGTCAAGAGAATGCCTGCGGCCGCTTCCCGCTTTATGGCTCGACGCTTTGGTTACAAACCTCTTTTCCCGGTTTTTTCTTACCTTCTCAACTTCTTAACTTGTGTCTTTTCCAGGCCGGGCGACGATGAACTGGATGATGCCCATCAGACCGAGGCGGCGGTTTTCCAGGATTTCAATTCCGGCCTCACGCACGAAGGCATCCATCCGGTGATTGATATGCTCGCCTGCGAGTCGGACCGAGGCACGATTGAGGAAATCCATGAGGGCCCCGATGACCGGGCCCTCGATCCGCACGTGATCGAGAAGGAGGATCCGGCCGTTCGGTTTCGTGACGCGTCCGATCTCCCCCAGGCACGCAACGGGGTCCGGCACGGAGCAGAACACGAAGGTCGCCGCGACCGTGTCGAAGGCCTGGTCCGCGAAGGGGAGGGCGCAGAGATCCGCTTCCTCGAGGTCACGTTCCTCTTGTGCTCGCGGGCGCGCTCCCGGGCCTTCCGCAGCATGGCCCCGGAAAGATCCGCCGCCGTGACCCGGGCCTCGGCCGGGTAGAAGCCGATGTTGAGCCCTGTTCCGGCGCCCGCCTCGAGGATGCGTCCTTCGGCGCGGGCCCACAGGATCTTCCGAAACGGCTTCAGGTACCACTCCGAGAGAGATTCGACGAGGCCGTAGTGTATCGCAAGACGGTCCCACCGCGCCTTCGTTTCCGTCGCCAGCGTGTTTTCCCGATTTTCCGTCACGATCCGATCCCGCCTGTGTTATTCTGTTGCGCCGCCCGATTACTTTATTATATGAATGATGCGTTGTCCATCAGTTGTCCCATTCTCCTTCACCAGCGAAACATTGCGAGGCTACCTCATGAAAATCACCTTCCTCGGCGCGGCGCGTAAAGTCACGGGGTCGTGCTTTCACCTCTCCGTCAACGGCCGGCAGTTCCTCGTGGACTGCGGGATGCACCAGGGGCTCGAGTCCGACGAGCTCAACCGCAAGCCCTTCGGCTTCAACCCCAGGGAGATCGAATGCGTCTTTTTGACCCA
>JGI26437J51864_10000494_pt1 | contig 10168 bp, 4 predicted proteins | sample FrelakmetLWP11LW_FD_51864 | JGI IMG/M metagenome (IMG submission 51864)
GGTGTTGCAGTCAGGTGTAGAGCAAGTCCTAAGGAACAAGGTGATGTGCTTAAAAAGTGCAGCCTTGCTCTGGTGTTTCCGCAATTTGAATAAACGTATGCCCCGCTGCGCGAATTGGCGGTAAGCGGGATTCTCGTTTTTCCGGCCCAGCCAGCCCCAGCACAGGTTGTCAGATATTTCTCCTGTATCTCTGCAAGGCCGTGCTAGCTTGTGACTTGCATCTGTGCAGTTTTGACGCAGCAAGAGCCAAGTGCTGCTGCAGTGAGATTGTGCTGTCTCGCCCTGTACTGTGCTGGAGCGCTGAAAAGGGGGTTCCGGGACCTGGGGCAACTGCTGTGACCTTCAGCACACTGTACTACACATATGCCTCACTGCGGGATCATCTGCACAGCACACTCCGCTAGGAAGTGGTCTTGTGAGTCGAAATGTGCTGCCAGTTGCTGCTGTGTCGTTGCTGTTTTGTCCGAGGTTGGCTGACGTAACCGCTGACTGTGTTTCTGGCGCTGCTGGGCCTCTGAGGGAGTCCTTTGACCGCACTGTGCGAGAACAGCCTGGCAAGCCCCGTGGCTTTGTGGAACGAATGCGCACATGAAACTCAATCTATTGTCATAAGAAGCTTTGCACGCGACTGCGCCTGCTTGGGCTGAGCTGGCGAAACCGTCAGAGATTCATTGTCCAGCCCGCTGTGTCTAACCCCTGAGCTGCACCCTGTACGACGTCCGTGTTCTCTGCGGGTACACACACGCTTGCTGCCTTGTTTTCAGTTATATCATTGCTCGTTATCCGTACGTTCTTGTCAGCTATCCAGTCCATGTGCAGCTCGCCATCTGGTTTTTTGCTGTCAGCAAGAGCAGCAGCATCTGCTGTGCTGGATTCTTGGCTTCTCCTGGCAGCTGCATCTTGCTCTGCAAAGCACGCAGTTGAGCTTTTACTTATTGTAGCAAGTGTTTCAGCTTGGCAGAGAGGCTGGATCAGCAGCAGCAATAGCTGAGGGCTGGTGTCCTGCTGCAGATCACACAACAGGTACGTGAGGCTTAAAGCTTCACACCAGCAGCAGCTTGGACGTCATGGACCATGCTGTGCAATTCGGTGTCACGTGTTGAACACATTGGAGGCATGCCATGAACCCAGATCAGACTCAGCAAAGAACAGCATTTTGAGCAGCAGTTGCAGGCACAGCAGTTGCTCTGTCATGTGGCTGCATCAAACACACAGGGCAGGACAGCAGTGCTACACAGCAGAAGCAGACAGCATGCCTGATGGTGGATCAGCAGTTGAAACCCAAACCAACTGCTCAATGCCCTTCTTGCAGGGACTTCAAGACAACACTTGTGGCCTTGGAGACGCCCGCAACAACACCAGTTGGGTCCCTCATCATGACCACCAGGCTTAGGAGACAAAGGAGGCTCATAGGTGGGTACAACCCCTGGGCCATGCGTCAACATTAGAGACACAGAGCAGCACCTAAAGCAGCTGTCCTGGTGGGGAACAACAGCAATGCATTTGACGGGAGTAAAGCCGCAACTGCTCCCACAACGCACGCGCATCACAGCGCACAGCTAAGCTTGGGGGCAATGTAGTTGGGGCCAACAGCAATGACTTTCCCCCATGAGTCTGGCAGTGTGCTGTTGTCAGCTGCAAGCCTGCTGGCTGGCAGAGGGTAGTGGGAAAGGCTACGCATGGGTCCGTGCACTACTGTGGGGTAGGGTTGGCATTGGGATGTAGTTGCCACCACAGCAGCAGCCAGCTGTGGATCTTCTGATCCATTTGACTATGCACATGCTCAGTTGGCCTGCTGCATTCAAGTGTTTGGGTTGGGGAGGGCAGCAGCTGCCGTCCCTGAGGCAGGAGGCTGGCCATTTCGTTGTTATCCTTCAAGCCCCCGCCTAGATCCAGGTGACTTAGCACTGTGTGTGCTTCAGCCAGCAGCAACCTGTTTGTCCTGCTGCACATGCACAGATCCCTGAAGTTGCAACTGAAATATGCTGTTGTGTTGTGTGTTGCTGGCTTGGATGGGTGCCTTGGACCCCACCATGTTTGCAGGTGCATGGTGGCGGGATGAAGTCGGCATGCGCAAGGCACGGGGGACATGCGGACAGCGCAGCAGCACAGCAATGATGAGATGCCACAAGATAGTCTACCCTACAGCACATGCAGATGACACCAGTGACAGCAAGCAGCAGCTCTACTCCTACTGCAGCTGTCAGCCAGGCACAAAGCACTTGACATACTTGGTGGTGGGAACCGCCAACCACGGCGACACAACCCTGAACTGCCGCGCGCGCAGCAGAAGGGGCAGCAGCTGGCACAGGGTGGTGTATGATTTGTGTGATGCTGAGCAGCTGAGTGAGCTATGTGCTGTAGAAGCACACAGCCTTGACAGGCCTGTACATGTTGTTGAGTATGTGAGGGTGCGTTTGTGCAAAGTGTCTCAACGCTGGCGCGCCGTTTTTGCCGCGCCCGGGGGCTTGGCAACCACAATGCATGGCCGACGGCACAGTACGATACTATTTACCAAGGCCAACAATTGTAACACTAGCCTTGCTGAAAGGAGGCTCAAGGACCAATTGTATGCTCAGCAGGTCCGGAGGCAGGGTTGGAGTGTGGTATGGGGGTGGGTGGTTGCGTGCATCAGCACCAAGTCAGCCCTAACTGATGTATGCAGAAGAAGCAAAGCAGTCGGGCGGCAGTGGTGACACAGCCATATAGCAGGTCCAAGGCATGCATGGCGCAGTAGGTGGTTGTGCCCGGAAGGGGTCATGTTGCCTTGGGTGGGCTGGTAGGGGGTGGCGGCCCAAAAACTGTCACTGGCGACGGCTGCTAGCACAGCTCATGAATGCTGGTAAGACTAGGGTGGGTGCACTAGCGCTGCTAAGTGTGACGCAATGACACACTGTGCCAGGCACCTTGGAGCCTCATTGGCGGCAAGTCAGTGCACAGCCCTAGACACAGGGGGCTGGGTAATGATTCTCGCGGGTGTTGCAGTCAGGTGTAGAGCAAGTCCTAAGGAACAAGGTGATGTGCTTAAAAAGTGCAGCCTTGCTCTGGTGTTTCCGCAATTTGAATAAACGTATGCCCCGCTGCGCGAATTGGCGGTAAGCGGGATTCTCGTTTTTCCGGCCCAGCCAGCCCCAGCACAGGTTGTCAGATATTTCTCCTGTATCTCTGCAAGGCCGTGCTAGCTTGTGACTTGCATCTGTGCAGTTTTGACGCAGCAAGAGCCAAGTGCTGCTGCAGTGAGATTGTGCTGTCTCGCCCTGTACTGTGCTGGAGCGCTGAAAAGGGGGTTCCGGGACCTGGGGCAACTGCTGTGACCTTCAGCACACTGTACTACACATATGCCTCACTGCGGGATCATCTGCACAGCACACTCCGCTAGGAAGTGGTCTTGTGAGTCGAAATGTGCTGCCAGTTGCTGCTGTGTCGTTGCTGTTTTGTCCGAGGTTGGCTGACGTAACCGCTGACTGTGTTTCTGGCGCTGCTGGGCCTCTGAGGGAGTCCTTTGACCGCACTGTGCGAGAACAGCCTGGCAAGCCCCGTGGCTTTGTGGAACGAATGCGCACATGAAACTCAATCTATTGTCATAAGAAGCTTTGCACGCGACTGCGCCTGCTTGGGCTGAGCTGGCGAAACCGTCAGAGATTCATTGTCCAGCCCGCTGTGTCTAACCCCTGAGCTGCACCCTGTACGACGTCCGTGTTCTCTGCGGGTACACACACGCTTGCTGCCTTGTTTTCAGTTATATCATTGCTCGTTATCCGTACGTTCTTGTCAGCTATCCAGTCCATGTGCAGCTCGCCATCTGGTTTTTTGCTGTCAGCAAGAGCAGCAGCATCTGCTGTGCTGGATTCTTGGCTTCTCCTGGCAGCTGCATCTTGCTCTGCAAAGCACGCAGTTGAGCTTTTACTTATTGTAGCAAGTGTTTCAGCTTGGCAGAGAGGCTGGATCAGCAGCAGCAATAGCTGAGGGCTGGTGTCCTGCTGCAGATCACACAACAGGTACGTGAGGCTTAAAGCTTCACACCAGCAGCAGCTTGGACGTCATGGACCATGCTGTGCAATTCGGTGTCACGTGTTGAACACATTGGAGGCATGCCATGAACCCAGATCAGACTCAGCAAAGAACAGCATTTTGAGCAGCAGTTGCAGGCACAGCAGTTGCTCTGTCATGTGGCTGCATCAAACACACAGGGCAGGACAGCAGTGCTACACAGCAGAATCAGACAGCATGCCTGATGGTGGATCAGCAGTTGAAACCCAAACCAACTGCTCAATGCCCTTCTTGCAGGGACTTCAAGACAACACTTGTGGCCTTGGAGACGCCCGCAACAACACCAGTTGGGTCCCTCATCATGACCACCAGGCTTAGGAGACAAAGGAGGCTCATAGGTGGGTACAACCCCTGGGCCATGCGTCAACATTAGAGACACAGAGCAGCACCTAAAGCAGCTGTCCTGGTGGGGAACAACAGCAATGCATTTGACGGGAGTAAAGCCGCAACTGCTCCCACAACGCACGCGCATCACAGCGCACAGCTAAGCTTGGGGGCAATGTAGTTGGGGCCAACAGCAATGACTTTCCCCCATGAGTCTGGCAGTGTGCTGTTGTCAGCTGCAAGCCTGCTGGCTGGCAGAGGGTAGTGGGAAAGGCTACGCATGGGTCCGTGCACTACTGTGGGGTAGGGTTGGCATTGGGATGTAGTTGCCACCACAGCAGCAGCCAGCTGTGGATCTTCTGATCCATTTGACTATGCACATGCTCAGTTGGCCTGCTGCATTCAAGTGTTTGGGTTGGGGAGGGCAGCAGCTGCCGTCCCTGAGGCAGGAGGCTGGCCATTTCGTTGTTATCCTTCAAGCCCCCGCCTAGATCCAGGTGACTTAGCACTGTGTGTGCTTCAGCCAGCAGCAACCTGTTTGTCCTGCTGCACATGCACAGATCCCTGAAGTTGCAACTGAAATATGCTGTTGTGTTGTGTGTTGCTGGCTTGGATGGGTGCCTTGGACCCCACCATGTTTGCAGGTGCATGGTGGCGGGATGAAGTCGGCATGCGCAAGGCACGGGGGACATGCGGACAGCGCAGCAGCACAGCAATGATGAGATGCCACAAGATAGTCTACCCTACAGCACATGCAGATGACACCAGTGACAGCAAGCAGCAGCTCTACTCCTACTGCAGCTGTCAGCCAGGCACAAAGCACTTGACATACTTGGTGGTGGGAACCGCCAACCACGGCGACACAACCCTGAACTGCCGCGCGCGCAGCAGAAGGGGCAGCAGCTGGCACAGGGTGGTGTATGATTTGTGTGATGCTGAGCAGCTGAGTGAGCTATGTGCTGTAGAAGCACACAGCCTTGACAGGCCTGTACATGTTGTTGAGTATGTGAGGGTGCGTTTGTGCAAAGTGTCTCAACGCTGGCGCGCCGTTTTTGCCGCGCCCGGGGGCTTGGCAACCACAATGCATGGCCGACGGCACAGTACGATACTATTTACCAAGGCCAACAATTGTAACACTAGCCTTGCTGAAAGGAGGCTCAAGGACCAATTGTATGCTCAGCAGGTCCGGAGGCAGGGTTGGAGTGTGGTATGGGGGTGGGTGGTTGCGTGCATCAGCACCAAGTCAGCCCTAACTGATGTATGCAGAAGAAGCAAAGCAGTCGGGCGGCAGTGGTGACACAGCCATATAGCAGGTCCAAGGCATGCATGGCGCAGTAGGTGGTTGTGCCCGGAAGGGGTCATGTTGCCTTGGGTGGGCTGGTAGGGGGTGGCGGCCCAAAAACTGTCACTGGCGACGGCTGCTAGCACAGCTCATGAATGCTGGTAAGACTAGGGTGGGTGCACTAGCGCTGCTAAGTGTGACGCAATGACACACTGTGCCAGGCACCTTGGAGCCTCATTGGCGGCAAGTCAGTGCACAGCCCTAGACACAGGGGGCTGGGTAATGATTCTCGCGGGTGTTGCAGTCAGGTGTAGAGCAAGTCCTAAGGAACAAGGTGATGTGCTTAAAAAGTGCAGCCTTGCTCTGGTGTTTCCGCAATTTGAATAAACGTATGCCCCGCTGCGCGAATTGGCGGTAAGCGGGATTCTCGTTTTTCCGGCCCAGCCAGCCCCAGCACAGGTTGTCAGATATTTCTCCTGTATCTCTGCAAGGCCGTGCTAGCTTGTGACTTGCATCTGTGCAGTTTTGACGCAGCAAGAGCCAAGTGCTGCTGCAGTGAGATTGTGCTGTCTCGCCCTGTACTGTGCTGGAGCGCTGAAAAGGGGGTTCCGGGACCTGGGGCAACTGCTGTGACCTTCAGCACACTGTACTACACATATGCCTCACTGCGGGATCATCTGCACAGCACACTCCGCTAGGAAGTGGTCTTGTGAGTCGAAATGTGCTGCCAGTTGCTGCTGTGTCGTTGCTGTTTTGTCCGAGGTTGGCTGACGTAACCGCTGACTGTGTTTCTGGCGCTGCTGGGCCTCTGAGGGAGTCCTTTGACCGCACTGTGCGAGAACAGCCTGGCAAGCCCCGTGGCTTTGTGGAACGAATGCGCACATGAAACTCAATCTATTGTCATAAGAAGCTTTGCACGCGACTGCGCCTGCTTGGGCTGAGCTGGCGAAACCGTCAGAGATTCATTGTCCAGCCCGCTGTGTCTAACCCCTGAGCTGCACCCTGTACGACGTCCGTGTTCTCTGCGGGTACACACACGCTTGCTGCCTTGTTTTCAGTTATATCATTGCTCGTTATCCGTACGTTCTTGTCAGCTATCCAGTCCATGTGCAGCTCGCCATCTGGTTTTTTGCTGTCAGCAAGAGCAGCAGCATCTGCTGTGCTGGATTCTTGGCTTCTCCTGGCAGCTGCATCTTGCTCTGCAAAGCACGCAGTTGAGCTTTTACTTATTGTAGCAAGTGTTTCAGCTTGGCAGAGAGGCTGGATCAGCAGCAGCAATAGCTGAGGGCTGGTGTCCTGCTGCAGATCACACAACAGGTACGTGAGGCTTAAAGCTTCACACCAGCAGCAGCTTGGACGTCATGGACCATGCTGTGCAATTCGGTGTCACGTGTTGAACACATTGGAGGCATGCCATGAACCCAGATCAGACTCAGCAAAGAACAGCATTTTGAGCAGCAGTTGCAGGCACAGCAGTTGCTCTGTCATGTGGCTGCATCAAACACACAGGGCAGGACAGCAGTGCTACACAGCAGAATCAGACAGCATGCCTGATGGTGGATCAGCAGTTGAAACCCAAACCAACTGCTCAATGCCCTTCTTGCAGGGACTTCAAGACAACACTTGTGGCCTTGGAGACGCCCGCAACAACACCAGTTGGGTCCCTCATCATGACCACCAGGCTTAGGAGACAAAGGAGGCTCATAGGTGGGTACAACCCCTGGGCCATGCGTCAACATTAGAGACACAGAGCAGCACCTAAAGCAGCTGTCCTGGTGGGGAACAACAGCAATGCATTTGACGGGAGTAAAGCCGCAACTGCTCCCACAACGCACGCGCATCACAGCGCACAGCTAAGCTTGGGGGCAATGTAGTTGGGGCCAACAGCAATGACTTTCCCCCATGAGTCTGGCAGTGTGCTGTTGTCAGCTGCAAGCCTGCTGGCTGGCAGAGGGTAGTGGGAAAGGCTACGCATGGGTCCGTGCACTACTGTGGGGTAGGGTTGGCATTGGGATGTAGTTGCCACCACAGCAGCAGCCAGCTGTGGATCTTCTGATCCATTTGACTATGCACATGCTCAGTTGGCCTGCTGCATTCAAGTGTTTGGGTTGGGGAGGGCAGCAGCTGCCGTCCCTGAGGCAGGAGGCTGGCCATTTCGTTGTTATCCTTCAAGCCCCCGCCTAGATCCAGGTGACTTAGCACTGTGTGTGCTTCAGCCAGCAGCAACCTGTTTGTCCTGCTGCACATGCACAGATCCCTGAAGTTGCAACTGAAATATGCTGTTGTGTTGTGTGTTGCTGGCTTGGATGGGTGCCTTGGACCCCACCATGTTTGCAGGTGCATGGTGGCGGGATGAAGTCGGCATGCGCAAGGCACGGGGGACATGCGGACAGCGCAGCAGCACAGCAATGATGAGATGCCACAAGATAGTCTACCCTACAGCACATGCAGATGACACCAGTGACAGCAAGCAGCAGCTCTACTCCTACTGCAGCTGTCAGCCAGGCACAAAGCACTTGACATACTTGGTGGTGGGAACCGCCAACCACGGCGACACAACCCTGAACTGCCGCGCGCGCAGCAGAAGGGGCAGCAGCTGGCACAGGGTGGTGTATGATTTGTGTGATGCTGAGCAGCTGAGTGAGCTATGTGCTGTAGAAGCACACAGCCTTGACAGGCCTGTACATGTTGTTGAGTATGTGAGGGTGCGTTTGTGCAAAGTGTCTCAACGCTGGCGCGCCGTTTTTGCCGCGCCCGGGGGCTTGGCAACCACAATGCATGGCCGACGGCACAGTACGATACTATTTACCAAGGCCAACAATTGTAACACTAGCCTTGCTGAAAGGAGGCTCAAGGACCAATTGTATGCTCAGCAGGTCCGGAGGCAGGGTTGGAGTGTGGTATGGGGGTGGGTGGTTGCGTGCATCAGCACCAAGTCAGCCCTAACTGATGTATGCAGAAGAAGCAAAGCAGTCGGGCGGCAGTGGTGACACAGCCATATAGCAGGTCCAAGGCATGCATGGCGCAGTAGGTGGTTGTGCCCGGAAGGGGTCATGTTGCCTTGGGTGGGCTGGTAGGGGGTGGCGGCCCAAAAACTGTCACTGGCGACGGCTGCTAGCACAGCTCATGAATGCTGGTAAGACTAGGGTGGGTGCACTAGCGCTGCTAAGTGTGACGCAATGACACACTGTGCCAGGCACCTTGGAGCCTCATTGGCGGCAAGTCAGTGCACAGCCCTAGACACAGGGGGCTGGGTAATGATTCTCGCGGGTGTTGCAGTCAGGTGTAGAGCAAGTCCTAAGGAACAAGGTGATGTGCTTAAAAAGTGCAGCCTTGCTCTGGTGTTTCCGCAATTTGAATAAACGTATGCCCCGCTGCGCGAATTGGCGGTAAGCGGGATTCTCGTTTTTCCGGCCCAGCCAGCCCCAGCACAGGTTGTCAGATATTTCTCCTGTATCTCTGCAAGGCCGTGCTAGCTTGTGACTTGCATCTGTGCAGTTTTGACGCAGCAAGAGCCAAGTGCTGCTGCAGTGAGATTGTGCTGTCTCGCCCTGTACTGTGCTGGAGCGCTGAAAAGGGGGTTCCGGGACCTGGGGCAACTGCTGTGACCTTCAGCACACTGTACTACACATATGCCTCACTGCGGGATCATCTGCACAGCACACTCCGCTAGGAAGTGGTCTTGTGAGTCGAAATGTGCTGCCAGTTGCTGCTGTGTCGTTGCTGTTTTGTCCGAGGTTGGCTGACGTAACCGCTGACTGTGTTTCTGGCGCTGCTGGGCCTCTGAGGGAGTCCTTTGACCGCACTGTGCGAGAACAGCCTGGCAAGCCCCGTGGCTTTGTGGAACGAATGCGCACATGAAACNCAATCTATTGTCATAAGAAGCTTTGCACGCGACTGCGCCTGCTTGGGCTGAGCTGGCGAAACCGTCAGAGATTCATTGTCCAGCCCGCTGTGTCTAACCCCTGAGCTGCACCCTGTACGACGTCCGTGTTCTCTGCGGGTACACACACGCTTGCTGCCTTGTTTTCAGTTATATCATTGCTCGTTATCCGTACGTTCTTGTCAGCTATCCAGTCCATGTGCAGCTCGCCATCTGGTTTTTTGCTGTCAGCAAGAGCAGCAGCATCTGCTGTGCTGGATTCTTGGCTTCTCCTGGCAGCTGCATCTTGCTCTGCAAAGCACGCAGTTGAGCTTTTACTTATTGTAGCAAGTGTTTCAGCTTGGCAGAGAGGCTGGATCAGCAGCAGCAATAGCTGAGGGCTGGTGTCCTGCTGCAGATCACACAACAGGTACGTGAGGCTTAAAGCTTCACACCAGCAGCAGCTTGGACGTCATGGACCATGCTGTGCAATTCGGTGTCACGTGTTGAACACATTGGAGGCATGCCATGAACCCAGATCAGACTCAGCAAAGAACAGCATTTTGAGCAGCAGTTGCAGGCACAGCAGTTGCTCTGTCATGTGGCTGCATCAAACACACAGGGCAGGACAGCAGTGCTACACAGCAGAA
>JGI26437J51864_10000495_pt1 | contig 10155 bp, 9 predicted proteins | sample FrelakmetLWP11LW_FD_51864 | JGI IMG/M metagenome (IMG submission 51864)
GCCGTGGTCAATGAGGCCGATTCGATTGCAGTACTCCGCCTCCTCCATGTAGTGGGTCGTGACAAAGACCGTGACTCCGCCGTCCGCCAGAGTGTAGATCAAATCCCAGAAGTTGCGCCGGGTCCCCGGGTCCACGCCGGAGGTGGGTTCGTCCAGGAAGATGATGGGAGGCTGGTGCAAAAGCGCGCACCCCAGGGCCAGGCGCTGCTTGAGACCGGTGGGGAGTTCTCGGGTGAGGGAGCGGCGTCTTTCCTCGAGGCCGATCAGGGCCAGCACATCCCGAATTCGCGTTTCACAGGTCGATGAGTCGAGCCCGTAGATTCCCCCGAAAAAGGCCATGTTCTCTTCGACCCGCAGGTCGTCGTAAAGGGAAAATCGCTGGGACATGTACCCGAGTTTCGACTTGATTTGCTCAGACTGGCTGACGATGTCCAGCCCGTTGACCCACCCTTGACCCGAAGAGGGTCTGAGAAGGCCGCAGAGCATGCGGATGGTTGTGGATTTGCCCGCGCCGTTGGGTCCCAGAAAACCGAAGATTTCCCCTGAGCCGATTTCAAGAGAAATGTGATCCACAGCCACAAAGCTGCCGAAGCGTTTGACCACATCCCTAAGGATCACTGCCGCGTCACGCATGGGTCTCGGTTTCCCTCCACAAGGGAAAGGTAAACGTCTTCCAGGCTCGGCTGAATGGGTTCGAGATGAAAGGCGCCGAGGCCGGAAGAGGTGAGTTCGTTTTCTACAGGAGAGAGGTCTTCAGCCTCCCTGAGAGAGAAATGGATTCCGGCGCCGAAGAGGCTTGCCTGGACCACTCTTGGGGAGCTCTTGAGCACTCTCATGGCCTTTCGGCGTTCCGGGGTTCTCAGCTCAAAAAGCTGGCCTTTGACTAGGCTTCTCAGGTGAAGAGGTTCCATGACCAGCGTCACCTTTCCTTGGTCGAAAAGCGCGACCCGGTGGCAGCGGTCCGCCTCGTCGAGATAGGTGGAGGCAACCAGAATCGTCACCCCCTCCCGATGGAGTTCGTAGAGGATCTTCCAGAAATCCCTTCGGGACACGGGATCCACTCCGTTGGTCGGTTCGTCCAGGAACAGGACCTTGGGGGTGTGAATCAGAGCACAGCTCAGGCCCACCTTTTGTTTCATGCCTCCGGAGAGTTGTCTGAAAAGACGGCCGGTGAAAGGGGCTAGCCCCGAGAATTCAAGAAGCCGCGTCATCCTCTGTTCGTAGCGGTCCCTGGGAACCTGGTAGAGGTCCGCGTAGAGCTCGATGTTCTCCTTGACCGTGAGGTCTTCGTAGAGTTTGGCCGGCTGGGCCATGTAGCCGATTTGGTCCTTGATCGCTTCAGGATCCTTGTCCACATCACTTCCTAAAACCATGGCTTTGCCGCTTGTGGGCCGCATCAAACCGCAAAGGATGCGGAGGCAGGTGGTTTTGCCCGCGCCATCCGGCCCCATGAGCCCGAAGATCTCGCCTTGCTCTACGGAGAAGTTCAGGCCGTCGAGTGCCTTTACCGGACCGAAGGATCTGCACAGGTTTTCAGTTTCAACAAGGGCCACGAGTTCACTCCATCACTCCAGTACTCCANTACTCCAATACTCCAATACTCCATCACTCCATTACTCCGGTTACTTTAAAACCACATCCACAGGCATGCCTGCCTTCAGTTCCTGCTTGGGGTTCTGAAGCGTCACCTTGATCCGGTAGACCAGCTTGACCCGCTCTTCTTTGGTCTGCACATTCTTTGGGGTGAACTCGGCTTCAGGGGAAATGTAGGTCACTGTGCCCGGGTAGGTCTTGTTCGGGAAGGTGTCTGAAATCACCTCGCCCTTCTGTCCGAGATAAACTTTTCCGAGCTGAGTCTCCGGAACATAGGTCTTTACCCAGACCTCGTCCAGGTGCGCGACCGTGATCACGGGCGTTCCTGCCTGCACATATTCCCCTTCCTCTACGTCCTTGACCGTGACAAACCCGTCAAAGGGCGCGTAGAGGCGCGACTTCCTGAGATCCTCCTCGGCAATGGCGAGAAGTGCTTTGGCCTGTTCCCTCTGGGCCTGCAGGGCCAGAAGATCGAGCTTTAGTTTTTCCACTTCCTTGCGTCCTGCTTCTGCAACAACCAGGCCGGCGCTGGAGCCTGCGAGATTGGCTTTGCCTTCCAGCACCAGTTCATCGCGGGGACCGGCCTTCACCAGCTTGTAGCGTTCCAGGGCCGCCTCATAGGCCGCCCTGGCCGCCTCTGCGCTGGTGCGGGCTGCATCGTACTGGCTCTCGGAGACGATTTTGCCGGCAAAGAGGTCCTTCATCCTCCGGTAGTCCCTTTCCCTGTTCTCCCACTCGAACTTGGCCCTGTCCCTGGCTGCTGCGGCCTCGGCGATCTCCTGTTCCCTCGACCCGGTTTTGAGGCTCTGGTAGCGGGCATCAGCGGCCTTGACCCCGGCCTTTGCGCGGTTGATCTCCGCATCCAGAACCTCTTCTTTGATCTTGATCGTCAGGGCCAGAGAAGCTTCGCGGGCATCGAGCTCCTTGAGCTGAGCTTCCGCCTGATCCCTGCGGGCTTTGATGACCTCCTGTTCGAGCTCTGCAAGAAGTTCGCCCTTCTTGGGTTTCATGCCTTCATCCACAAAGAGCTTGGCCACGTGTCCCGGAATTCGGAAGCTCATGTCCACTTCCGTGACTTCAATGTGGCCGGAGGCCTTGATTTCAGAATNGGAGAGCCCTGGCAGGTAGAACTTAAAGTAATAAATTAATCCTGCGACAACGACGGCGGCAAGGATCACCGGTATTCTGCGGCGTTTCATATTTCACTCCTTCTTTGACCCGCGGATCAAATTTTTGACATAGGCGAGAGCCATGCTTTTGACGGCGGCTCGCCGGTCCTTAAGGTAAAGATTGAGGTCACCCACCTTGAAGTGGCCGAGCGCTTCCAGGAGAAGAGGGCTAACAAAACTGATCGCGCACATGCCCACCACGTTGACGATAAGATGAGTGGTCTGCGCTAGACTCAGGCCGAGCTCGCTTCCGATTCTGTCCATGATCTGGGGGAGGGTAACCCCTGAAGCCAGGGGACCCAGGTCTTTGAGCTCTCTGAACACTTTCCTGAAGCGCTCGCCGCCGTCCACAAATTCTCGCAGAATGATTTTGAGGAACCCGGGATTCCTTTCGTAATTGTCCATGTACGCATCCACAACCCTCTCCAGGCGGGACTCTACAGAGTCCTGGCTGAGCCATGCCTGACCCACTTGGTTGAGAATCCTCCTGAGAGCGCCGGCAATCACGTGGCCGTAGAGGTTTTCTTTGGTGCGGAAATAGTAGTGGAGCATGGCTTTGTTGACGCCTGCCGCATCGGCAATGGCCTGGGTCCGCGCCCCGAAGAATCCGTTCGCGGCAAATTCCTCTGCCGCTGCGGCGAGGATTCGTTCTTCGGGAGAAGACCGATCCATGAGTTCTTTGGTCATCATCACTGCCTCATTAATCATAAGGTTAAACCATCCGGTTGGTTAATGTTATTTCTACGCTTGAGAGGCAAACCTGTCAAGGAAAAAGAAAGGAANGTNCGTGTCGAAAAAAGAACCCTTGATCCGGACGATAGGACCAGGCGGAAAGAAAACTACGAATACCAGCAACTTAAAGATTTCAGGCACGGAATCAAACGACATCCCTAAGCACAGGCTTAAAGGAGAACATTGACATATGGACACTGATGAAGTAAAATTCTAATGATTAAAAGGACCTAGGCCNGTCGTATATAACAGCGAGGTGAGTACCACCCCATGCCCTCCGCACCTGATTCCAAACAATCTAGAGTTACGCCCTCTGAGCAGGGTTCGAACCGATATGAGGACAGGCGGAACACGAGGGACAGAAGAAGCGGTGAGGACAGGCGAAAGAAGCAGGAACCTTTTGAAGGGCCGGACAGGAGAGGCGGAAAGGATCGTCGCCAGGGGGAACGCCGGACAAGAAAGCACCGGAGAATCCCCATCTTCGCGAAGCTTGCTATCGTCTCAACCTTCCTCATGTCCCTTTTCATCTGCTCCATCAGCTTCATCATTCTCTGGGAACAGAAACAGCAATTCGTCTCGCAGCTCACCGACTTCGGCGAGAGTCTGGTGAGAATCGCCGCAAGCAATGCTGCAGACAAAATCCTTGGAGAAGAAGATCTGGTCCTCTTCCAGTTGGCCAAGAACCTGGCGCAAAACGAGCAGGTGCTTTTTGCGGTGATCACGGATCACAAGAAGATCATCCGGGCGCACAGCCGCATGGAGAATCTGGGCCTGCCCTATGAGCCGCCGGAAAAAGCAGCGATCCTGCAGGCCACGGGACCGGTTCGAAAGAGCGTCATCCGTCTGGGCGAGGAAGAGGCTCTCTACTTTGAGACCTTAGTCCGGTACCAGAACTTGAAGGTCGGGGAAGTGCATCTTGCCGTGTCGCAGGCCAAGATCCTCAAGAGCCTGAGCGATGCGAAGTTTTTTGTGGTGATGCTGACGCTCATGGTCATCGGCCTGGGGATCATTCTCAGCCTCGGTCTGAGCATGTATTTCACGGTGCCTATCCGGCAGCTCAGCGAGACGGCGAAAGCCCTGGGCATGGGCCAGTTCAGCCACCGGGTCAGGACTAGCCGCAACGACGAGTTCGGGGATCTGGCCTTTGCTTTCAACAGGATGGCTGAAGACCTGGAGGTGAAAGAGAAGATCAAGGACTCCTTCGGACGGTATGTGACGCCCGAAATCGTTGACATCATCCTGGCGAATCCGGAAAGCCAGTGGATGAAAGGTGCGACGGTGGAGGCGAGCGTCCTCTTTGTCGACATCCGCGGCTTCACGGCCCTTTCCGAGAACAAGACGCCGGAGGTCATTGTNGATCTNCTCAACGACTACCTGACTCGAGTCACGGACAGCGTGATCAAGCATGGCGGCCACGTGAACAAGTTTGTTGGCGATGAGGCCATGGCGGTGTTCGGTGCGCCCGCGGCTAATCCCGACCATGCGTTGGCCGCAGTCAGGGCGGCGCTGGAGATCCAGGATGAGATCGCGGAGCTCAACCTTCAGAAAAAAATGGACGGCATGAAAATCGGAGTGGGCGTAGGGATCAATTCCGGGGAGATGCTTTCCGGCAACCTGGGTTCGCAGAAAAGAATGGAATACACGGTCATCGGAGACAATGTGAACATCGCTTCCCGGCTGACCAAGGTCGCCAAAGCTGGGGAGATCCTGATCAGCAAGAAAACCTTTGATGCCATTGGGGACAAGGAGGGGGAGTTGAGGTTTGAACCAAGAGGAAAAGCGCCGGTGAAGGGAAGGAGGGCGCACGTGACCATCTACAGCGTGATCCGCTCAAAGGGGGAGGAGTATGGGAATCTCCAGGCGCAGGGTTAGGGGCGTTTTCCTCATCNCCTTGCTGGCNGGGCTGGCTCTCATGACCTCATGCGCGTGGGAGAACTTGAGCCGCACGTTTTCGGAGCCTGCGCTCTCCAGAGGGAAACCCGGGGAACGCGTGGTCTTTCGATCGGAGGACTATGCCGTCTTGAGGCTCGGAGGGGATGAAAAGGCAGAAAGCCTTGCCCGGGAATTCCTGGGGGATCCGCGAAAGGCATGGGTCATTGCCGAGGCGAACAGAGGAGCGACCTTTGCCAAGGATCAAATGATCGTCGTCCCTCTCAAAGAAGAAAACAAAGGGGGCCTCACGCCGGAAGGCTGTCAGCTCGTCCCTGTTCTTTGCTACCACCATTTTGCCGAAAGGTGCGACTCCTCTCTTTGCACTCCCACGTCCGTATTCGAGCAGCAGATGAGATTCCTGAAGGAGGAAGGGTATTCGGTGATCAGCACGGCGGAACTCGTCGAGTTCCTTGCCTTTCGCAGGGCAATCCCCAAGAAGGCCGTGGTGATCAATCTCGATGACGGGTACAGGTCAACCTATGACATTGCGTATCCTATCCTGAAAAAGTACGGTTTCACGGCGACGCTCTTTATCTACACGGCCTTCATTGGAGCTTCGAGGAATGCCCTCACGTGGGATCAACTGAAAACCATGAAGGCCGACGGTTTCGAGGTGGGATGCCACTCCGTGAACCACGTCGATCTTTCAAAGAGGATGGAGGGTGAGAGTGAAAAGGAGTACCTGGCGAGAATCAAGAAAGAGCTTCTTCTCTCCAAGCAGATCCTGGACGACAGGCTGAACCAGGACACCCGGTACATTGCTTTTCCCTACGGCGAGTTCAGCCCGGTCCTGCTGAAACTGTGTGAAGAAATAGGATACCGGGTCGGGTTTTCAGTCAAGTCGGGCGGAAATCCCTTTTTNTCCGAGCCTCTCACNTTGAAGAGGGATCAAATCNTGAAAAAGGACATGCAGAGTTTTTCTCTGAAACTCAAAACAATTCACCCTATATCGTTGAAATAGAAAAGTGCGACCCTTCAGAAAAATTTTGCTTTTTCTTTTGTGCTTCGCGGGCTTCCTGGGCTGTGCCTTGGCCCCTGTCAAGGAGACATTGACCGCGCCGGAAGATCGTTTTGCGAGGGACTCGATTGCAAGGGCCAAGGAGTTTGAGGCTGCCGGACAGTTCCCGGAAGCGTTGAGGCAGTATAAGATCGCCCTGACGGTTTGGCCCAACGACCGCATGGCAAAGGAGGGGCGAGAGCGCGTTGAGAAGACCTTGCGAAAAGGTGCGCAAGAGCACTACAGGTTGGGCTTGCGGATGCAGAAGGAGGGGAAACAGGCGCAGGCCCTCCAGCACTATCTGACGGCTTTGAGATTNTGGCCGGACTATCCCGAAGCCCTCCGCATGACCGTGGCAAGAAGATCGGTTCCTGCTGAAAAGCAGGCGGTCCGGAAGGTTCAGCCTGAACCCGAGATCAAGGAGCCGCCCGAGCGATTGGCCACGGAAGAGGAAGCTCCCATCTTATTTGAAATACCGACCGTTCAAGAGGAACCACAAGAGGTCGTCCAACAGATTGCCGAATATCGTGAACACGGGACGGAGCTGTATCTGGAAGGAAGATACCAGGAAGCTCTTTCGGAGTTCAGCAAGGTGCTCAGCGCGAACCCGAATGACCCTGTCGCCAAAGAGTATTCCTACAAATCCTCCTTTGAACTCGCCTTGGAATTCTTTCAGAAAAAGGAATACCTTGCCGCAAAAGAGCAGTTTCTCGTCTCCTTGAAGCACAACGCCAAATGCCAGCAGTGCCACGTCTACATCAGGCGGAGCGAGGAACTCTTCAAAGAGATGCACTACAAGCAGGGGATCGAGTACTACGGCAAGGAGCAGTTGACGGATGCCGTCATGGAATGGGAACTGGTGAGGGATGTGGATCCGAATTACAAGCGGGTGGACTACTACATCAAGAAGGCCAAAGACCTCCAGCGCAAAATCGATGAGCTGAAAAAAGAATCAAAGGAAGAAGCCCAGGAATAGCCGGGACCTCGTCTACCTGTTCCTCAAAAACACATAAGTCGCGCCTGTCCCGCCATCGTAGGGCCTCGCTGTGGCAAAGGCGAGAACCACCTTGCGCACGCGGCCGCGGTTGAGCCACTGGGGCAGACCCTCTTTGAGCACGGGTAAACTCTCGGGAGAGTTCAACCCCCGTCCGTGCACGATGAGCACGCACCGCAAGCCATTCCTGAAGCTCTCGAGGAGAAAATCGGTCACCGCCGTCTCCGCGTCCGGCTTGGTCAAGCCATGCAGGTCAATGTGGCCCTGCACGGGCAGCTCTCCCCGCTTGAGTTTTTTCATGAGCTTGCGGCTAAACCCTTGGACAGCTCCTTCGATGTATTCATCACTGAAGGTGATGTCCAGTTCCACAGACCCTCTCACAAGACCCTGAAGCTGGTCCATCACCTGCCTGGATTCCCCGGTCGGCGGATGGGAAGGCTTGGCGCGAGATCCTGGCCCGTGGAGCGATCTCCTTTTGTCCTCGGGTATGGGGGTGACGCCTGCCATCGCATCGAGGAAAGATCCCATTTCCTCCTCAAGGGCATTTTTCCGCGGTTCTTCCTTAGGGGGTGCCTCGGGTTTTTCCTGGGTCTGCTTGACCTTCTCCTTGAGACCTTCGAATGCGGGATTGAAAAGATCAATGTCCTTCTTTTTCATGGGAAGCGTTTACCCCTTGAATTGCCGTCCGTTGTTCTATTATAACATGATCGTGATATTATGGAAGTGAAGGGCGGGGATTCCATGCCAAGAATCGATGACTACAAGCAAGCCCTGAAGCTGGCTTCCGAGCAACTCATGGACAAAGACCCTGAGCTCCTGGCGAGCCTTTCGGGTGCGGTGATCGGCCGGGACAAGGAAGGCCGAAAAGAGCTGATCCTGAACGCCTTGAACCAGAAGGTGCGCATCACATGGCCTGGTTTCTCCTTTGCCTCCGAGAAGGTCGAGATGGAAATCCCCATTCAGCAGCAGATCCTCTACCTTCATTATCTTTTCGGAGCGTGGTCTTCAAAAGGGGCTAAAGCCACGGGGGAATGGATCTCTTTTCAGGAAATACCGGACGGCCGTTTTTACATGGATGCGTTCCAGAGAAGAGCGAAGAATCCCATGGTCATGACCTTCGGCGAAAAACCGGATCTCCTTCTCAAGGTGGCCACGGAATTGTACGGTGCCGCTCTCTTCAACCAGGGCGATGTTTCCGTGGTGGTGCGGGCGCTGCCTCTTGTCCCCATCGCGCTGATCCTGTGGAAGGGAGATGAGGAGTTTCCGCCCGAGGGAAACGTTCTTTTTGACCGGAGCGTCATCGGAATTCTTTCCGCCGAAGACATCGCCTGGCTGTCGGGCATGGTCGTCTATCCGATGATCGGAAGAGCGAAACAGAAAGATTGAAAATCCGAAATCCGAAGCACGAAATCCGAAACAATACAAAATGATCCAAATTCAAATGACCAAAACCGTGGGCTGCTGGGTTCGTGTTTTGAACATTAGAGCGTTTGTGCTTTGAATTTGTTTCGTGCTTCGGATTTCGAGATTCGGATTTTGTGGTAACCCGCGTGAGGGGACCAGACAGAGGAGAACCAGATATGATCAATAAGGGAATTCTTGTGGCGGTGTTGATGGGCAGTAAATCCGATGCGGAAGTGATGAAGGGATGCACGGACACCCTTACGGAAATGAAGATTCCCCATGAAGTCAGGGTGCTCTCCGCGCATCGCACTCCGCAGCAGACCAGGGAGTACGTGGAGCATGCGGCGCCCCGGGGCATTCACGTCGTGATTGCGGGTGCCGGTTGGGCGGCTCACCTTGCCGGAGTCGTCGCCGCGCACACGACCCTGCCGGTGATCGGCGTTCCCATTGATTCGTCGCCGCTCCAGGGCATGGATTCTCTTCTGTCCACGGTTCAAATGCCTCCCGGCATCCCCGTGGCCACGGTCTCGATCGGCAAAGGAGGAGCGACCAATGCCGCCGTGCTGGCTGCGGAGATCCTGGCGCTCAAATTCCCTGAAATCGCCGAAAGGCTGAAAGCCTACAGGGAAGGATTGACCAGGAAAGCCTTGGAAGCTTCCCAAGCAAAGCTCTGAACCCATTGAATCACGAAAGCACGAAAGGGGGAAAGCACGAAAGAAGTGTTGGTTTTTTCGTGACTTCAAAATGTCGTGCTTCGTATTTTGTATTTTTCCTATGCCTGCTCGTGTTCTCAAGACAGACACTCAAGACAGCCTTCAAAGGGCTATCCACGAAGCCTCCAAGGTGATCCTTTCCGGTGGTGTGGTCGCCGTTCCCACAGAGTCCTTTTATGGCCTGGCGGTCCATGCGCTGAATGAGAAAGCGATCGAGCGCCTCTTTGCCGTGAAAGGCCGGCGGGAAGACAATCCTCTTCTCATTCTCCTCGCCTCCAGAGAAACCCTTGGTTCCTACGTGACAGAAGTCTCGGACAGNGCATTGAAACTTGTGGAACGCTTCTGGCCGGGGGGGCTTACCATGGTGTTCCTTGCACACCCCATTCTGCCGCCGTCGCTCACCGCGGGTAAAGGAAAGATAGGGGTTCGCCTGTCCAGCCATCCTGTTCCAAGGGCACTTGCAGAGGCAGTGGGCCGTCCTGTCACAGGCACCAGTGCCAACCGGTCCGGTCAACCGAGTTGCTCAACAGCAGAGGAGGTGATCGAGGCCCTCGGCGAAGACATTGATCTGATCCTGGACGGGGGCAGGACTCCTGGAGGAAAAGGGTCCACGGTTCTGGA